>Ga0222714_10002987_pt1 | contig 17529 bp, 12 predicted proteins | sample C33_3DmetaG_FD_165048 | JGI IMG/M metagenome (GOLD analysis project Ga0222714, IMG submission 165048) | Estuarine water microbial communities from San Francisco Bay, California, United States - C33_3D | ecosystem: Environmental > Aquatic > Marine > Unclassified | place: USA: California...
GGGGGGCGCGGCGGGCGCGCGCGCGCGGGCGCGGGCGACGGCGACGGCGGCGTCGGCGGCGGTGGTGGTGGTGGTGGTGGTGGGACGGCGGTGACGACCCCGCCGCCGGTCGCGGCGTCGAGCGCGGGGGATGGCGCGGGTGCGGGCGTGCGGCGGTCGGAGGTGGTGCGAGCGACGGTGGCGACGGCGGGGATAGCCGCGGGCGTCGGCGCGGAGCGGGCGAGGCGAAACGCGACGGCGGTGGTCGTGCAGGCGCCGATGACGGCGTCGAAGGGGGTGACGACGACGAGGGAGGGTGGTGTTGTGGATGTCGCGATCGGGCGCGTGGTTGCTGGGGATACGGTGTTGGATGTGCGAAGGAACGGGGCGATGACGCTTTTTAAGCGGGACGGGTCGGGCGCGGCGCAGACGTTAGCCGCGGGGGTTACCGCAGGTGCGTCTGTCGTTCGTGCGGATGTTCTCGCCAATGGACGGGAAATGACGGTGTTGTGGAGCGATGGGACGGTGTTGCGAGCGGTGGCGACGATGGAGTTGACGACGGAGAGCTCGGAGGACGCGTGGTGTCGAGGCATTAAAGATGGGGTGTTGCTCGAAGTGAGCGCGCCGCTTGATGCCGCACATGGTGCGGAATTGACCGTTAATCTGTGCGAAGACGTCGAAAAGAAGTCGCACTGGTACGGTGGCGCGCACACGCTCACGCAGCTCTGGCCGATGGAGCGCGCGAAGATTGAGACGGGTCCGTTGTATCCATTCGACCACGGTCCAAACGGCGTGGGCTCAGTCGTCGCCACGCATTGGGTTTCAAGCAGCGGTGCTCTCGTGTTTGCCGATCCGAACAACGCGATGCTGCATTTTGGTATGAATTCACCCACAGAATCGCGCGCGCGAGGGAGTGCACCGAGATATTTTGGTGTAGGCATTCAAAATCTATCGCGACCGAGTTTGCCGGTGGAGGAATCGACGACGCCCGCGCGCGGGGATGGCGTGCTGCGACTGCAATCACGAGCAAACTACGCGGATGCTGGGATGTTGCATCCGTGGCAAAATATTCGCACAGAAGCTGACATGCGTTCATCGCTGAAACTTCGTGTCGCTGTGGCTTTGGAGGATGATGCGAGAAGCGCTACGCGAGAAGCGCTCAAGCAACTTCCCAAGCCAGACGCCGTGCCGGCGGACGCCTTGGTGTACAAACCGATTTGGACCACGTGGGCCACCGCGCACGCTGATGTCACGCAAGAATCAACGCTGTCATTCGCAAAAGAAATTCTCGCCGCGCAGAAGGCGGCTTCGTTTGCAAATGGATCGATTATTGAAATCGACGACAGGTGGCAATGTTTGTACGGCGAGCTCGATTTCGACGCCAAAAAATTCCCTGATCCGAAGGGCATGGTGAAGCAATTACACGACATGGGATTTTTAGTCACCGTATGGGTCATGCCATTCTTGCAAGAGGGATCACCAGCGTGTGAAGAGGCGAAGCGTTTGGGTTATTTAATGGAGGGCGCGCAACCACCGACGGAAGTGGGTGAAATTTTCAACGGCAATGCTGGCTTTGGACAAATTCTTGGTACGGCAGTTAAGGTTGTCGTCGATCGCGTGGACTGGCCGCCGGGACACTGGGAAGGCGGTGGCGGTGGTGCGGATTTGCAACCAGGGCAGTTCCGCTGGTGGGGCACGCAGCCCGTGAGAGGGATTGATTTTACCAATGAAGACGCGTGCGAATGGTTCGTGAGTCGTCTGAAGCATCTGCAAGAAGACATCGGCCTCGACGGGTTCAAATTTGACGCCGGCGAGCCATGTTTCATGCCATATGGTGCAAAAACGCGCGTTCCGTTGAAAACACCACAAGAGTATAGTCAATTGTACGTTGACAAGGTTGTGAGCAAGTTTCCAATTAGCGAAGTGCGCGTGGCCATGGGTACGAACAATTATCGTGGCTTGGTGCGTATGGGTGATAAAGACACCGTGTGGGGTACGAATAACGGATTACAGAGTCTTATTCCGACACTCTTAACGTCCGCAGTGATGGGTTATCCATTCACTCTCCCGGATATTATCGGAGGCAACGCGTATTGGGGTCAATCGCCCGACAGCGAGTTGATGGCGCGTTGGGCGCAGGCGAGCGCGTTCATGCCAGCGGTTCAGTACAGTATCCCACCTTGGCAGATCAGCGAGGAGGCGCAGCGAGCGAGCGATAAAGCGTTACAAATGCGCGAAACTTTGCTCGTGCCTCGACTCAAGGCGCTCATGGAGGATGCGCGAGACAGACTTGAGCCCATTTGCCAACCGCTGTGGTGGCTCACGCCGGATGATCCCGAAACATTCACAATCGACGACCAGTTCGCCGTCGGCAGAGATATTATCGTGGCTCCGGTAGTATACAAAGGAGCATCATATCGACGCGTATATTTACCGCGAGGTTCGTGGCGCGAGTATGAATCCGCAACCGTTCTCAACGGCGAGCGCTGGATAACCGTCGCCGCGCCGCTAGAAAAGCTCCCAGTGTTCGTGCGCGTCTCTTAGAGACCACATCGCGCGAAGACTCATTATTTTCACTATTCATCATTCTTTATTTGCATTTTGCTGTTGTATTCTGTAATATTCAACGAGTAGGTATTCTTTGATCTCGCGCACGATGATGAAAACAGTTATTCTCGGCGCGCGGCGTCCTCACTCTCAAGCCGACGTCTCATCCAGTTCGCGCGTGCGCCGCGTGGCCCGTGCGCCTAACACACGTGTGTGTAGACACGAAACATCTCGCGCGCGCGTGCGCTTGACATGGCGCACACGCTACGTCGCGCGTGGGCGCTCTATCACTCATGGGGACCCGTGTCGCTCACCCAAACGATGACGTACGCCACCACGGCAACGTCGCCGTACGTCACGCACGCCACAGAAACGCTCAGTATATTGCGTTCGAGCACTGGCGTCGGCACGCACGAGGTGTACCTCGTCGGCACCGCGCATGTGAGCGCGGAGAGCGCGCGAGAGGTGCGAGAGCTGATGAGACTGGTCAAGCCGACGTCGGTGATGGTTGAGCTTTGCGACGAGCGCCTGCGGTCGATGCGAGAGAAACTCGCAAAGAAACGCGCACAGAGTGACAGTGGTCAATCGTCAAGTCCAAGAAGGGAGTTTGTGATGCAAGCGGTGAAAGATTTCGCGGGCGCTTTTGGTGGCGGCGGGGACGCTCGCGATGGATTACTCGGCGCCGCGATGAAGACGATGTATGGGTTCTTTAAATTGACTGGACTCGAGCCTGGCGGCGAATTCATCGTCGCTATAGAAGAAGCAGATAGATTAGGCGCAGATATTGTGTGCGGAGACCGAAATGTGCGAGACACGTTGCGGCGCGTGCGTGAAAAGTTGACATTTACGGATGTCATAAACATTGCTACGGGACATGAGAAGCCTGGAGGACCGCCGCCGCCGCCGGGTATGGATGGCGAGTTCGACGACGTCGAGAAAGTTGTCGAGTCGTTGAAAACTCGCGCGGCGATCGCACAAATGCGAGAGTTTATGCGGCATCAGCTGCCAGACGTAGCGCGCGTATTCGTCGACGAGCGAGACACAATCATGACGGATGCCATCGTGAATCGTTGTCGAGGAGAGCGCGTCGTCGCCGTGGTCGGTATGGCACACATGGATGGTATTGAGCACTACTGGGATTTGGCGCAAAAGCGCAAGCGTCTGGGTCAGTCATGAAAGTCAACCGAGATGTTGACCGAGTGTTAACAAAACAGTTTTTTTGTTGTCATCGAGGCGGCGCTGTCAAATCGCTACAGTCAACGACGAGCGCAATGTTTCGCGAGCCGTGTTGCTGGTGGCCTCTTGGTCATTTGCGCGGGTGGAGGCATCCTGAGACTAGTTTTGGCTCGCGAACCACTTGGAATGACGTGCTTGAGGATTGCGACATCTTGAAATTTCGAAAAAAGTGCATCGTCATAACAGGGGCCACCTCTGGCATCGGCCTCGAGGCACTTCGAGCGTTTGCACAAACTGGGGCTACAATTATAATCGGTGCGCGCGACGACGACCGCGCTCGGGCGATCGCATGTGAAATCATGACGGTCACGCGTGCAATTGTTCGTGTTCTACCGTTGGATTTGCGCAGCCTTGATTCGGTGCGCGCGTTTGCCTCGGCGCTCAACGACCTCAATCTTGGCGTCGATGTCCTCATCAACAACGCCGGTCTTATGCCGTGTGAGTTTGACGACGCAAATATGTGCGATTTGATGTTTCATGTCAACTTTCAAGCTCATTTTACGCTGACGCAATTATTATTACGATCCGGAGCGTTCGCAGATGATGCGAGAATTGTCAACGTCACATCGCAAGTATACATGTTTTCATACCCCGGCGGCATTCGGTTCGGTGCTATCGATGACAAACATGGATACGATGCCGTGAAATCATACGGTCAATCCAAGCTCGCTCTTATATTGTGGACTAATGTGCAGAATAAAATATTACAACAAGACGGGCGAAACATCGCTTGCATGGCGGTCCATCCCGGTTCTGTTCGTACGTCTGGCGCAGACGCCGCGCGTAAATCCGCCAGTGGCTGGCGAGGCGCTTTACTCCACTGCATCGGTGCGCCGTTCGTGAAATCCTTGCAAGCCGGTACGGCGACCACGGTGTTCGCGGCGTGCCATCCTCTCGCACTTCGTTACTTGCGCGATGAAGGATTCACTTTCTTTGCAAACTGCAATCCGAGGCGTTTAACAAAGACCGCCAAAGACGACGCTTTGGCGCAAAAGCTGTACGACTACGCCATGAATCGCGTGTAATTGTAAATATCATCGCGACAAATCGATGAATAGCTACTATAGATCCTACTCGCGCTTAAAAAATACTTCGTCGTAGCCAAATCGACGCGCAAACGCGTCCACCGCGCGTGTTTCCACATCCACCCTATTCACGCTCACTACGCCCAATTCCTTCGCCACGCTCGTCACTCCGTACCCTTCCAACCCACACGGCACGATGTGATCAAAATATCTCAAATCTGGACTCGCATTCAACGCCACGCCGTGCGAGCTCACGCCCGCTGAAATTTTCACCCCAACGGCGGCTATTTTCGCATCCCCAACCCACACACCCTCGCGCCCGGCGATCCTACCCCGCGCCTCGATTCCATACGACGCGCAGACATCCACTAAAACATCCTCCAACCCCTCCACGTACGCCCTCGCGCCGAGCGCGCTCGCGCGTAACGCCACCACCGGATACGCCACCACCTGCCCGGGCGCGTGCACCGTCGCGTCCCCACCGCGATCGGTCGCCACCACCGCAATATTCGCCTCTGCGAGCGTCTTCGCGTCACTCACGACGTGCGACGACGCCACCGCCGCGCGCTTTCCGAGCGTAATCACCGGCGCGTGTTGACAAATGATTATCGCGTCATCAATCGCATTCGCCTTTCGCGCGGCGTGCAGCGCGCGCTGCCGCTCGAGCACGTCGCCATAGTCGCGCGTGCGCGACAAAATGATCGCTGTCAGTCGTTTCCGCGTCGACATGCGCGAGAGCGCCGGCGCCGCTCGAACCGACCGCGAACAGCGAGGCAACGACTGAGGCGACGTCAGAGTGCGCCTCTCGCTATCGGTGCGTCCATGCGTCGGTACGCGCGCGCGGGCGCGCGCACCGTCGTCGGCGCCGCGCGAGACGCGTTGGCGTCGATGCTTCGCGCGCGCGTGGGCGACGCATCGATGGGCGTCGCGCGTCCACGGGCGACGCAACGTCGATGGCGTGAGCTTTCGAATCTTCGCGCTGCGTCATCGTCGTCGTCGCCCACGCGCGTGCGCGACACCACGGTGTGCGTCATCGGCGCCGGGCCGACGGGCTTGGCGTTGTCCATGTTGCTTTCCAAGCTCGGCGTGGCGTCGGTGACGCTTGAACGCGCGCACGCGCCGACGACGCACCCGCAGGCGCACTTTATCAACACGCGGTCGATGGAAGCGTTGGGGGCGTTGGGCATGCGTGACGTCATCGCGAAGCAGTCTCCACCGTTACGGACGTGGCGGGAATTTCGATACGTCACGTCGCTCGTGCATGGGGTGGTTCTGGGGAGGGTTGATCAATTCGATGGCGCCGAGCACGCGGGTTCGGCGACGAGTCCGACGGCGCCGACGCATTTTTCGCAGCACCGGTTGGCGAAGGAAATGTTGGCGCGCGCTCGGGTGATGCATGACGATGGCGATTCGGGCGTTGTGACTGGTGCGCGAGTTGATGATGTTCGCGTGAGCGACGACGGCGTGCATGTACGAGCGCGAGTTAAGGCGAGCAAGGACGCGAGCGAAGCGGAGACGTTAACCGTACGCGCAGAATATTGCGTTGTTGCGGAAGGTGCGAATAGTGAAACTCGGGACAGACTAGGAATTGAGATGCGCGGTGAGCGTGTGCTTCAGCATTTGATAAACGTGCACTTTACTTCGAGCGCGTTGGCGGAGGACTTGAGCGCGGATCCGGCGATGTTGTATTTTGTGTTCAATCCGGACGTGGTCGCCGTCATCGTTGCGCATGATTTAAGCCGGGGTGAATTCGTGGCGCAGATTCCATATTTGCCACCGGTGCAACAATTGAGCGATTTTACGCCGAGTATATGCGAGCGCATGCTTCGGTCGGCGATTGGATGGAAAGATGCGTCCAAGGAGCTTGACATTTTGGGCATCAGGGCGTGGACAATGTCCGCCGAGGTCAGTGAGAAGTTTATAGAGAATGATCGCGTGTTTCTTGCGGGCGATGCAGCTCATCGATTTCCTCCGGCTGGTGGCTTTGGTATGAATACTGGCATTCAAGACGCGCACAATCTGGCCTGGAAACTTGCAGCCGTGACGCGCGGGATTTCATCGCCTGAATTGTTGCGCACGTACGAAACTGAGCGACGTCCAGTCGCGCTTCGAAACACAGCGCTGAGCGTGGAGAACTTCAAAGGTGTTTTAAAAATCCCTAACGCTCTTGGATTACCTCCTGTGGCGGCGGATGTACTCCGTGACGCGGTTTCAGCTTTGCCGACGCTCGTTCCGAGCGCGTTGCGCAAAAATATATTAGAAGTGGGCCTCGCCATTGGTCGCGCGCAGTGTGGTTCTTTGCTCACCGCGGACAATCCCATAGGCGCCGCGCGTCGCGCAGCGGTGCGCGAGATGTGTGAAGATCCAAACGGCACGTTGAAGCTACAGTTCCCGAAGGAGGATGTTGGTTTTTCGTACGAATCGGCGGATGCGAATGGGCAAGCCAAATTATACGAACCAGGGACGTTGCGCGTCGGTGTTCGCGTACCCCATGCGTGGGTAAACTCGATTTCTGGGCGAATTTCAACGATTGACTTGGTTGATGCCGACATGGCCGAGCCGCGAATGACCGTATTTGCTAGCGGTTTTGCTGCGAATGCGAAAGACGCTGTCACCACGTCTTCAAGAAGCGCTTTTCCAGCGCAAGTCATCCATATATTGGATCAAAATTGCGACGACTCGTTATCAAAAAATAACGTTATCGATATCGATGGAACGTGGGCACTGAAAACTCGAGCATTCGGTGACAAGGTATTGGTGCTCGTGCGCCCTGACGGGCACGTTGCATTCATCGGTTCAAATGTTGACGAACTCGAGAACGCCATACGCTCGTCGTTCCACGTAACGGCAAATTAAAAACAGTCACGATTATTTGTTCACATTATTATAGCTATAGAGATTATTCATCCTGTAACATCAGACTTATTAGGTGCGTTGGCTATTACCTCATATCCGCGTGACAGTCGCAATAAGAAACATCAGTTTGCGCGTTGACGCTTGGCATCCGTCTCTTCATTCTCTGAAGGAAATGCCACGTCTGGTGTAATTCTAAACGACAGTAAAACCATCAACTTATTGGGTGACACATCGCGAACTTCACTGACGGTGGCGTTCGTAATTTCTGCTCCAAGATGCCCCGAGCCTCTTCGCACGACGTCGTCATCCGTCTCTGTCGCCGCCTTGAACGTGTACGTATGAATCATGGGTAAATCCCGACCCGCCCAAACTTTGCGATCAAACGAACCTTTCAAACAATCTAAAAACTCTATTCCTGATGCCGGTAAGTTCGTAATGAGGTGATCGAACGTCGACCCAGCTGGGGGCTCGCCGTCGTCTTCGGCGGCGGCCCAAACAAGCTTAGGCTTAGTCTCGCGAAACGGGATCTTCTTCTCCTTTGCCTCTCTCTTCTTGGCATTGAATTCTGATAAAGCTGCATCGTACGCCGCCTTGTGCGCGACCCAAGCTTTCTCGTGGTCGACGTCATCGCTTGCCAGTGGCGACAAAAGAGCCTTTATAAATACACGTGCATCCATATTGTAACACTTCATCAAGTTCTTCACTCTGTTTTCCTGGGCATTGATTTTAAGGTATTTTGAGCAGTCTGGGTTCAAGTCACTGGCGAAGCATCGAATACCGCGCTGTGCGGCGGGAACAGAGAATGGTCCGACTCCACTCGTGGCGTCGCAAATGACGTCAGTATCTGCAAACGAGTCCACCAGTCTTTTATGTTCCGTTTCTAATCTCGAGTTCCAATACACCGTTCCGAAATCAAGTTTGAACGTCATCCCGTGCTGTTTCACCTCGGTCACCAAGCTCGGGTCGCCCGCTAACAGCTCCCATTCCGGTACTCTAAATTCACTTTCAATGGAGCCGACTTTATTCACCACCGTTTTCAACCGTTCGTTTTTATCCAACACCACCTTACCAATCAAATACTTATACTCCGCGTGCTCATCGCGTAAATTCATGTGTGCAACGTGCCCGATGGTCTCAAACGAGCTCGGAATCTCAACACCTGGTGGTAATAACTTGCTCAATGCTTGCGCCGCGTTAAAGTACTCGTACGTCAACGGCACCTCGTACGTGGTCATGTCAAACGTCTCTACATGCGCCTTCACCGCGCTCAACTTATCTTCCGGCACGCCTTGAAGCGAGTCATCCACGACACGATCGTTCAAAAGCACTAATCGCTCGCGCTCGCGGCCTTCGCTCGGGTCCCTGACTACAGCCTTGACCCGCGGCACGTCCAACGCGAACCCACGCAGCGCACGCAACACCGCATCGGTCTTCTCCACGGGCACTCGCAGCGCGCGCACGGTCATAGACGTTTCAAACGCCGCTCGGTCGATGTGTACATCTGGGGCGGGCTTGAGGGTGGTGCTAGACATCACGCTGCGGTGGCTGCAGGCGGCGGCTGCGAGGCGTCGACGGTTCGACGACGACGGTGACGCGGGAGAAGAGCCGAAAGACGGAGACCTACGCGCGTTGGTACGCGCGGCTAAAAGCGCGCGCGTTATTGCGAATGAACGCGTGATGATTATCGCGCGAGCGCGCGGGATGCACGTGGAGGTTAGCCTCGCTATGAGGTCTGTACAAGAAACGTTGGTATAAAAATACAACACTGGCGTACGAAACATTCGTACTTGTTTACTCAATGCCAGCAGCGCGAACGGAAGAGCTAGAAATATCGCGGTCGCCATCAGCGCCACGCAAAGGATCGGCGATGCGTGCGGTTTTTGCACTCTTGATGTTGTCTCGCGTCGCTCTGCCATCCTTTTCGCCGATGGGCCATCTCGGAAGGAGATTACAATGGATATCCCGAGGATCCATCGTTTCGTGTTTGCGTTCTAAATCCGCATCGACGGCACTTTCAGCGAGTCCGAGGGCGAGACGTTCACACCCAGACCACGCCACCATGACACCGTTATCGGTGCACCATTTGGGCGGAGGAAAGACGAGCGGTAAATTCGCGTCTTCGGCAATTTTGACCAGTGTGGAACGAACGGTGGCGTTCGCTGCAACACCGCCGGCGACGACAATGCACGACAGATCGGGAGTGTCCTCACGAGCCCACACGATTGCGCGCTTCAAGCGCTCCTCGAGATGCTTGACCGCCTTGGCCTGGAAACTCGCCGCGATGTCGGCGCGCGTCTGTCGTTTATCGACGCCATCCCATTCGACATCATCGCCATCACCACCACCAATGTCGGCATCTATCGCCATGCGCGCCGCAGTTTTCAACCCAGCATACGAAAAGTCACAATTCTTTCGCTGCCGCAATGGCACTGGAAATTTATACTTGGTCGGGTCGCCCTCGAGCGCGAGCTTTTCCAACGCTGGCCCGCCACCCCCACCCACTGGTAATCCTAATAACCTCGCCGTTTTATCATACGCCTCGCCCAAAGCATCATCTAAAGTGGAACCTAATATGGTATAATCTCCAACCCCGCGCGCTGTGATGAGCATGTTGTGCCCACCGCTCACGAGGAGCGCTAAAAATGGAAACGTCACCGCCTCCGTCCCGGCGCATAGCCTCGCCACCAACGCGTGCGCCTCGACGTGATGCACGGGTACGATCGGCAAAGAATACTGCGCTGACATCTTTTGCGCCTTACGCACGCCCACGCGCAGGCACATGGATAGCCCTGGTCCGCACGTCACGGCGACGGCGCTCAACGCCTCAGCCGTCGTTCCCGCCTCCGCGAGCGCCGCCGCCACCACCGCATCAATCGCCTCTTCGTGCGCAGCACGCGCTAAATTAGGCACAACACCACCCCATGGACCATGTATCGCCGCTTGCGACGCGATCGCTTCGCCCAGCACGACGCCATCGCCGCGCACCACGGCGGCGGCTGTGTCGTCGCAACTCGTCTCGATGCCGAGCACCAACGTTTGTGCGTTCACCTCCACGCGCGCGCCGGCGTTGAGCGCGCCCGAACCTAAGAATACACCCGACGAGACGTCCGCGGTGTTTTTCGGCGCGTGCGCGTGCGACAGCGTGCGCGTGCGAGCGGTGCCACCGCCGACGGCGCTTTTGTTGGCGTGCTGTTGCAAAGGTTTCGAGCCGTCGCGTCGTCGCCCAAACGTTCCATACGCGCTCACCCCGCGCCGCGCGTGCACGACGCATCGCGTCAGCATCGCGCGCGTCGTCGAATACATGACCACCGCGTCGCGATGGCGTCGAGGAATGACGAACGACACATTTGGAGCTTTTGGAGCTTTCGCGACTTCTTCGGGACGTCGCGTTACAATTCTAAGTACACGCTAAACACACGCTACGCTGGCAAATAAAAAGCAAACAATCAATATCATCACACCCCTGGGTGCCCGGGTTCGACTTCCAACACGAAGAACCACAGCACGGCGAGCAATAGCCCGACGCAAAACGCGCCCGCGACGAGCAACCAACCCCACTGAGCGCACAAGAGCTCCACGTCCTCCCTCAGCGACGTCGCCGCGTTCGCCCTCTCGCGCCGCACGCGTTCCTCCTCCGTGCGAAGTACGAGCGGTACGCGATCGCTCGTGATCCACGCGCCGTCGGCGTTCCCGAAATATCCATCCTCGTTCAACCCATCGATCGATGACTTGTCGTCGTCTTCGGTGGTGTCCCTGTCGAGCCGCCCGCGTTCGATGTCGTCGTCGCGCGACGCCGTCGCCGCAGACGTCGATGGAACGTCGTCGTCGTCGTCGTCGTCGCGCCGCGCGGCGGCGCGATCGGCGAGCTCGATCGAGGCCATCGCAGCGCGCGCCGCGCGTTTCTGACGCAACGGCCTCGCGTCGCCGCGATCTCGCCATTACCCGACGCATCGCACGCGACACCGCGACGCGGCGCGAGTGACACGCGAAACCGCGACGCGATCGACAGCGCGTTGACGACGAACGCCGCACGGAGGCGCGCGACGAGCGAGGAAGGGCGTAGGACGGCGCCATGATTCCACGCCGGGTGTCGCACAATCCGATCATCGGTCCGGGCGTCGTACCGCTCGGTGCTGATCCGCAGTACGACGCACAGTACGCGAATGAGTACAAGCACGTGACGCACGTGCCATCGGGCGGTGGACGGGCGTTTACGATTGATGGGAAACAGCGAGAGAAGACGCCGACGACGCGGACGCAGACGCCGTACGTGACGGGTACGTCGGTGCTCGGGTTGAAATTCGCGGGTGGGACGTTAATGGCGTGCGATACGTTGGCGTGCTATGGGAGTACGAAACGGTATAAGAACGTCGAGCGCATGAAGCGAGTGAATGATAAGTGCGCGATTGGTTTCTCTGGGGAGTTGAGCGATTTCGCGTACGTGTGCGACTTGTTGGACGAGTTGACCACCGGAGATTTCTGTGACGATAACGGAACGGTGAGGAACGCGCGGGAGATTTATCAGTACTTGACGCGGGTGATGTATAACAGACGGTGCAAATTTGACCCGTTATGGAACTCGCTCGTGGTCGCCGGCGTCGACGGGGAGGGCGCGACGTTTTTAGGTACGATTGGGATGATTGGTACGCACTACGAAGACGATCACGTTGCGGCTGGGTTTGGGAATCATATCGCGCGACCGATCTTTAGAGACCGCTACAAGGACGATCTCAGCGAGGAAGAGGCGACGGAGATTATGAAGATGGCGTTGTACGCGTGCGTCATGCGCGACAAGCAGATGATGAACAAGTTTCAAATTTGCAAAGTCACAAAGGATGGTGTGACGATTGGTGAGCCGTTCGCGGTGCCCATGGAGTGGGGCTATGAGAAGTTTTACAATCCCACTGAGTTCTCGAAAGGCGGGTGGTAGTCACGCAGGTCATACTAGAAAATCTTTGTTGTTTTTAAAAGAGAGACGTTTTTACTCATCATCGTTTTTCCACCCTCTTTCACTACTTGCTACATTTTTTATTACTTCAGCGCATCTCAGACGCCTTGAGCAGTCTGAATGCACACACTGAGTTGCGAATCTCATGCACGTACTCGTGCGCTGGTGTCTTGGGAGTCAAATACAAGTGCTCATTCAAACCATCCTTGCTGTTCTGCATGGCAAATTCTAGAGCCTGTTCGTGATCACTGCGCTGCACGTGCTCCTCGAGCTTAGATATGAGCACCTTTTCACTCACTTCACCCTCGCGCGCTTGTTCCAAAACATTAGACTCCCACTTCTCGTCAATGTTCCACAACGCGGCGCCGATGCGAGCGCGCTTTGAGGGCGGTTGGTCGGCATCCGCCGCTGCAGCTAACATGGCAAACACCGCTCTCGCGACATCGGGGATGTACTTGACTAATTGCTTTTTACGAGCCTTACGATCACGAGCGACCTGCGCGCGCACGATTTTTCCGCGGAGCTGCAACGCGCACTGCTTGATGGCTTTGTCTACCGCTTCCGCGATTTCGTTGTTTTCGTCGCCAATGTACTCTTTCGACGTCCCCTTGAATGGAATCTTTGTCGATACGATGGACACGAACACACCAATCTTATCATTGTTCTTATCAATCTTGTACGTGCTCCAGTTCAAACGCTGCACGCAACGAGTGACGACATCGTTACCACCTTCAAACAATAGAGGAATGCGATTGGCAAATCGGAACACGTTGAAGCCGGGTTTGACTTCGCGACCACCAAGCGATACGCAAGCTTCGACGATGAGTGGATGCCCACCACATGCGAGCGCTGGCGCGCAAAATGACGCGATCCATTCTGGGCCAAGCTCTTTCATGATACCGAGACGTAGGTTGTATTCGCCTGCGGGCGACAAACACGAACCGTCTGGGTCGTCAAAGCGCGCGTCAGCCAACAGTTGTTGAATTCTCGTCGCTTGCTTATCCGTCACTTCGGAGGGATGCATGTCCGTATCGAATCCATAGCCAAGCTCTTGAATCAAACGTATCGATAAATCCTTGTTGATGCACGTGAATTCCTTGTGCAAAAAGTTTACTAAATTCTTCTCACGCGTTTGCGACAACAGGTCCTTAATGAGCAACATATTCTCCTTCGCCGCCGTGGGGTGATGTTTTGTGATCGATGGTAACGCAGGCATGATGTCTGTTCGGCGTCTAAACAAAATGTCGATATCTTTCGCCGAAGACGTCGTGGCTGCAGAGGTGATGAAGCGAAAGCGTAACTGCGCGTACGGCGTCACGATGGCGAGTTGCCTCAAGTACGATAGCACGTATTGTCTATACGTCGTCCAGTTCCCTTCGATCGTCACCGACAGCGTTGCACCGTGCCATTTGTCATCGTTTGGCACCTTGGCCTCTTTGTGAATATTCGGTTCATTCTTTTCGATGTCAATGTCGAGCTCGTATTCAGACACAAACGACTGATTCGGCTGCGCGCTTCGAATGCTAATCGGCAATCCCGTGGTCTGCTTGGACCAAATTAACGCCATCTTCGACCCAAGACCAAATTTACCTCGCGTCTGCCGCACGCCGTATTTAGTACCGCTCAACACGCGACCTAACATGTTTGGAATGTCTTCGTGATTCATGCCTTTCCCGTTGTCTTGTACGGTTATCTTATAAAAGCATTTCGCCTGCTCTCGCTTGCCTCCGCCTCCACCACCGCGCTTACCACTCTTCTCCGCCGCCTTAGCCTTACGCGCTTCTTGTGCTAACCGCTTCGCCTTGGCCTTCTCGCTCTCAAAATCCGCATACAACTCGTCATCCAACCGCACGTGCGCCTTCAACCCAATCAACCGCTCGTACTGCGACACCGACACCTCCTCCACCGTGATATCAATCTCCGGCAACGTCCCGATCGCCTCAGCGCTATCCAAAGAGTTCTCAATAAACTCCCGCAACGTCGTGTACAGCGACTTGCCCGCGTTTTCGAACCCGGCGATGCCTTTATTGTCTTGAAAAAACTCAGCGGGTGACTTTTGGGTGAGATTTTTATCCCCTTTCCCACTCGCCGCCGACGCCGTCGACGCCTTTTTCGGCGGCATCCTCACCTCGAGCTCAATATATGTATACCTCGCGCCCGACGCCGCCAAAGCCGACGTCGTCGTCGACGCCGCGTTGTGCCGCGCCGCTCGCCTGTCGCTGCCCGATTTTGAATTCTCCACCCCCAGCCCGTCCTGATCATAACTCTCCGATTTCCACCTATCACGACCAGCGATACACCCCCTCGCCCGCGCGAACGTCCGCGACGTCGCCGGTGCCGTGTCCGCACACCGCGCCGCGACCGCTACGAACATCATGGTGCGTGCGACGCGAATCGATCGCGATTTCACGTTTTTCTCGCCCGTCGTCGTCGCGCGGCGCGCGCTGGGCGCGTCGCGGTGGCGCGCGCGCGCGTCGGTGGGATTGGATTCTCGCGATCGCGCGCGTGGATTGTCGAGGCGCGCATCGCCTCGCGCGCGGGCAGATGCGCGGGTCTCGGCGCGCGAGTCTCGGCGATGCGTGGTGGAGTTTTCGTGGCGGCGTTCTGTGCGGTGCGGGCGCGAGACGCGGCGTCGCGCGCGGTGGTGCGGGCGCGGGTCGGCGATCGTGGATTGTGGTGGCGTCAACGGATCGCGCATTCGGAACACTGAATGGGGGTGTTGGCCGTCGTGCGACCGTGGGTTGGCGCGTGCGCGGGGTTTGAGTGATGGGATGAAAATCGCTCGTGTGTGCGGGCGTTGGGTGGGGGTGTTGGGCGCAGGCGGAGGCGTGGGTTGAGAGAATTGCGCGCGTCGGTTGCACTGAAAGCAGTTGCGCCGACGCGCGAGTTGTTGACTTTTTGCGCGTACTGACGATGATTGTTTATTTTGGCACGAATAGGTTGGAACTACGCGTACTAAGGGTAAAGGCCGCGCCTCCGGCCTCTCCGAGGAGCAAAAGCAAGAAATCCGCGAGGCGTTTGACCTCTTCGATACCGACGGTTCGGGGACGATCGACGCCAAGGAACTCAAGGTTGCCATGCGCGCCCTCGGCTTTGAACCGAACAAGGACGAAATCAAGAAAATGATTGCCGATATCGACAAGGACGGTAACGGTACCATCGACTTTGAAGAATTCCTCACGATGATGACCGCGAAGATGGGCGAACGCGACAGCCGCGAAGAAATCATGAAGGCGTTCCGTCTCTTTGACGACGACGAAACGGGCAAGATCTCCTTCAAGAACTTGAAGCGTGTCGCCAAGGAATTGGGTGAGAACATGACTGATGAAGAACTCCAAGAAATGATTGACGAAGCCGACCGTGATGGTGATGGCGAAGTTAACGAAGAGGAATTCTTCCGCATCATGAAGAAGACGTCTCTCTTTTAAATTGCCGTGTAACACAAATCACCCACTCCGCGACGCCTTTGCGGGCGTTCGCTATGTAAACACTGACGTTCAGTGTGACACCGACAGCAGTGCGATCAAGTGCATCGACTGCGTAGAATGTCATTAGATTTAGCTTGAAATAACCACTCTCTCAGAGACGTGCTTGAAGACGCATGAAAATCGTTGCTCTGGCGATGTTATCATTACACACGTTATTAGCCCGCTAAATGCCTAAGACTTACGCTACACTGGCGAACCGTGCACACGGAAGCGATACACGCACGTCCAACCTTTGTGACCGTGATTATTTTTGACGAATAAGCGCACGTGATCTACGACTCGAGGCGCCTCGACGTCAAACGTTTGCACTGCGCCCAGATCCACCGAGTAGGAAAAATTTCCTAACGGCATCATAGACTTGGGTGCCTTGCTCTTCTTGGTGTTACTGAGCCAGCCGAAAATTCCAAAATCTTTTGGTGCGCTGTGCGTGTCGTAGGCAACCAAACTATCCGAGTGTTCAAGGGTAACCGCGTCAATCGTGATTGGCTGGCGAAGTCGAACGTCGATGAAACCAGTCGGCGAATGCAAAGCCAAGCAATCGCCGGGCTGCTCTAATGATGGCGTCAACAGCCAGTCATCACTTCTCGGATGCACACCAGATCGCAAGTAAGTCAGTGCGGCGGTTATGGGGCCATCGCCACGGGCGACAAAAGGTGAAATAGGAGAGTGCGCGACGACGCGTCCGCCGCCAGACGCGAGCGCGTAATCGGGACGACCTGTGCGGTCAGCATACCACAAGTTTGATGACACATCCGCGCTTTTCGAAAATATGCTTTTCGGCGTCGTGCGCGGTAAGGCTTTCATGTACTGATCGACGCGTTCCGTCATGTGCTTCTCTAACGAGGTGAAATCAGCCGACTGTGGAGCCGCGGTGGCGGCGATGCGAGCCTCGAGCTTCTTCAAATCGCCCGACTTTGCAAACCCTGCCTGATTTTTTTCCATCGCACCAAATTTTTTTTCCATCGCACTAATAGCGCTGTCAATACCATTGAGCTGCGTCGCTGTTACGAACTCTCCCTGGGCTTTTTTCAAAGCATCAATAGTGTTTTGCAACGCGGTAATTTGCGCGTTCGAAACTTGGGCGGTTTGGGCGGGAGTCTTTTTGAAGAATCCGCCCGACTTCTTCGTTTGCAAGCTCGTTGAAAGCGCGTCGATTTGCCTCTTCAGTTCATCAATATGCGACATTCTAGCAAAGTCATTTTGACTCTTACTCAGTGTATACACAGAGCCAGAGAGCGCGCTGATTTGCGCCAACATGTCTTTCGCGTCGCTCGACGTCGCGGAACTGAACGCCGCGAGATCCTTCGCCGACGATGTTTTCAACGCCTTCAATTGCGCGGTCGCAGTCGCGAGTTCATCATTCAACGTCTTCAATTGCTTCTCCGTCGCTACATCTACGGCGGTGAGCGCACTCAACGCGTCGCTCGTGACGTACTTGGCCTGCGTGCCT
>Ga0222714_10002988_pt1 | contig 17525 bp, 22 predicted proteins | sample C33_3DmetaG_FD_165048 | JGI IMG/M metagenome (GOLD analysis project Ga0222714, IMG submission 165048) | Estuarine water microbial communities from San Francisco Bay, California, United States - C33_3D | ecosystem: Environmental > Aquatic > Marine > Unclassified | place: USA: California...
TATAGAACTTCCAGTTAAACCTTTAGATATTGAAACTAACAAAGAAGCTAGGATTAAATGGAAAAGAGAAGCACAACACGTTTATAAACTTCGTGCTAAATCAAAATCTAAATACATTCAAGTCAGACAAATTTTAGAAGAAGGTGCAATGTTGTTAGGTAGAAAAGGTTTTTTCTATCCTTATCAATTAGATTTCAGAGGTAGGATTTATCCTAAACCTGCAATGCTTTCACCGCAGTCTGCTGATTATGCAAGAGCATTATTAAAATTTAGATTTGGAAAACCTATTGGAGTTGAAGGAGCCAAAAATTTTGTAATCGCAGGAGCAGGATTATTTGGTGAAGTTGATAAAGAAGATATTGATACAAGAATACATTGGATTGATGAGAACCAACAAAAAATAATTGATACTGCCAATGAACCATTAACTAATACTTGGTGGACTAAAGCAGATAAACCATTTTGTTTTTTAGCTTGGGCAATAGAGTTTAGAGATTGGAACACTTGGGAAGATAATGAAGGTTTAGTATGTAGTGACAAATTTATTACTACCTTACCATTACAATCTGATTGTTCTAATTCAGGTCTACAACATTATTCTGCAATGATGAGAGATGAAGTTGGTGGTAAAGCTACTAATTTAATTCCATCAAATAAACCTGCTGATGTGTACGCATTAGTAGCAGAAAAAGTTAAAATGAAATTGCGTGATAGTACTGATGAAATGGCAAAGCAATGGTTAGATTATGGAGTAGATAGAAAACTTTGTAAGAAACCTGTTATGTGCTTACCATATTCTTTAACAATGTATTCTTGCAGACAATACTTACAAGACCACGTTGAACGAGAATTAGCTGAACGTAATAAGCAACATCAATGGAATGATAAATTGTTTCAAGCTACGCAATGGTTAACACCAGTTGTGTGGGAAAGTATTAATGAAATAATTGTAGGAGCCAAAGAGATTATGGGATTTTTAAAAGACGTTTCTAGATTAGTAGCATCTGAAAATTTACCTGTAACTTGGACAACTCCATTAGGATTACCAGTATTTATGTCTTGCTATAAGCGTGAAAGCAAAAGGGTAAAGACTAAAATGGGTGATACTATTATCAAATTATCTATCCAATCTGACACTAATGTAATTGATAAAAGAAAAACGGCACAATCTATATGTCCTAATTTTATCCATTCACTTGATGCGTCTGTATTGCAATTAGCAGTAGTTAAAGCTGAAGAAAGAGGGGTAGATAACTTTAGCTTAATTCACGATTCTTTTGGCGTATTGGCACCTGATAACCAAATAATGGGTGATGCCTTACGTGATGCTTTCTATGAAATATACCAACAAGATGTATTAGCTAATTTTGCTAGGGAAATGAAACAAATGCTATCTGACAAGAACGCTAAAAAGTTTCCATCAATACCTGCAAAAGGAAACCTTGATTTAGAGTTAGTTAAAAAATCTACGTTTTTTTGTGTATAGTTTTTTTAAAGCGTCAATCTGTGCACAAGTGCACATTAGGTTCCACTTATGGCTAACTAAACATAAACATCAACAAAAGGAGTAAAATATGTCTGATGCCAAAAACATAAGTGTGTTAGGGGAAGCTGTTTATCCTCACCTTAATAAGCCAGATGTTCGTTTTAACGAAGCAGGAGATTATAAGGTCACTTTAAAAGTTCCAACTGCGAAAGCAAAGGAAATGATACAGCAAATAGATAAAGCGTTAGAAAGTTCTATCGCTGAAGCTGAACAAAAAAATCAGGGCAAAAAAATAAAAGTTGCACCTGCACCTTACACTGTTGAAGGAGATTTTCATTTCTTCAAATTTAAGATGAAGGCAACAGGTATTAACAGGAAAACTAAAGAACCATTTAGTCAACGTCCTGCAATATTTGATGCACAGAAAAATCCTTTGTCACCATCTATTTCAATATGGGGTGGTACGAAGATGAAAGTCGCTTACCAAATGAGAAATTACTACACACCAATAATTGGTGCAGGAGTAGTTCTACAATTAATTGCTGTTCAAGTAATTGAATTAGTCGAAGGTAAATCTCAACAACTTGACCTCTTTGATAAAGAAGATGGTTACGTTGCAACCAATCAACAGGAACAACTAAATGAAATACAAGCGACAGAAATTCAAGCAAGTTCAGATTTCTAGTAAGGTTGTTTTAAAATCAGGATTGGAAGAATTAGTTTATAAATATCTACAAAAGAATAATTTGAAGTTTGAGTATGAGACTTTAAAAATTAACTACTTCCAACCTGAACAAAAGAAAACATACACACCAGATTTTCCTATTCAGGATTGCTTCATCATAGAAACTAAAGGTCTATTTAATAGTGCCGATAGAAAAAAGATGAAAACAATTAAAGCACAAAATCCTGATTTAGATATTAGATTTATTTTTTCCAATTCTAAAACAAAGATTGGAAAGAAAAGTTTAACTACTTATGGAAAGTGGTGTGAAATGTTTGGCTTTCCTTATCACTGTATTCAAAGCACAAAGGAAACTTTTCCTAAACTGTGGCTTGAAGAAATTATTAACAAACAACAAGAAGTAAAAAAATCAATCAACATTGAGCAAACCAAAAAATTAGTAAAGGCGTTAAATTAATATGGCAAGAGAAGAAACTAAATACATTGTAATTCACTGTTCTCAAACGAGACCGTCCCAAAAGATAGGTGCTAAAGACATTGATAGATGGCATCGTGAAAAGGGTTGGCTTCGTATTGGTTACGGAAAAGTAATCAAAAGAGATGGAACCATAGAACAAGGACGTGGCGATGATGACGTTCAAGCACACGTACAGGGCTACAATCACTGTGCTTATGGTCTATGCCTTGTAGGGGGAAGTGCCGAAGAAGATGTAAATATTCCTGAAGATAATTTTACAGCAGAACAATGGGATAGCTTAAAAAAAGTTCTAGAAGAATTAGTTTTAAAATATCCTGATGCAAGAATTGTTGGGCACTATGAATTAAATGAACATAAAACTTGTCCTAACTTTAATGTTAGAGAATATTTATTAAACGAAGATATAGCTAATTATAAATTTCAAGACGGTCTTACTGATGATGCTGATTTAGCGGAGTTAGAATATGACCAATCAAACTAAATTTGAATTTCACTCACCTTGTGAAAACTGCGGTAGCCGAGACAACTGTGGTGTCTATGTAGATGACAGTGGACAAGTAGACCACACTTATTGCTTCGGTTGCCGTGAGTTCAAAAAATTAAATGGCACATTGCCTAACAAAGTCCCACCAAAAGAAATTACCAATATGATTGAAGGAATATATGAAGCGTTACCTAAAAGAAAAATTGATACAGATACTTGTAAGAAGTTTAATTATCAAACAGGTACTTATCAAGGTAAGCCAGTTCAAATAGCAAACTACTTTGACAAACAGTATAACAAGGTAGCACAACATATCAGGTTTCCTGACAAATCATTTATCTGGTTAGGAGATGTTTCTAAAATAACTTTATTTGGACAAAACCTTTGGCGTGATGGTGGCAAGATGGTTGTTATCACAGAAGGAGAAATTGATTGTATGACTGTATCTAAAATTCAGTCTAATCGTTTTCCAACAGTGTCAGTTCCATCAGGTGCTAGTTCAGCAAAAAAATATATTAAAAAAGAATTAGAATGGTTATCTAAATTTGAAAGTATTGTCTTAATGTTTGACAATGATGAAGCAGGTAAAACAGCTTCTATTGAATGTGCAAATATTCTTCCAGTAAAAAAAGTTAAGATAGCTTCCTTACCTGCAAAAGACCCAAGTGATTTATTACAACAAGGTAAAGGTGATTTAATTATAAGTGCTATGTGGGAAGCAAAAGCATATACCCCACAAGGCATCATTGAAGGTAATGATACTAAAGAATTATTATTAAAAGATGATTACGTAGAAACTATTCCTTATCAATGGAATGGCTTAAATAAAAAACTTGGTGGAATTAGAAAAGGTGAACTTGTTTTATTAACCGCAGGTTCAGGTACAGGTAAAAGCCAAGTATGTAGAGAAATTGCGTATCATTTAATAACCAAGAAAGAAAAGGTTGGTTATATCGCTTTAGAAGAAAGCGTTAAAAGAAGCATAAGAGGTATTGTTTCTGTAGGTTTAAATAAACTTATTCATATACCTGAAGTAAGACAAAATATTTCCGAAGAAAAAATTGTAGAGGAGTGGAGTAAAATAAAAGATTACGTTTGTTTCTACGACCATTTTGGTAGTTCAGATACAGACGATTTAATGAACCGTATTAGATATATGGTTCAGTCTTTAGATTGTAAGACCATTATCCTAGACCATATCTCAATCGTAGTGTCAGGCATTACTGACGGTGACGAAAGAAGAACCATCGACAACTTAATGACCCAACTAAGAAAATTAGTTGAAGAATTAAAGTGTGCGATGTTTGTAGTATCTCATTTAAAGAGACCTGAAGGAAAAGGTCACGAAGATGGAGTACAAGTATCTTTATCACATTTAAGAGGAAGTCATTCTCTTGCGACATTAGCTGACGAAGTGATTGCCTTTGAAAGAAATCAACAAGACGAAATTTCTAACAACGTAATGAAGGTTAGGGTTTTAAAAAATCGTTTCTCTGGTGATACAGGAATAGCTTGTGATTTAATTTACAATAGAGATACAGGAAGATTAACAGAAGGTTCTTTTGATGAATGAACAACTTCTGTCTAAATTCATATTATCATTTCTAATTGATAAAGAAGATTACCTAGAACTTTCTACTGAACAACAGCAATTAGTATTTGAAACTTGCAGAACTATTATGACTGCAATTTACAATGCCATTAAATATGAGAATGTTTATCCAGTAATAATGTGTGGAGATAGAGAAGCACAAGAAATTATTAATAAAGCCATTCAATCCGTAAAAGACATTTTACCAAGTACAGAGAAAATTACAGTTCACCTTATACATTAATGAAACTTATAATTGACCTAGAGACCAATGGTTTTCTAGATACGTTAGACACTATTCATTGTATTGTTTGCAAGGATATAACAACAGACGAAGTCTACAGTTTTAATCCTGACAATTTGAATGATAGTCTAGACTTACTTAACAAAGCTACTGCACTTATTGGGCATAACATTTTATCATTTGACATACCTGCTTTAAAAAAAGTTTTAAATTTTGATTTTAAAGGAGAAGTGTTTGATACACTTTTGGTATCTAGATTAATCTACACCAATTTGTTGGAAGCTGATTACAAACTAAAAGAACTTCCTGCAAAACTTTACGGTAAACAATCGTTAGAAGCGTGGGGTTATAGATTAGGTTTAAGAAAAGGTGATTACCAAGAACATTCTACTTTTGAAACTTTTAATCAAGATATGTTTGATTACTGTAAAAGAGATGTGGAAGTAAACCATCTATTATTTAAGAAAATAATGGAAGAAAACTATTCTAAACAAGCAATCGCATTAGAACATAATTTTGCTTTATGGATTAGAAAGCAAGAAGAACACGGAATTTTATTTGATGAGACGACTGCTAAGTCGCTATTATCTATCCTAGTAAAACGAAAGCTACAGTTAGAAGACGAACTAGCTGTAGTCTTTCCTGCTTGGGAAAAGATAGTTGGTTATAAAAGATACAAAAGAGATAATATTAAAAAAGGAATTAAAGCAGGAGTTCCACACAAAGTAACTAAAACTGAAATATTTAATCCAAACAGTAGAGACCATATTGGAGATAGATTAATTAAAATTTTAGGTTGGAAACCAACCGAATTTACAGCAACTGGAAAACCTGAAGTTACTGAAGCAATCCTAAATGAACTTCCATATCCTGAAGCAAAATTAATTGCTGAATATTTAATGATTGGAAAAAGATTAGGTCAATTAAGTGAAGGTGAACAAGCATATTTAAAATTAACAAAAAAGGGAAAAATTTATGGACAAGTCAACACTTTGGGAACTTATACTGGTAGGTGTTCGCATCATTCGCCAAATCTTGCACAATGCGTTGCGAATGGTTCGCCATTTGGTAAAGAATTTCGTTCCTTATTTATATCTCCTACCGATATGGTTATGCTCGGTATTGATTTTTCTGGTTTGGAGCTTCGTGTGTTGGCACACTACCTTCATTCTTATGACAATGGAAATTTTCAAAAAACATTACTTGAGGCAGATATACATACCGCCAATCAAGAAGCTGTCGGACTATCCACACGTGCTGAAGCTAAAAGGTTTATATACGCTTACATTTACGGTTGCGGAAATCAAAAACTCTCTGAAATTCTTAATGTCTCTTTGGAACAAGCAAGACAAATAAGAGAGAAATTTGAAAAAAGTTTACCTGCATTAAAAATATTAAGTGATGCAGTTAAACATAAATATAAAAGATTTGGTTATCTAAATGGAATTGATGGTAGAAAATTAATTCCTAAAGCTGAATACAGTTCTTTGAATACTTTAATTCAAGGAGCAGGAAGTCTTCTTGTAAAAACAGGAACCATTCTTCTTAATCAAGATTTGTATAACGCAGGTTTTGTTTGGGAAAAAGATTACGCACAAGTTTTACATATTCACGATGAAATTCAATTTTATGTAAAACCTGAAAAATTAAATCAATTTAAAGAAATATCTAAAAAAATATTTTCTAAAACACAAAGCTACTTCAATTTTAAAACACCATTAGATGGTGAAATTAAAGTTGGTAGAAACTGGAGTGACACCCACTAATAAAGCAAGACCAGAATTTGACCTAGATTTAAAATTTGGACAAGAGAATGAAAACGATTTTCAAATTGCCGTTGAAGGAAAGGTTGAATGTAAAACAGACCGACTGTGTATTAAGACAGGTAATGTTTTTATTGAGATAGAAAGTAGAGGAAAACCATCAGGTATTCATACTACTAAATCTAAATTTTACGCTATTTGTCTTTGGAAAGAGGGACGCAAAGATAACATCTGGGTTCTTATTCCTACCAAAATATTAAAAAAACTAATGACCAAATATCCTGTGAAAGCAGGGGGAGATAACTGGACTTCCAAAGGTCACATCATACCGAAAGAAGATTTATTAAATTATGAAATATAAAAAATATAAAGTTACGTTCTTAGACCCAACTGGAAATTCAGAATGGCATACCGAAGAAGAAGTACAAGAGTTTGTGCCAGAAGAATGTGTAATTGAAGCATACGTTTATTCTAAAGATAAAGAATACATTAAAACTTTTGCTTCTTATTCAATCAATCAAGAAACAGGCGTTATGACATACGGTGATGTAAATGTTTTACCTATGTCTTGTGTCAAAACCATAAAGGCAATTAGATGAAAAATATAAAAGATTTTTATGCTAACAAAAATAAAGTGATGTTAGTTGATGGAGATTTATTAGCTTACAAAATTACTTCAGCATTAGAACAACCAATAGATTGGGGGAATGATGTATGGACATTACATTCAGATTTAAAAACAGGAAAAGATTTATGGAAGCAACAAATTCAACATTATCTTTTTTATACAAGTTCTAAAGAAGCTATTATTTGTTTTTCTGATAAAAATAACTTTAGAAAACAATTAGACGCTACCTACAAATCTTACAGAAAAGCTATTCGTAAACCTGTTGCTTATGCACCATTGAAAGATTGGATTAAGAAAAACTATAAATGGGTTTCTTTTCCAAATTTAGAAGGAGATGATGTATTAGGATTATTAGCTACAGGAGTTCATAAAACTAATAATGTAATTATCAGTGGTGATAAAGATATGCGAACAATACCTACGTGGCATTGTTTTATTGGTGATGATAGTATTGAATATGTTGACCAATTAAAAGCAGATTATAACTTTTGCACCCAAGTATTAGTAGGAGACCAAGCTGATGGTTACAAAGGTTGTCAAGGAGTAGGAGCCGTTAAAGCATCTAGAGTTCTTTTAAATAAAAAATCATTAGACGAATTATGGGAAGCAGTCATTAAAGAGTATGAACGTAATGAACATACTTTTGAAGATGCTTACCACCAAGCTAAACTTGCAAGAATATTAAGAGCAGGTGAATATAATTATGAGAATAACCAAGTTAATCTTTGGAACTACAAATACTCTGATTATCAATTATTAAAGAAAGCAGGGTAAATGACTAACCCAGATTATTTCAAAAAAGTTTTGGAAGCACAAATAGGTGGTAATCATTATAAAGATAGATTTGAGATTGAACCTGCGGAGTTTATCTTAAAGAACAATCTAGATTTTCCGACTGGTTCAGTAATTAAGTATGTGTTGAGACACCAGTTTAAGAACGGAAAAGAAGACCTAGAGAAAGCCAAACACTACATAGATATGCTTATTGCCAAGTATTATGGCTAATTTTTTAATTAAGTCCCACTTTAGGAGTATTCACTATGGATAAAAAGTTAGAAGTTCCAACAATCAACGAAGATTTGATTAAATACCTGAATACTCTTTTTCCTGAACAATGTGCTGATTTAAACGATACTGAAAAAACTATCTTTTATAAATCAGGTCAAAGGTCAGTCGTAAAACATTTAATTGAAAAATTTAAACAACAACAGGAGACATAATTATGTGCGTATCAGTTAAAGCACCTAGTCCACCACCTGCACCTGAACCAATACCTTCAACTCCCCCTTCAGTAGCTAATGCAACTGCAACACAAGATGCACCAAAATTAGCTGTGAAAAGAGATGCTTCTGGTTCTGCGGTTGATGCTAATGCGTCATCGTCAGCTATGAAGAAAAGAGTTGGTAGAGGTTCTTTGAGAATACCTTTGCAAGGTTTGAGTGGTAGCGGATTAAATTACCCAACTTCCTAATAAATGGAATATAAATTGAATACAGGTACTGTCAGTGATGATAAGTCGTCACTTGAAAGTCAGTACGCAAAGATGGAGATTGATAGAGAAATCTATCTAGAAAGAGCAAGAGAGTGTGCTGAATTAACAATACCACATTTATATCCACCAAAAGGAACTAACGAAGCAACTAAATTTCCAACACCATATCAATCAGTTGGTGGTAGAGGAGTTACTAACCTAGCATCAAAATTGATGTTAGCTTTGTTTCCACCACAAGCACCATTCTTTAGATTAGATGTTGATGATTTAGTTTATAAAAATACACAAGGTAACCCAGAACAGAAAGCTACTATAGAGCAAGGTTTACAAAAAATAGAAAAAGCTGTGATGGATAGTATTGAAAGTAACAATGACAGAGTTGCTTTCTTTGAAGCTATTAAGCATTTGATTGTATCAGGAAATGTTTTATTAAAATTAAGTGATACAGGTTTACGTAGTTATAGATTAGAAAATTATGTAGTTAGACGTGACCCACAAGGAAAAGTTTTAAAAATAATTATTAAAGAAGGTATTTCTCCTAATTCATTATCTAAAGAATTAAAAAAAGCAGTAGGTGATAAAATTAATGAAGAACAAAAAACATTAAATTTATTTACCTGCATTTATTATGACAATGGTAAATATAAAGTTCATCAAGAAATATTAAAGAAGACTGTATTTAAAACAGTATATGATGAAGAAAAATTACCTTACATTGCATTAAGATTTAACCGTCTTGACGGTATGTCTTACGGAAGGTCACACGTTGAAACTTTTTTGGGTGACCTCAAGTCACTGGAAGGATTAACCAGAGCCATTTTAGAAGGTAGTAGTGCATCTGCTAAAATGCTGTTTATGGTTGCTCCTAATGGAACAACAAGAGCATCTTCCGTAGCAAAAGCACCTAATGGTGCCATTATAGAAGGTGAAGCAAAAGACGTAACAGTTTTACAAGCTAATAAGTTTGCAGATTTTAGAATTGCTTACGAAACAATGAATAGAATTGAGCAACGTCTTCAGTATGCTTTTTTATTAAATGCTTCCGTTCAAAGACAAGCAGAAAGAGTTACAGCAACAGAAGTACAATTAGTTGCCAATGAATTAAATGATGCGTTAGGTGGAGTATACGCATTACTTACAACAGAATTTCAACTTCCGTACATTACTACTAAATTAGCATTGTTAAGGGAGAAGAAACTTTTACCTGAACTACCAAAAGAACTTGTGAAAATTAAAATCATAGTTGGTATGGAAGGATTAGGTAGAGCAAGTGACAGACTACGACTATTACAGTTTATGTCTGATTTAGCAGGAACTCTGGGTGCTGAAGTACTTGCGAAGTATATTAATCTTGATGATGCTATTAAGAAATTTGCAGTAGCAAACTCTTTAGATGTTCAAGGATTAATAAAATCACCAGAGCAAATCCAACAAGAGACACAAGCTACGCAACAACAAGCATTTACTCAACAAGCGTTAGCAGACCCAAGAGTTGCTATTGAAGCAGGAAAATACATTTCTTCAAATGATAAAGAACTAGCTTTAGGTGACAATGGTGATGTGTCTGTTCAACCAAAAGGATAATTATATATGAGCACACAAACAGTAGAAATAAAATCTGAAGAACAAAATATTTCTTTAGAAGAACAAGCACAACAACAAGAAAAACTTCAAGTTAATTCAGTTGATAATACAAGTGTTGAAGTTAAATCTAATGACACAACATCTAAATCAACAGACCCAACAAGACCTGAATGGTTACCAGAAAAATTTTCTTCTGCTGAAGATTTAGCTAAAGCATATGGTGAATTAGAGAAAAAACTTTCCAAACCAGAAGCTGTAGAAGAAGTTAAAGGTAATACAAATGAAACTACTACCAATACTTTAGAACCTTATTATCAGGAGTTTGCTGAAAAAGGTGAATTGTCAGAAAAAAGTTATAAATCTTTAGAGAAGTTAGGTTTAAATAAAGATTTAGTTGATGGTTATATTGCAGGTCAAAAAGCCATTGCAGATAATGAAGTTAAAATGGTTCACGATACTGTTGGTGGTAAAGATAATTATGAAAAAGTAATTCAGTATGCACAAAACAATTTAACTAAAGCAGAACAAGATGCTTTTAATTTAACATTAGATACTGGTTCCATAGAACAAGTTAGATTTGCGGTACAAGCTATTGCATCTAGAGCAGGTATTTCAGGAAGCACTTCTCAAATGATTGAAGGTGATACAGAAACTACAGCTATTGATGCGTTTCAGTCTATTGCTCAATTAACAGAAGCTATGAATAATCCAAAGTACGACAGAGACCCTGCGTACAGACGAGAAGTAGAACGTAAGATTGCAAAAAGTAGCGTACTATAATGAGAGACTACCGTTCAGAATATAGAAATTATCATTCTAAACCTGAACAAAAGAAAAATAGAGCCAGTCGTAATTTAGCTAGAAGAATTATGAAGAAACAACTTGGTTCTAAAATTAATGGTAAGGACATTGACCACAAAGATGGTAACCCAAAAAACAATTCTAGAAAAAATTTAAGAGTAATGTCCAAGTCTGCCAACAGGGCTAAAAATGCTTAATTTTTTATTACCATTAATTAAGAACCCAATTACTTCTTTAATAGCTGATAAAACTATTGGAGCAATTCAACACCATCTTGAAGTAAAAAAATTAGAAAGAGTTGCTGAAATAGAAGCTGTTAAAACAGTACAAGTTCAACAAATTGTTTCAGGAGAAAAATCTTGGAAAGACGAATGGTTAACCGTGTTTACGACTGTAGGTTTGACTATGTGTTTTATTCCTAGTGTTCAACCTTTTATGATTAAAGGATTTGAAATAATTAAATCAGCACCAAGCGAACTACTTTACGCAGTACTCGTAGTGTACGGTGGAAGTTTTGGTATCAACTTAATGGATAAATATAAAAAATAATATGTCATTAGTAAAAAATATACAGAGAAGAAAAAAACTTGGAATAAGTAGAAGTAAGAAAAATTCTACAGTATCTCCAAAAGCATACAAAGCTATGCAAAATAATTGGAAGAAAAAAGGTGGCAAAAGTTAAATTTGACAAAGCACCTCTTGAAACAAAAAGTAAATTCAAAAAGACAAGCATAGGAAGAAATCCTAGTAAATCAATGATGAATAAATCTAAAAGAAGAAGTTTCAAGAAATATGTTGGGCAAGGCAAAGTCTCAAAATAAGAAAAAGAAAAAGAGCAAAAAAGTTTCGGAAGAACAATTTTGGAAAATAATGTCAAAAAGATTTAAAAGATAATCACCATCTCTCTTTAGAGAGGTGACTAACGAAATTCAAAAAAGATTGCCAGTTACGACTGATAACCTTCTGACTATGGAAATTAATTAGGTAAATCAAACCAACAATACAAAAAAGGAGACTAATATGTCTAATGCAGTAATATCTAGCATTGGTCAGGTTAACTCTGCGGGTGATGCTAACGCATTATTCTTAAAGGTATTTTCTGGCGAAGTTTTATCAACTTTCCAAAGAGAAAACCAAATGTTGGGAATGACAACTGTTAGAAATATATCTAGCGGTAAATCTGCACAATTTCCAGTAACTGGAACAGTGTCAGCGTCATACCATACAGCAGGGAATGAAATACTTGGTCAAGCTATTAAACACAACGAAAAAGTAATTAACATAGATGATATGTTGATTGCTGATACTTTCGTAGCAGAAATAGAAGAACTTAAAAACCATTACGATGTTCGTTCAATCTACTCAAAAGAGATGGGACAAGCGTTGGCAAATACAGTTGATAAGCACCTTTTATCTCTAGCTATCTTAGCATCTAGAGTATCAACACCAAACGTAACAGGCGGAAAAATCGGTGATGAAATCATTGATGCTGACGCTAATACTAACGCTACATCATTAATCGACAGTATTTTCGAAGCTATCCAAAAGATGGACGAAAATAATGTACCTAGTGCAGGTAGAGTATGTATCGTTGCTCCAGACCAATACTACCAATTAGCTAACGTAGATAAGTTAGTAAACAGAGACTTCTCATCTGACAATGGTGACTTCGGTAAAGGAACAGTTCTATCAATCGGTGGAGTTCCAATCGTTAAGTCAAACACAGCAGTTGAAGTTTTCGGACAAAACTTATCATCAGCTATTTCTGGTGCAAACAACACTTATAACGGTAACTTTACAAATAGTGTTGCTGTTGTAATGCACAGTTCAGCTTTAGGAACAGTGAAACTTAAAGACCTTGTTATGGAAAGTACTTATGACCCACGAAGAATTGGCTCATTACTTACAGCAAGAATGGCTTTAGGACACGGTATCTTGAGACCTGAAAGTGCGTTCTCAATCGCAACTGCTTAATTGTAGTTACTCTGTGGTGGCGGTGAAATATCCGCCATCACTTTTTTTATATGACAACACAAACTAGAACAACGGAATTAGAAGCCGTAAATACTATTCTTAGTACAATAGGAGAAGCACCACTAAATACTTTAGTTGGAAGTTTACCTGTTGATGGAACAATAGCTAAAAATGTCTTATCAGAAGTAGCAAGAGAAGTTCAAAGTGAAGGTTGGCATTTTAATACACATTACAAAGCAACATTAACAAGAGATACTAATAATAAAATTCCTTTAGCAACAAATGTTGTAAGAGTTGAGTTAGACCCAAATTTATATTCTAAAGGTACATACGATATAGTTCAAAGAGATAACTATATTTTTAATTTAGCAAAAAATACTGATGTATTTGATAAAGATTTTGAAGATGTAACTATTGTTTATCTTTTAACTTTTGAACAAATGCCTGAACAGGCAAAACGATATATTACTATTAGAGCATCTAGAATATTTCACGATAGAACTTTAGGTGCTAATACTATTCACAAATTTACACAGGAAGATGAAAAGAGAGCATTAAGTATTCTTAAACAAGCTGAAGCATCTACTGGAGATTACACAATATTTGATACACCGTCACAAGCATACACAATCAATCGTAATAATAGGGTTTACTAATGGCTTTAGTTTCAAGAACCATACCAAACTTGGTTCAAGGAGTAAGTCAACAACCTGAAGTTCTTCGTTTAAATTCACAAGCTAGTGAGCAAATAAATGGCTTTTCTTCAGTTGTTGAAGGTCTTAAAAAAAGACCACCTACTGATTATGTAGCTAAATTATCAGGCACAGCATTTAACAACGCTTACATACATACAATTAATAGAGATACTTCTGAAAGGTATATTTTAGTTTTAAGAAATGGTGCCATTAATGTTTATGATATTAATGGAACAGCAAAGACAGTTGTTACACAAACTAATGCACTTAATTATTTAACATCAGCTAATCCAAGACAAGATTTTGTTTCTATTACTGTTGCTGATTATACTTTTATAGTTAATAAAACTAAAACTGTAGCAATGGACGCAACAACTAGTCCTGCTAAAATTGAACAGGCAGTTTATTCAGTCTTACAAGGAAATAATAATACTAAATATTCAATTACTATTGATGGAAGCACATATAGCTACACATCTAGTAATACGAATACTGAAACAATTAGAGATGGAGTATTTTCAGCTATTGGTTCTCCATCAGGAATAACATTAGCTAAAATTGGTAATTCAAGTTTTTCAATAATTAAATCTTCAGGGACATTAACAGTAACAGCTTCTGATGGATTTGGAGACGATGCTTCACAAGTAGTTAAAGATAAAGTTCAAAACTTTTCAGACTTACCTGTACCTGCAATTAATAATATGGTTGTGGAAATTACTGGTTCTGCTGAAACTGCTTTTGATAATTATTATGTAAAATTTATTGAAGCAGATAATTTATGGGAAGAAACGATTGCTCCTAATACTAAAACTACTATTGATGAAGAAACAATGCCTCACGTGCTTCTTCGTACAGCAGATGGTAATTTTAGATTTACACAATGTGATGGAGCCACTTACACAATATCAGGTACAAATTATACCGTACCATCTTGGGGAAATAGATTAGTAGGTGATTTAGATACAGTTCCTGACCCAAGTTTTATTGGCAGAAGTTTAAATGATGTTTTCTTTCATAGAAACAGATTAGGATTTTTAACAGATGAAAACGTAGTAATGAGTAGGTCAGGAGAATTTTTTGAGTTCTTTCCTGAAACTATTACACAAGTTTTAGATACAGACCCAATAGATGTTGCAAGTACACATACTAAAGTTTCTATTTTAAGACACGCAGTTTCGTTTGATGAAGAACTACTATTATTATCTGACCAAACACAGTTTGTATTATCAGGTGGTGCAACCTTAACTTCAGCAAATATATCAATAAATGTCACAACAGAATTTGAAGCAAATAAATATGTTAAACCAGTCGGTTCAGGCAGTAACGTCTACTTCGCATTTAACAAAGGAAATTATCAAGGATTTAGAGAGTTTTTCATTGCGTCTGATACAGATACAAAACAAGCTGACGATATTACAGCGAATGTGCCTAAGTATATTCCTACTAACGTCTATAAAATTAGTAACTCTAATACTGAAAATATTTTAGTAGCTTTATCATCTAATACACCAAACGCATTATACGTTTACCAATATTATGTATCAGGTAATAAAAGATTACAAAGTGCTTGGCACAAATGGGAATTTGGAAGTTCAGGTACAGATAATATTCTTAACGTAGATTTTATAGAAAATAATTTATTTATTATTAATCAAAGAAGTGATGGAGTTTATTTAGAAAAGATAGATGTATCTCCTGCATTAACAGACAGTGGTGCATCTTATTTAACTTATTTAGATAGAAAAATTTCTAACACACAAGTAACTGAAAGTTATAACGCAGGTACTAATCAAACTACAATTACACTTCCATACGCTATTACTAATACAATGAGAGTAGTAGGTAGAAGTGGTGCATCTAACAAAGCAGGACAATTAGTTTCTACTGTTTCTCAAAGCGGTACAACTATAGTAGTTGCAGGAGATATTACTGCTCAAAATTATTTTGTTGGTGAAGAATATGAATTTAAGTTTACGTTCTCTCAACAATTTATTCAAATAGCAGATACACAAGGTTCATCTATTTCAGTTAAAGAAGGAAGATTACAAATAAGAAACTGGTCAGTATCTTTTAATGATACAGGATATTTCACAACAGAAGTAACACCAGTAGGAAGAAGCACTTCATCAACTGTATACACAGGAACAATAACTGGTACAGGATTATTAGGAACAGTAAATCTTGAAGATGGTGATTATACGTTTTCAGTTCAAAGTGAAAATGACAAACTAACGGTAACTATATTAAACGACAGTCACTTACCTAGCAACTTCATCAATGCAAGTTGGCAAGGTTATTATGTCTCTCCATCAACTAGAGTTTAACGGTTTTAGATTATCTAAAAAAGAAGACGTAGATTTTTTAGCTACAAGATTACGTTTTGAAGATAAAAGAGAAATTATTGATGGTTCAGGTAAGACACCACACAATGCTTTATTAACTGGTTATGTTCAATCAGAGGTATGTTTTACCATTACTGATACACAAGATGTTCCAGTTGGAATGTTTGGAGTTAATGCTGAAGGAAGTATTTGGTTATTAGCTACCGATGATATTCACAAAATAAAAGTTTCTTTTTTACGTCAAAGCCGAAAGGTCGTTCAATTTTTAAATACAAAATACAGACTACTTTGGAATTACGTAGATTGCAGAAATGAACTGCACCTTCGATGGTTAAAGTGGTGTGGCTTCACTTTTTTAAGGAAAGTTAAATATGGAGTAAATCAACAACAATTTTATGAATTTATAAGAATAAACAATGTGTAACCCAACAGTCGCTTTATTAGCAGTTTCTGGTGCTAGTGCCGTTCTACAATACCAACAAGGTAAAGCACAACAAAAAGCACAATATGAACAACAGAAACGTCAAAATGAATTAGCTAAACAAAATGCTATTCAAAGATACGCTACAGAACAATTAAGAATTAGACAGGTTGCAGACCAATCATCAGCAAAAGGATTAGAAGCAACTTTAAAAGCTAGAAAAGCTAGGTCTGAATATATTTCACAAGCAGGAGATAGTGGTATTGCATTATCTGGTTCAACAAATGCGTTGTTAGCAAATTATTACCGAACAGAAGGTAATTATAAAAATTCTTTAGCTAACAATATGAATATTAATATTTCACAGTTTGAAAGAAATTTACAAGCAATTCAGTTTGGACAAGAAAGTCAAAGCACTTATGTTCAAGCACCTAATCCAAATTTATTATTTGCTTCTTCAGCTTTAAATGTTGCGAACACTTATTACTCTTTGGAATATCAAAAAGAATTAGCAGGTCTTAAAACAGTTAATCAGAAAAGTACAGTAGACCCAACCGTTAACAATATGTTGAACACATAATGGCAAGTAAAAGACAAGCTCCACAATTAGGTTTAACCCCAGAGTTACCTCAAATTCTTTCTTCAGATTTTAATTTATTTTATAAACCTGACGTTGCTCCACAGGATAAGTCAGTTGATGTTTTAGTTAAATCTTTAGACAACTTTGTTAGAGACGCAGGTACAAAAGGCGTTCTTGTTTCAGAAGGTAGAGAAAAGAAAGAAGAAGAAGGCAAAGCTGTTGAAATGTTTAACAACAATAAATTAGAATTTGATAAATTAGTTAAAGATGGAACCAT
>Ga0222714_10002990_pt1 | contig 17516 bp, 21 predicted proteins | sample C33_3DmetaG_FD_165048 | JGI IMG/M metagenome (GOLD analysis project Ga0222714, IMG submission 165048) | Estuarine water microbial communities from San Francisco Bay, California, United States - C33_3D | ecosystem: Environmental > Aquatic > Marine > Unclassified | place: USA: California...
CTAATGTTCTTCTAGTATAAATATTACTAGTAAATGGTTCAAAGCATTCATTATTACCTAATATTTGGGCTGTGCTAGCCGTAGGCATTGGAGCTAAAAGAAGCGAATTTCTAACGCCATATTTTTTTATTTGTTCTCTCAATAAAATCCAATCATACCTATTAGATGGTGTTACACCCCATAGATCAAATTGGAATTTACCTTCTGATATAGGAGAGCCTTCAAATGTGCTATAAGCACCACAATAATTTTTTTGTTCCATGTGGTATTCATATTTATTTAATATAGATAATACACCATTGTTATCATATCTTCCTTCTTTTTTAGCAAGTTGAATAAGATCAAATCGTTCTTTTGCTATTTCCATTGATCTTTCAACCGAAGCATGATAAATTGTTTCAAAGATTAATTTATTTACATCTCTTGCCTTGACACTATTAAAAGCAATATCCATAAGTGCAAATACATCGGCTAATCCTTGCACTCCAATTCCAATAGGTCTATGCCGCATATTACTCCTATGAGTTTTATCGGTAGGGTAAAAATTTATATCAATTACTTTATTTAAATTATCTGTTACTACTTTGGCTACTTCATGTAGTTTATCATAATTAAATGTTTTATCCTTATTAACAAACATAGATAAAGCAATGCTAGCTAAGTTACATACGGCAGTTTCATTAGAATCACTATATTCTAAGATTTCGGTGCAAAGATTAGAAGACTTAATTGTTCCTAAATTATTCTGATTAGATTTCATATTAGCGGCATCCTTAAATAATAAGTATGGGGTTCCAGTTTCCATTTGACTATCTAAAATTTGAAACCACAAGTCTCTTGCATTAATCGTTTTTTTGCCTTTATTTTCAGATTCATATTTACAATACAATTCTTTAAATTTTTCTCCATACACATCGGATAATCCAGGGCACTCATCAGGACACATAAGAGTCCATTTTCCATTAGACTCAACTCTTTCCATAAATAAATCTGAAACCCACAAAGCATAAAAAAGGTCTCTTGCTTTCATTTCTTCGTCGCCATGGTTTTTTCTCATTTCTAAGAAATTTTCAATATCAGCATGCCAAGGCTCTAAATATATAGCAAAACTTCCGTTTCTTTTCCCACCTTGATTTACATATCTAGCAGTAGCATTATAAACTCTCAACATAGGAATAAGTCCATCTGTATTACCATTAGTTCCTCTTATATGACTACCAGCTGCTCTAATATTATGTATATGTAATCCTATACCACCAGAATACTTAGAAATTTGAGCACAATCTTTAAGAGTATTATAAATACCAGTAATACTATCCTCTTCAAGAGCAATTAAATAGCAGGAACTTAGTTGAGGTTTAGGAGTGCCAGCATTAAAAAGAGTAGGAGTAGCATGAGTAAAATATTTTTGGGACATCAAATCATATGTAGTTTTAACTTTGTCTAAATCATTACCGTGTATTCCTATGGCAACTCTTAACCAAAGGTGTTGTGGTCTTTCAATAGGTTTCCCATTATATTTCATTAAATAGGCTCTTTCTAAAGTTTTAAAGCCGAAATAATCTATTAAATAATCCCTTTCATGAATAATCATATTGTCAAAATCAGTAGAAAATTGGGAAACAATAGTAAAAAAGTCTTTACTAACAAGAGGGTAATGTTTGCCATGAACATCGTGAAAATTATACAATTTTTCCATAACTGAAAAAAAGGAACTATCTGTATTTTTATGATAATTAGAAATAATAATTCTACTAGCTAATGTATTATAATCAGGGTGATGAATACTAAGAGAAGCACATTGTTCAGCCGTTAATTCATCAATTTGGGTAGTAGAAATACCATCATATAATTGATCAATAACTTTAATAACAAAAGAAGTAAAGTTAAGTTTTATTTTACATTCTTGTCCAATAGATTTAACGCGCTTCAAAATTTTATCAAAGGCAATATTTTCTAATTTTCCATCTCTTTTACGCACTTTCATTTCTGGTTCCATCATGTATTTATAGTAATATTAATATAATTTTAAATCATTGTTTAAAATATTATATAAAATAAAAAACTAAATAAAATATTTTTATTTTATATAGAAATGATTAACAAACAAATGACTTTTTTAATTTTAGCATTATTATTTGCTTTAATAAGTTTTCCAATTATACATAAATGTAAAGAAGGATTTACTAGTTTAACCCCTGGGCAATTTCCCGTAAGTGTTTCTGAGCCAATCTTATTTGGTGATTATCCAACTAAAGACAATATGGGTTTATCAATGAATACCTATGAAGATAACTATCCTGCTTACCCTGTATTTGGAGCATCTTATGGACAATATACGAATAATGTAAGATATTGGGCTACCCCTGACAATGGACAATGTGCTCCTGCTGAATTATGCAATAGTTTATATAATGAAAAAGAAAATTTAAATATAGAGAAAACACCCAATCCAGTTCCTTTTTCTTCTCCACAAGTAAGAGTTAATTTTTATGGATCCCATCCTCAAACATGTCCTACACAGGCTCTATAAGATTTCCACAAATATCTGAAATATCAACTTCAAAATTAGTGTCTATGTAAATAATTTGATTCTGTAACTTATTTACATTAATTAAACAACTAGGTTGATTTAAAGAAACATCATTTAGAGAATTTGATCTAGCCTTTGTATTTTTTTTAGGAATTCTATGTTCATATCCCGAAACTCTCTCTTTTTCAATAATATTCCATACTTCTTCTATTTTTGTAATAGCATTTTCAAACCAAAATTTATTCCTCAAAACTAATATACAACTGTATTTTTCCATTCGCCAATATATATTTTTTATCCATGTTAACTGAATGTTTTTTTCCATAATATCATCATACCATTTTTCATATTGTTCTTTTGTATACTTAATTGGCATATATTCATAAAAAGGCTTTCCGTCTTTAATAAAATAAATCATAATTCCTTTTAGTTCTTCTTTCTCTGAATAAATGAATGTTCCATCATTCATAAATTCTTCTTCCGATTCATATTCTTTAAAAGCTGTTTCTAGAAAATCACATTCGTTTAAATCACATGTTTCCATTTGTAATTGCATTTGAATCCAATAATCTTCTTTTGGAATCCCTGTTATTGTTCTTGAAACAGGATTTTTTATTTCTAACATTCTCCCATATCTTTCATTATCAGGTTTTACATTTATTCCATCAGGAGAAGCACCAATAAATTTATATTTGTCGTGTTGTATACAACCGAAATCTTTTATTTTGGTATTGTACTCATTCTCATAAATCATAATGGAAACATCTTCATATTTATTTCCATGATGAAATGCACTATCAGTATTAACTGAATTGAATTTATCTACATTTAGATCTTTGCATTTTTCTACAATAAGCTGATTTTTATATGATTCTGATTTTAAAGCTTTCCAAGCTGAACTGGCAGTAATAAGATTATGTCTGAATTTATACCATTCGGGTGTTCTTTGGTCTGGTTGAGGTTTATTTTCTATATACTTCAATTTATCCTCTATTAATTTAATATTCGGACTTTTTCTAATAAATGTGTAATTAAAAGAGCGAATAGGATTCTCTTTGGCAAAATAATATTTTTTTACCTTATCATATCCTTCCCTAATAATTGCTTCAATATAATCAGAATCATCTACAAAAATTTGAGAAAGTAACAGATTCATGTTAGTATACACAAACTCTTCTAATAGATTCTCAAAATTTTCATAACTAAAAGATAAAGGATTGTTAGCAATAAATTCATCAATTAGTTGAGAAATATTAATCTCAATTTCCTCTTGGTCTTTTTCTGAAACAATTTGAATCTCTTTATCATTATTCATATTGGAATTACGAGAGTTTTTACAATCAGGAATAATATGTTCAATGTTCATTTTATACTATTATAATATATTAGGAATTATTTATATCAATATTTTTTTTATTTTTTGTTTTTTTTGGAGTTAATGATTTTAATGTTGAAACTCTTTTTTCAGACCGTTTAAGTGTAAATTTTTTATTAGAAGAATTATAGAAGAGAGATGGAATTGATATAATAATTCCAGATTCTTTGTCGTAGTTAACTTCTTTTGTTTTAAGAAATCTTTTTCTATCCAAATTAGTAGAGAGAAATTTGGATAAATCCTGTTTATCTTCATTAGATAATTTATTTTCTATACTGTATTTTTCAACAAATTCATGGAATTTAATTAATTTGGTAGTTTTATTTAATTTAATCCAAGGTTCATTAGAACTAATATTTTTTTCTTCTTGTAAGAATGTATCCAAATTAGATAGATTTTCTACTGTTTCTTCAATCTCTTCATTTGAAGAGTTTAATAGCATAGATTTATATTTAATGTTTTTTAATTCAACACATTCATCTGTCATTATATATTATAAATAGTACAGTTTATATTATTTTAAAATAATATAAATAAAAAATTATATATTTAAAATTAAATGAACAAACAAATTGAAATATTGGGTAAAAGAAATATAGATAAAATAAATAAAACAGAAAAACCAGAGAGAAAAGAAAGCCAGAAATGGAAAATAGATGAGTCATTTTATACGAATAAAAAACAAATTGAGTTAGTGAATAAATTATATTTAGAAGAAGAAGGAGATGATGAATTATGGTTGAAGAGAGAAATTAATAAAAAAATAAGTGGATATAAGAATCAAGATTTAATAAAAAAACTAATTAATTTAAATAAGTTTATTTCTCTCTCCCAAACAATTGAGAAGCTAGTTGAAAGTAAGTTAAAATGTTTTTATTGTAAGGAAAATTGTGAATTAATATATAAAGATATATTCGCCAAAAAACAATGGACCTTAGATAGAATCAATAATAATGAGGGTCATAATTTTGATAATGTAGTTATATGTTGTTATGAGTGTAATGTAAAAAGAGGAGATATGGATAGTGAACGATTTAAAAGAGGAAAAGAAATAAAAATAGTTAGAAAAGTATTTTAAAAATAAATATTAATCTATATGAATGAATCAATTAGTTATTTGAAATGGAGTCCTGCAAATTCCACAGAACATAGATTAAAAAGTGTAATGAAAGATAAACATAAAACAATTGGAACCGAAGTAATGGAAACTATATTACAAGAAGGATATGAATTTATGAAATCTGAATCAAAGAGAGAAAATCATTTTAATAAAATGAATCAGAGAGAAATGATACCACAAAAAAATTTAAATCCGTTCTTTTCCAATAACTATTTAGAAGATTTACAAATACAAGAAAATTTTTTAACACCCCAAAATTCAAATTTGCAATTAAAAGATAATCAATAAAAGTATTTAAAAAATACAAAATATATTTATTATTAATGACTACCACTTACAGCACTCAGAATGATTTGTTATTGCAAAATTTATTAGAATTTTATAAAGAAGGTGATAATATGGATAAAATGTTAAATATAATTAATGGAAAATCGGTAATATCTTTAAGAATTATTGATTGGTTTGCTACTAATTATGCCAAAAAAAATTATACGGTTTATCAATTACAAGGAACAGAAAAAAGATTTAAAGTATATAATGATTACAAACTAAAATTAAAAGCTTACTCCAAGAGAAGATTTGATCCTTTTTGTAGATGGGAAAGAATCAATATTCCCTATAAAGAGGATTCATTTATTCAAACTACTATTGGTCAATTGAATTTTTTCAAATGGGCTCTTGAAAATAATGTCATTGATTATATTGAACAAAATTTTAAATCAATTGAAGTAGATATGAACTCTAGAAATAGCACATCCAAAAACAAAAAAACAGAGGCAAATTTGAAAAAAACTCGAAAAAAAAGAGAAGAATTATCGGTGTCGGCATCCAAAAGTATAAAGAAAGAGAAAGTGGAAATTGTATTAAAATTTGATTAATTAGATAAATATTTAAATATTTAATAATAGTTTACATTAAATATTTAAAATGGGTAATCAAACATCAATTCAAAGAATTAATTTTGAAGATATTCAACAAATATTAAAAGAAAACAATAAATATATCTTAATTAATACCCTTCCATCAAATCTCCAATCTTGTTTAATTCCCAATACAATTAATATTAGTGAAGAGGAAATATTAATTAATAATATGATAAAAACTAATAAATCTATAGTTATCATTATTTATGGAAAAAATGCCAATGACATGAGTGTTTATGATAAATATGATCAATTGGTAAAATTAGGATTTTCCAGGGTATATATTTATCCTGGGGGAATATTTGAATGGTTATGCTTGCAAGATATTTATTCAGCCGATAATTTTCCTACTAATAAAAAAGAATTAGATATTTTAAAATATAAACCGGATTCTATTTTAAATAAACTGTATTTAACTGATGGTTTAGATTAGCTCATACAACCCTCTGGCCACAACCATTCTAAACCCTCTTTATCATCTAAGGCCTTATTAGCTAATTTATCCGCTTCTTTATTTTGGTCTCGTTTAATATGTTCGAAAGTAATATTTTCGAATTGTAATTTCAAGGAAATAGCTATATTATAATAAGTAAGTAATTTTTCGTTATTTACCTTATATATGCCATTGATTTGCTTAATGATTAGTTCTGAATCCCCTTGAACTAATAAATTTTTTATATTATTATTTAAACACATTTTCAACCCTGAAAGCATAGCTAAATATTCTGCTTGATTATTAGTTCCTTCCTTGACATTTATTTTCAATGATCTTTCGTCTAGTTTGGTTCCATTTTTATATAATATACTTCCTAACCCTAATACATCAGAAGGATTACCTCTACATGCTCCATCAAATCGCAAAATATATTTTGTATCTTCCTCTTTATTTATTTTTACCAAATTTAATCCATCCAAGATATATCCTTCTGGCACCCATATAGGTCCATTAGGACAATAAGGTGAACATTCCCATGTTCCCTTTTCATTTAAAATATCTTCTAGTATCCATTTATCAATGGCCTGTATCCAGGATCTTTCAGCATCCATATTATTAGTAATGTCTACATTGGCATCTATAACCATTTTTTTCTTTTCCTTGCACAACCAATCTTCATGATATTTATGACATTTTTGTAAATATTCTAAGGGTATAGTTTCACCTTCTCTCGCCCTAATTTTTACTCTTTGATCACATATCTCTGGATTAGCTTTTACATAAATAATTCCAGCTATATTTATTTCATCTAAAAATTCATAAAACCATTTATTATAAATTTGATACTCATCGTGCTCAATATTACCATCATCATACAACATTTTTGCAAAAACATTCCTATCTGTCTGGACACACCTTTCAGTAATTATAATTTTATAATTTTGCTTAATAGCCTTTCTTAAAAGATTTAATCTCGAAATATAAGCCATCATCTGAAATCGAAAAGCATATTTCTTAGTGTCTTGATAAAGGTTGGTTAATATTGGAGTTCCATTCTTATCCACTATATCCTTCCAATCATCCACAGGTTCAGGAACAAAACATATATCTTTTCTATCTTTATAATAGGTTTGCAATTTATTATAAAGGGTAGATTTACCAGACCCTATATTACCGTCAATACTTATAATAAGAGAATTCATTTATTATTTATAAATATTTAATTATGAATTTTTATTTTCAATTTTAATTAAATAAAAAATTGAAATAAATATATATCTACTTTATATTTTATATACAAATCATTATGGATTTAAATCAAGAAAAGCTTACTAAAACTGAATGGGAATCTACAGAAATTCCTATATCTGATGATGAAAAAGAAATTATGAAATTAATTATGGCAGGGTATTTTGATGTCAATTATATATATAATAAAAAAAAATCTATGTTGAATTATTTGAGTCTGATTCCTAATGAAAATTTAATGGAACACATGTATAAAGAATATTATAAACCAAAAATAGATAAAATAAAGAAAAATTATAGAGTAAATTATGAGGATTCTGATAAAATGAAATTTCAGAGAGTAAATTCTATGGAAAAAATAAAACTAGATAATTTATCTTCAAAAATTAAAGATTGTGAGGGTAAAATTTTTGAGTCGGTATTATTGTATATTGTGGAAGGAGTTTTGAAATATAAAGAAAAGAAAAGCTGGGCAAAATTTAATAAGTTTTATTATACATTATTTCATTTAAATCAATTAAAAATAACCAATATTCTCCCTCGAGTTAAAAATTTTATTGAAAAAATATTAGAACTTAATAAAGATTCTATTCAAATATCTTCCCTTTTTGAAAAGAGTTCTGATTTAATTGAAAATAATGTGGAATTATTTGAATACAAAGATTATAAATTATATAATCATCAGAAGCAATTATTCCAAATATTTAAATTATCTGAGATGTATTATCAATTAAAAAATGATAATCCATACTTTAATAAAATAATTTTAGGTTTACCTGAGTTAGATGATGACGAAGATGAAGAAGAAAAAGTTAAAATCACTCAAGCTAGACAACTGTTTGAAAGATTAATGAAACCTAAATTGGTTTTGTATACTGCTCCTACTGGCACTGGAAAAACATTAAGTCCACTTGCTTTAGCTTCTGAATATAAAATTATATTTGTTTGTGCTGCTAGACATGTAGGTTTAGCTCTGGCTAAAACGGCCATTTCAGTAGGGAAAAAGGTTGCTTTTGCATTTGGATGTCATGATGCTAGTGATATCCGTTTGCATTATAATGCAGCAGCATCTTGGTTTAGACATGAATATAATCCTGAAAAAGGAAAATGTAGTTGTGGAAAAAAAGGATGTGGTAAAGATGGACAATATTTTAAGTATAAAGATGGAAAAAGAAAAATAAAAAATGATGATGGTTCTAATGTAGAAATTATGATATGTGATATTAAGTCGTATTTATATGCAATGAATTATATGTGTGCCTTTAATAAGATTCGTGAAGAAATGATTCTTTATTGGGATGAACCAACAATTACATTAGATTATGAAACTCATGAACACCATCAAGAAATACAAAACATCTGGTCTAAAAATATTATTCCTAATATTGTTTTAAGTTCTGCAACATTGCCATTAGAGGCCGATTTACCAGAAACAATTGCCGATTATAAATCAAAATTTACTAATGGAATTGTTCATTCCATTGTTAGTCATGATTGTGAAAAATCAATTCCTATTGTTAATACAAATAATCAAGTGGAACTTCCTCATTTTAAATACCAGGAATATAGCGATCTACAAAAATGTGTATCTCATTGCCGGAGGTATATGACTATATTGAGATATTTTGATTTGAAAGAAATTATTAAATTTATTGAATTTGTAGATGAAACGGAAGATATTCTTCCTGGGGAAAAAGAAGAAGATCTATCTATTGAAAATAGGTATGATGATTTAACAAATTTAAATATTAATCAAATCAAAGAGCATTATCTAGAAATATTAGAAAATATCGTTCCTACCTATTGGCCCAAAATTTACACTCATTTTCAAAAATCTAGATCTAGGTTATTTGAATCAACTGTTTATATGGCAACTGCAGATGCTCATACTCTTACAGATGGTCCTACTATATTTCTTACTCAAAATGTAGAAAAAATTAGTAAATTTGTGTTGCAAACAGCCAAAATTCCAGCGGCACAAATGAATAATTTACTTGAAGCAATAGAATATAATGATAAATTGTTAGCTATCATTACAGATAAATCACAAAAATTAGAAGATGCTATTGGTGATGAGGCAGAAAAAGAAAATAAAATGGCAAAACAACAGCTAAGTCCAGAGGCAAGAAAACTAAAAAATGAAATAGATGAATTATCAAAATTAGTTAAGTCGGTTGAATTAAATGAAATTTATATGCCAAATAAGCTTTCTCATTTAAAAAAATGGACAAATAAAGAAAATGTAAACAAGGAGTTTAGTGGAAATATAAATACGGAAGATGTAGAGAAGATTATGCTAATGGGTGGAGTAGAATTATCCTGGAAAGTATTATTGTTGATGGGAATAGGTGTGTTTTCAACCAGCCTTCATAAAGATTATACAGAGATCATGAAGTATCTAGCTAACAGTCAAAAATTATATATGATTATTGCGGATAGTGATTATATTTATGGCACTAATTACCAGTTCTGTCATGGTTATTTGTCTAAAGATTTGGAAAACATGACACAAGAAAAGACAATCCAGGCTATGGGAAGAATGGGAAGAAATAATAAACATATGGACTTTTCAATTAGATTTAGAGATGATAGTTTGATTGAAAAAATATTTCAAAAAGAAGAAAATAGACGAGAGGTTATTAATATGAATAATTTGTTTTGCACAGAACTAGATTTAAGTGATTTTTAGATTGAAATCTTACAAATTTTAAATAAAAAATTATATACATATTTTTTATATGGCAACTCAACCTTCTAAAACATGTGAAATGTATAAACTAATCATTCTTACTTTTATTATTACTGCTTTATGGGATGTTACTCTAAGATCATTGTCTTTATATAATCTTATTCCATTTCTCAGTAAAAATATGAAATTTATTCAATATTTAAAGCCTTATTTTCAAAAACACACTTTATTAGCTGCGGCATTAATAGCTGGGTTTGTGGGTGCTACTACTCAATTAATAATATTATATTTTTTGGATTTTCCAAGCCGTAATAGTTCATTAAATTATATTTTTAAATTTATGGTATGGTCATTTATAGTAAGTGCATTATTCGGATTTATTATGAAAGCAAGTAAATTGTTTCCATATTTAGAAATGTATTATTATAAAAGACTTGGTTTAATAAGGAGTTTATATCATGATGGAACTTCTGGATTAATAGTTCAATTAACCTTATTTTTTTTATTATTTATAATATAAATGTCAACTACACTTGAAGATATAAAAGAAATGTTAATAATTATTAATAAAAATATTGAAAAAACTAACGAAAAATTAGATTTAATATGTAATAAAATGGATGAAGAAATAATCGAAGAATGCAAAAAAATGGGCTCCCATATTAATTTTGTGGAAACTGTGTATGATACGGTTAGAATGCCTCTAAATTATATTTGTAATATGATTAATCAAACAAATAATAATAATCAAATATGTGACAATTTACCATATAATACGAAACAAATTGATAATAATAATACAGATATGTCTTAAATAAATTTAACTTTATCTTTGCCTAAAATATGTTGAAATGATAAATATAACAGTATTGTATCGGAATAAGATAATTCGTAAGAACACAAATAATTTTGTTTCCATATACAAATTTTTTTTATTGGAGGAGTATAGTGGGTTAAATTAATTTCAAAACCCGTATACCAATTTTTAAATATTTTAATTTTATCACATCCTTTTGGAACCATGGAGTTAAATTCATTTACTATTTTTTCAACTATTTGCTCGCTTAATTGAATATTAATTACTTTGAACATTATTAAATTTAATTCATAATAAAATTGAATTAAATTTAAATCAATTTTTAATTTATAAGAAAATGAATGAAGAAGAAGGACCCCTAGGTTTATTTCTACCAGAAATTTTACAACCACAACAAGCAATACAACAATCAGCATTAGAAGAACAACTAGCTGCTTTAGAAGCTAATAATACATTAGTTTGGAGCACAGTAGGTTATGGAATAACACTAGATACTTTTAAAACAAAATTAGAAAAATTAATAAAAGATATAAATAATGGATACTTTATTAATTATAGTCAACAAGAATATTTAAGTATTGCATCAATAATACTAAATAACAATAACAATAATTCTAATTTATTGAATGAAGATATTATCAAATTATTAGAAATATTGAATAAAAATATCAATAATAAAATAAAAAAAATGGATAAGGAAGTAACTGAACTTACTAATGAAATAGTTGAAAAAATAGATAAAAAAAAAGTGTATATTATTGATGGAAAAAAAACATTACTATTCATGCCTCAATTGGAACGACAATGTAATTGGTCCTATAATTTGTTGTCTAATGATTTAGTTAAAAAATTTGAAACTTATAGGCACTTATTAAGAAGTAAATATTATATGGTCTGTCAATATATTGAAGACCTATTAATAAAAAAATCAAAAATTCAAGTTGAAAATATAAAACTAGAATTAACAATAAAAGGACATTATCATTTACCTATTAATATATGCCTATTGAATAATTTAGTTAAAATAAATGAAATGAAAATGGAAGTAGAAAAATTAGTAAAACTTATGAATTCAAGAATATTATTAGATAAAGAAAGACAATTTCAAATTTGGGAAGATTGGTGGACGGGAACTCATGAAAGAAAAATTTGTCCAATATACACAGAATTTATTGATAAAAAATGGTTACAATTTGGAGTTAGATGGTTATAAATTATTACATGTAGAAGATAATAAATATCCTGCTTTAGATATCATATTTAATTGAAGCCAAAATCCTGTATTAAAGAGAATAACTGCAAATGCATGGATTTTTTGATCAAATATAGTTTCGGCAAATAATCCTTCAATAGCCCCACCTAGCGCAATAAAAATTGGAGGAGCCAAAGAATTGATTATATGGAATGGACCTGGATAAACTATATTACCTAATTCAGAGAACGCATATAAATTTAAGGATGCAGACATAATAAATGGTATTAATGTGCTCCAAGCCAAAGGGAAAGTTGATCCTCCAGCAGTATTTTTCCATTTAAAATTGAATGTGGCTTTATATTGCTGATCACCCAGATAACCTACAAAAAAACCCATAATTGATAAAAATTTTAACCAACCATTTAGATAATGTGGTCCTAAAATGGCATAAGAGAAAGATTGTAACCCAATATATTGCATATTAAAAATAAAAAAGTAAGCAACTATTCTAAGCCATTGATTATTTTTTTCAGAAACTACTACATTTGTATCTTCTAACCCTCCTCTTAATGGGCTATCAAAGGGAGCTACTTGCCATCCTTCATATGTATGCATCATGATACCAGGAAGACCTCCAAAAAAAGCAATAATAGGAGAAAGTAAAAATAAAAGAGTTCTTTGCTTATCATTATTAAAATAAATGGTCCATTGATCAGAATTATTAAGTATTGACTGAGCCATGATAAAAGCAGGTATAAGAGGCGCCCAATGAACTAATTCTACAAAATTCAACATGAAACAATTTGCGGTATGAGCCATACCAATTTCATATAAAGATTTTTTAGGAGCCGCTTTATTCCAACCCCATGATGGAGTAGAAGGAAATCCTCTAGAAATCCATTTTCCTGTATTAGAATCATTAACAGTATTATTATTATCTGTCATGTAATAATAATACTAATTTCTAGTGTTTAAATATGTTTAAAAATCTTTTAAAAGAACATTTGTTTAACACTTTTCCATTGTGAATATTGAACTCCTATTGGATTTAAAAATCTTGTATTAAATAATATACCTATTACCACTAACATAACAATACCTAAGTATTTATTAATACTAAAAATATAAAGACTGACTATAAATAAGAAAAGGAAAAACCATTGCGCAAAATTATATACAGTTTCTAAATATTTTTTAGTTTTCATCCCTTTTTCAAAATCTTTATGCATAAACTGTATTACAACGGATCCACTTTTACCTGCTGGCTCAAAATAATATTCATAAAATGGCATACAACCATTTCTTTTCATTACATTATCTAAATAATACTGAGGAAAAATATATATTACAGGCATGGAAGTATACACTTTAAACGAATAGAAAGGTTCATAATATAATTGTTTTTTGGAAATACCATAATCCCATTGTCCTTTATCAACAACATTATTAATATTATCAATTAGATATTTGTTTTTTGTGCTTAAAATATATGCACCTCCTCGGGCTAACCTTAAGCCCACTTCTATAATTTTATCATCTCTATATTGAACATTTACAGCTCCAGTAAAATGGGGTAGATTTCTATTAACCCAGTCTGTAATTTTGGGAATTGGTTGATTATCAGGACTAATGAATTTCCAGTCATCAATAAATTCATTTTGACTATCAGAATAAACATAAGTAATTTGATAAACAATTTGACCATTTAATAATATATAGTCGGTCATTTGTTCTTTGGCATCAATGAATTCTGACCACATCATATCTGGGATAGATTTATATTGTTCAATTTGGTCCCATGATTTAATTTTAAAACAGTTTTTACTAGTGGCAGTTTCATGTCCCCACCTAGGTTTAATGAAAATGGGTAAGGGAATATTAGAATTTTCCTTTAAATTGGATAATTTTCCACATAATAAACCTTGGGATTTTGCTACCCATAGTTTATCATAAACAAAGTTACATTCTGTATATTTATTAAAAGCTTGGTAATCAAAATCAGGAATATTTTTCGATATAAATGATTCAAAAGGGTCTAAATATGGATTAAAAAATCCCATTATTTTACACCAAGGTTCTTCAAATTTAGTAATTGATTTTAAATAATTTTCTAATTCAGAAGCCATATATAATGTATTAATAAAATAATTGATTTAATTATATCTTAATAATATAAATTAACACAATGGAATGGTTAAAAAATAAACCTGAAGTTTTTATTAAAAAGAATCCTATAAAAAAAATGGAAAGAAAAAAACCTATTCCATTAGATATAACTCCTTCAGAAGTAATACTTAAAATAAGAAAAAAAGAAATAAATGAGAGAGAAAAGGAGATAAATAATTATATGAATAATTTGGAAAAATTTAATATAGAACTAATAACTTTAAATCATTCTCTTAATAGAGTGAAAAGTTTAACGGAGCTAGCTAGTATTAAGCAGAAAATATTAACAGAATCTTGTAAATTTTAATATATGAATATATTAATGAATAATCTTATGATTTATTTTTCTTTATTTTTATTTTTAATTATTATATATTATTATTGTTTTCATTTTAAAATTATAGAAGGAATGATAGTAACTAGTAAAAATATGCAAAAGAATGTATATGATAAATATGGAGTGCAAATAGATAAAGAAAATCAATGTTTAATATATAAAGGAAAAAGAGTAAGTTTTTATAATAATTTTAATGAACAAGAAGGTATTGATAAATCTAATAATAAATTGAAAACAAATGATATTCTTAGTAATTATGGGTTTCCTGTTTGTAATTATATGAAATATGATACTAATAAAAATGAAGAAAGTAATATTATTGATATCAATGATAAACTAAAATTTCCATTGGTAGTAAAATATAATTATGGAGAAAGAGGAAATGATGTATTTACAGATATAATTGACAATGATTCATTGAGAGATAAATTAAAAAAATTATTGAGTGAAAATAAAAAATCGATTATAATTGAAGAACAAACGCAGGGTAAAAAATTTAGAATCATGATTTTAAATGATAAATTTGTATATGCAGATGAAGATCAAAAACCTGTATTAACAGGCAATGGACACTCAACTATACAAGAATTAATAAGTAATTATCACAAATTACATGATGTAAAGCCAATCAAATTAGTGAATGAAGAATTAATAAATCAACAAGGATATGAATTAACAGATATATTAGAAAAAGGAAAAAGATTAGAAATAACTAATGTGGTAAGTGTAGCTAATGGTGGGAAACAAGTATATATAGAGGAATATGATATTCATCCTGTAAATATGAATATGTTTTATCAATTGAATAAAATATTGGGATTGAATTTTTCAGGAATAGATTATATGGGTCCTGACTTAAGTATTCCATATCATGATGGTGGTAAGGTAATAGAAGTGAATCCTTTTCCTGGATTTTCCAAAAAGGAGCAAGAACATGAGTCTATACCTAAAAGATTGATAGATGCTCTATTTGGTTAAATACATTTTGATCTAATAAATTAAAATGTATTTTTATTATTTTAACTGAAAAAAAGGCACTATTCAGATATTTCATATTTCCCTCCTTTTGATAAATTATCTTTTGCCCATAATGGTTGTAAATTTGTATAATGGAAACATGCTTTTTGTTCTTCCTCATTTGTTAAATTAAAACTACAACATGGGCGAATATGGTCAACATGCCATTCTCCATGATTTTCCCACGACATTCCTTCTGTAAATTTGGATTCAAAATACTTGGTAAATTCTTTTTTTGAACAACCTAATAAATCGTATGTTTTATGTTGTTTTCCTATATTTCGTTCTCTCAATACTTTACCTATCCTACTTCGTATAAGAAATACTGCTTTATAATATGGATCTTCTTTGTATTTTTTTTTATTATATTCACTACATTGTTTTATGATTTGTTCCCGTTTATTTATGTATCGGATAGCAGATACTTCTTTTCTTCTCCCTGATGATTTATATTTTTCATTATATTTCATATCTTTTTCATAATATTTTGGATCATTTTTTCTTTTATTATTTTTATAATCACAATAACATTGTCTACACATTCTGGCTAGTTTATCCCAACTAGAACTTTGTTTGTTAAATTCTAATAATTCTTTTAATTTATCACATGAAGGGCAATGTTTTTTTTCAATATCATTTTCTATAATATGTTCTTTTCGTTTTCCCATATGTATATATACACATATCATTTATATTAATTTTATTTATAAATTACCACTGCCCCCACGCAGTCTCAGCACCAAATGAAGTGTCGATTCTTTTTGGACATTATAGTCTGCTAATGTCCTTCCATCTTCTAGCTGTTTTCCACTAAAAATTAGTCTTTGTTGATCGGGTGGAATGCCTTCTTTTTGTTGAATTTTTTGCTTTACATTATCAATACTGTCATTAGGATCAACTTCAAGTGTAATGGTCTTTCCTGTTAGCGTCTTAATAAAAATTTGCATGTTATAATTTTTATTAAGAAAATATATTTAAACTATTTTTAATTATAATATCTTCGTTTGTAAGGGTTAGGTCTAACATAGTAATCAGGTGCATAAACTACGGCTTTTCTAGCAGCAGGTCTATAATAAGCAGGAGGGTAATAATACCCACCAGATTTATGAACAACAACTTCCTTAGAAGGTTGTCCTAAAACACCAATCATATTAAGAATCATAATAATAACAAGAATAGAACCAAGTCCGAAAAAAAGATTTTTGTTATCCATTATATATAATAAAAAGAAAATGTTATTTTTTATTTTTTTTTGTTAACTTAGAATCTTTGCGTTTAACTTTATTATTACGAGTTTTATAATTAGTCTTAAAATTAAATTCATCATATATTTGCTTTAATTTTCTCTCTGGTATAAGATGTTGAGGCTTCATATTTTTTTCAGTTTCTTTTATAATGACTCTTATTTTTGGAACATATGAAGACGGTAACTTATTAATATATTTTACTTTCTCACTATTATTTTTATCTGAATAATAAACGAATTCTTTGTCGGTTACATTACATAGAATTTGACCTGTGGTATAAATAATTACTGTATCTTTTTCTAAATTAGGAAATGATTCTTTAACAAGTTTTTCGTCTCTATATGGTTGGAGTCTAGGATCAATGTTAGGAGAATAAATATTTAAAACATTATTCATTAAATCATCGTATATTT
>Ga0222714_10002991_pt1 | contig 17515 bp, 21 predicted proteins | sample C33_3DmetaG_FD_165048 | JGI IMG/M metagenome (GOLD analysis project Ga0222714, IMG submission 165048) | Estuarine water microbial communities from San Francisco Bay, California, United States - C33_3D | ecosystem: Environmental > Aquatic > Marine > Unclassified | place: USA: California...
GGCGGTCAGATCGGCCGCCTTCAACATCGGGAAGCCGCCGGCCGTCGAGCCATCGTGGACGACGACGACATCCTTGTCGGTGTCAACCGTCACCTCGCCAACGGCGCCCGTGAAGCTGCTATGTTGAGCCGTGGTGCCACGGCGGAATTGTATTTGCCGAGCCATCAGACCAGCCCTCCATAATCATCTGTCAGAGTGACGGCGCCCGTGACCAATCCATAATCGAGCGAGACATCGAGATCCTCTGCCAAGATGGTCAGAAAGACCGTCGCCTGCCCCGATAGATTGATCGCCGCGCCGGCGTTGCTGCTTTCACTGACCGTTCGCGAAAGGGTCGTCCCGCTCGCCGTGTAGACGCCGGAACCGATCTCCCACGCGCTGCCATCTTCGACAACGTAGCGGACGGTCTCGCCGTCCCCTACGCCAGCAGAGGTGAAACTCTGGTAGCCATCCTTGGCCGACCCGAGCGTGATCGTTCCGGTGCCCGTCGTCGCCGTGGACATCTTCGCCCGGTTCACGAACGTGACCATATGAGCAGTCCTTATGCGATCTGGATGACGCCGTTAGCCGCCGAGAAGTCTACCGTCAGGCTGTCGCCGTCGTTGAGCGTCAGGCTCGAGCCGTAGTCGTAGTAGCCGATCAGCGGGTCGGCGGGCGTCGTCACCGTGTCGTCGTAGATGTAGACGTAACGGAACGGGCCGGTCGTGCCGCCGGTCGAGGTCAGCGTGATGTCAGCCAGCACCAGCTTGTAGGTGCCGCCCGTCTGCGTCGATGATGTCGTCGTCACGTTGCGGCTCGACAGGTTGGTGTAGGACACCTGCGTCACGTTGGCGAGAACGCCGTTGCCGTCAGCAGCCGGGTTGCTCGACTCGGAGCCGGGCGCCGTGTTGCTAAGGGCGATAACGATCTGGTCACTCTCGAGGTCCATGTTGTGGACCGCGTTCTTCACGAAGTCGTTAACCTTGTTGAAGGTAGCCATCGAAGGAGTCTCCTTTAGAGGATGCGCGCGCTCGGCATCATATCACCATTCATGAAGGCGGACTAGGCCATTGTGGATCACGGGGGTCGGCGGTGTTGGCGGGCAGATCACGCAGCGCCTGCCGGTAGGCGGCCCATGCGGCGCGGTCTACCGGCGCGTCGGCGGCTTGCGTCCAGTCGCAGGCGGCGAGCAGATCGTTTCGCGTCTTGCGAAGTTGAGCCATAGCAAACTGGACTTCTTCTTGCTCAATCTCGTTTGCGGCCTTCTCGACGGGAGCGCCATCGATGATGCGATAGCGTTTCGCAGAATATTCACCCTCAATGGCGGGCTGATTAAGCGCGATGTCATCTGCACGCCCATCAAACGTGAAGATGATGTCACCTGTGGCCGGATTATATTTTGTCCATCTGGTCATCTGTATCGCCTCAAAATAGTGACCTGAACATCGGCAGAAGGCGATGTCACATTTGTGATGTTGTAGATGCTAATAAGCACGGTTCTGCTTCCAGTAGAAACGGCCTTAGACCCAGACAAAGCGTGCAGTCCAAGACAATGCGCGCCGCCGACATTTGCTCCACTCATTTGTGAGCCATCAATATATAGGTCAAATGCCACGCTGCCAGAACTACCAGCCGACCCAAACATTTGAATGCTGGCTATAGCAATTAAATCTCCAGCATATGCCATCGACACGCTCGTCGAAAATGAGTAAGGCCCGGCGCCTGATTGAGTTGCAAAATCGACGAAGTTGCTGATCGTCACACTGTCCCCTGCCACCTTCAGGGTATCAACCGCCGCGTTCTGGATTTTGGCATTCGTGATTAGAGCGTCCCCGATCTGCGCGACCTGCGTGATGATCCCGCTGGTCGCAAGCAGACCGCCCGTGATCGTATTCGCCACGATCTTGTCGCCGGTGATGGTGGTGTCTGTGATGTCAACGCCCGAGACTGCGACAGTGAAGCCACCTGATCCGCTCGGTGATCCAGTGTGCCGATACAGCTTGTTGTCGGTCGTCAGGAACACCAGCCGCCCTTGGAAGTTGCCCGACGAAGGCAGGCTCGAAACGATCTCAGGCGCCGACAGCCCGGCATCTTGGAACAGCGAGCGGATGCCGCCCTCGAAATCCCCGTCGTCGATCCATGTCGTCGTCGCGTTCACGCCGGTCGTGAAGGCCGACTTGTTGCCGCTGAAGTCCACCGACTTGAGCCAGTAGTAGCGGGTGACAGTCAGCCCGAGACCGCTGCGGACGAAGTTCGTGCCCGCCGAAATGCCCGCCAACGTCGCGCTGGCCGAGTCATTCGTCGTGTTCTCATAGATCTCGACATGCGAGAAATCCGCATCGGCAGGGTTCGTCCATGAGACGGTGATGTATTTGAACGCGCCCAGAGCCGACAGCCCTGTCGGCAGGCCCGGCGCCGTCGTGTCCCCACCCCCGGTGAACGTCACCGTCGCCCACGGGCCACGCACGCCGGCGATGGTAACAGCGCGAACGCGGAAGATGTATTCGATGCCGTCAATCAGCGGGCTAAGTTCGATGTCGCTCTCGTCCGTCGTCGTGGCCGCATAATTGCTATCGGCCGTCGCCCGCCATTCGACCTCGTAATAATCGACGAAGGTGTTGCTGACATCATTCCAATCGATGATCGCGCTATTGATGAAGGTGCCATCGCCCTGCACGCGGCCGCCGCCGGATGCCGTCAGGCCCGTGATCGTCAGCCCGCCGAATGGATCGGGCAGGTTGCTGTTGTTGCCGATAATCGCGCTTTCTTCCGCCGACCACGAGAAGGCCGCAGAACTCGTCTCCCGCAGCGTCATCGTGACACGCAGGTCGCCAGCTTCGCCATTGGCGCCGAAGGTCCAGCCGACGACCTCGAACTCCTTCGCCGACCAGCCGTAGCGGTCGATGGTCAGCGCGATGATGTCGCCGACCTGCAACTCGAGCGCCTCCATCCCGAAATCGGCGGTGAAGGTCAGTTGCTCTCTGTTGCGGAATAGTAGCTGCTTCGCCAGACGCTGCGCGGCGGCCGAGGATGTCGTCAGCGGCAACTCGAGATCGATGGGGCTTTCGACGCCATCGTCCTCGGCGACGAAGGCCGCCGAATAGAACTCGGGATATTCCGCCGCGATCCACCGCTGGCCGGCATCGTTGAACGTGCCGCGCACGATGTTGAAATTGTCCCGCATCGCGATCCGCGTTTGCAGGTTGATTTCGCTCACGATGTCGTCGAGCGTCAGCGTCTTGACCGGCGCGGTGTAATAGCCCGGCTTCAGCTTCCACGAGCCGCCGCCCCACCACAGAGAGCCGCCGCACGCGGTCACCATCTGTTGCAAGCAGTCCTGAATGCTCATGTCAGCGTTAAGCACGCCGTTGATCGTGTAGCGGTCTTCTTCGCCGCCGCCGTCTAGCGGCACGTTCTCGTCGCAGACGTTGGCAGCCGCCGAGAAGCTGGTGTCGTCGATGTTGCTGTCGGCGAGACCCCGGCTGTCGGTCAGATAGTCGCGGATGCAGAGCGCGGCATTGGCCGAATATGCCGTCGTGCTGGTGCGCGGGTCGTAGACCTTTTTGCCCTGCACCACGGCCGAGAACAGCGGAATGCCGTTCGGGAAGACATCTTGGTCGTATTGCAGGCGGATGTAGAGGTAGGCGATGCCGCGCCCGCGAAAGTTGCTGTCGATCTGCGCGCTCTCGGCTAGCAAATCAGCATCGGCCGTTTGCGTGCTGGTGCCGAGATGCTTGTTGATGCGGATCTTCGAGTTCCAGTTCTGCGAGGTGACGAAGCCGTTGCCGTCGAGCGTTGCCACCTCGTCGTTAATGTAAATGTCGCCGATGGCGTTGACCTCGTGACCCGCCAGCACGAGGATCATATGAAGGTATTCGTTCGTGTCGCCAGTCGACTCAAGATAGGTGATCGTGCCGCCTTTGCGGACAGTCCCATAGACAAGCTGCTGCGGATCTGTCGCCCCGCGCGTGTTCGCCATGAGGCCGCGCATCTGGCTCATGTTGGCCTTTGGTGTCAGCGCGCGGAGAAGGGCGACAGTCACCAGCGTGTAGGCGACATATCCCAGCACCGTGCCGACAAGGCCCGTGATCCCGATCTTCGCAAAGAAGGCGATGAACACCTGCGGCATCAGACCCACCCCGCTTTAGCATGATCGACGCTTAGGTATACCACGCCCGACGCCAGAAGAAACGCCGCAACTGTGCCGTTGCAGATGCCCATCGCATAGTCGAACGAGCGGTTTCTGTTCGCCCGCGCGATGACCAGAGCGCCACGCGGCGGCAGGCTCTCGCAGCGCGTCAGACGAGCGTCCAGCGCGTCCTCCAGCTTCAGGTGGCCGAAGGTCTGGATCAGCGTCCTGCGGCTCAGAGGACGCCCTGTGCGCCCCATGTAGCGGCCGATCCAATCGTCGGCATATCCCGCGCCGTGCATCCGACGCCATGCCTCATTTGTGAATGTCAGGCAGTCATGCTCGCCCCATTTGAAGGGCCGGCCGGCGACCTCTTTGAGGTAGTCTTGCAGCGCATCAAGATTGGGCGTCATTCGCCCGCTCCACCGTGCGGCCCCAAGGAATATCCTTGTCTTGAAGGTCGGCGACATAGGAGAAGAAAGTGTCGCCGGGATAGCTGGCCTGCTGGCTCTCGTGCGTATAGCGCCGTGGCTTGGTCCGCTCGAGTTCCACCAGCTTGCTATCGACGACCAGCGAGATGATGCCCTGTTGACCATCCTCGGTGATCGTCATCACATTCATCTGGCCCGAAAAGACCTCGATGAAGTTCGTGGAGCCGGTGACATCCGTCAGCCCGAACAGCACCCGGCATTCCCGCCGCTGATAAGGCTCCACCAACGCCAGTGCGATGATGGTCGCATCGACGGCCGAGAGTTCGATGGTGATCGACTTGGCCGACATGTCCGAGACTTCTTCCAGCCCGCTGATCGTCAGCAGCGTGCCGGCGCCGAGATATGTCTGCCCGTCGATGGTCCGGTCGCCGTAGCCCGTCCACAGCCTAAGCGGCGAGGTGTCGAAGTTCATCTCGATGGCATAGAACGGCTGGATAGAACCCGCCGACAACGCCGACAGAATGCTAGCCGGGATCGACCGCGCCATTAGATCGCCTCCATCGCGCCGAAGGTGATGCCGTAGCGGCCGATCTCGTCGGCGGTCCTTGCCACCTCGTTGCTGGACAGTCGAAACAGGCCCCGAGGCGTCGAGAGCGTTGCCGTGGCCGCCGAGGCTGCCGACCGAAGCGCCGGCCAGATTTCCAGCGTGCCGCTGCCGTTCTGGTCTTGCAGCACCATGTAAAGCCTCGCCGTCGAGCCGCTGCCGAGTTGGAAGTAGTCGCCCGCAAGCAGCGTGCCCGTCATCGTCACGGTGACGCTGCTAGATCCGGCCGACCCGGTGATCGTGGCCGTCGCCGCCGTGCCACGGGCCGTGCAGCGGCGAGGGTCGCCGAGCAAGAATGTGCCGTATTGACCGTTCAGCGAGCCGAGCCATGCGAACCATTTCGCCGCGTTGATGTAGTCCATCGCCGGCAGCGCGATGTCGGCCTGCCACATCTGGCCTGCATATTTGTGAGCCTGCGTCGAGAGCGTGAAAGGCGAGCGGCTGACAGCCACCGCGTTGACCATCCGCAGATCGACGGATCGAAAGCCCGTGTAAGACGGGATCGTGAGAGGGTAAGAGATGCTCATGCGAACGCCCTCCCATAGCTGCCGCCGCGCCGCTTCGCATCCAGCACGGCTGCCTTCGTATTTTCCGCGATCTCGGGCATCAGCGACTTGATCTCGGTGCGAACGGTCTGCTGCACGCCGGTCGAGACGTTGATCGTCTGGTTGATCGTCACGCCACCACCGCCGCCATTCATCATCTCGCGGGTCTGCGCCGCGCTCATAATCCGGCCGTCTTGCTGCGGGACGAAAAGTTCGCGGCCATGCTCGCCCGTGACGACCGGCGTGCCGGCCTGCACAGTGCCGCCGGAAGCATAGAACCCACCGAGGCCCATAGTCGCCAAGCTGATGGCGCTCGAGATGCCGCGAACCATCTGTTGGACGACCAGCACGCGGTAGAGTTCGCGGATGATGTCGCGGGCCATCGCCCGGAACGCATCCTTCGTCGACATCGTGCCATCGATCATCGCCATGAAGGCGCTCTCGATGCTGCCTTCGACAGACTGCATGATGCTTTGGAAGCGGATCATCTCGTCGCTGGCTTCGCGGATAGCCGGCGGCAGGCGCTCGATGGCTGACCTGCCGCCAGTTGATCCGCCCGATGTCAGCCCGCTCGGACGCATCGGCGGGCGAAGAACGGGGGCGCCATCAGGGCCGACTGGCGTAAAGCCGGGGAGATTGTCCCAGTTGATCGGCGGCAGATTGTTGATCTCGTTGTGCTTGTCGATGACCGACTGCATACGGCCGACGAAGGTTTCCATGCCATCAGATAGCGCGACAAACCCCGGCGGTGGCGTGAAAGGCTGGTTCGCCAGATTGTTGATTTCCTTAGCCGCACGACCGGCACTTGTCGGCAGGATTTCGAGGAACTTGATGAAGCTGGGATCTTCGGTGAACGCCTTGATGCCAGCGGTGAAATCAACGAGATAGTCGGTGACCGATCCAATCAAAGGTGCAAGATTTACCAATGCCTGAGACAATTTGGAAGAGATGATCTGTTCCATCAGCGCCAACTGCTCGTTGGCTTCCTTGCCCTTCTTTATCATGCCCTCATCAAGGATCAGGCCAAGTTCACGCGCGCGGTCGATCATCACCTGCATGGCCGCGCCGCTGTCCTCAAAAGCCCGCTGCAACAGCGTGGCATCGCTCGCCAGCGCCTCCATGTAGAAGGTCATCTCGGCCTGCGAGACGTTCGCATCTTGCAACGCCTTGACGTAGGCGCCCAGCTTCTGCTCCGACGACAAGTTCGCGAAAGCCTCGGCGGTCAGTCCGACTTTCGGCGCGATGTTCTCGAAGAAGTCAGCCAGCGGCCCGGCGCCGGTCTGCATGTAATCGCCAAACTTGTCGTTCACGTCCTTCAGGATGTCGGCTAGCTTGTCCTGCTCGACGCCGAACTGCCGCACGCCGATTGCCAACTCCTGAAACCGCTCGACATCGACGCCGGCCACCGCCGCGAGGTTGTCGAGGTTCTTCGCCATGTCGAAGGTCGCGCGAACCGCCTGCACCGAGAAGGCGGCCGCGAGCAGAGGCGCAAGCCGCTTCGCCGCGCTGCCGAGCATGTCGAACGACTTGCTGGCATCGCCGAGGCCCTTGTTGGTCTGCTTGCTGAACCGCTCGATCCGTCGAACGTTCTGATCCATCGCCCTCGCGAACTCGCGATCACGGGCAGCGATGATGATGTTAAGCTGCTCTGCTGTAACCGCCATCGACCTGCCTCACGAGTTCACGATATTCCGCCGCCGTCATCGCTTCGCTGCCGGGCTTCTTCGGCTCGTGCGCCTTCTTCCAGCCGTCGAAACATAGCCAAGTATCTTTCGGGATCATATCACGGATTTCTTCAGGTCGTAAGCCGATCACGATCCCGTTCTGGATCATGCGACGGACATCAAGTCTCCTCGGGATCGGCCCACGTTCTTTTTTTTTACGCTCGCCGAACCGACATCCGGCATGAACGCCATGCCAAGCGCGGCCTGCCCGATCTGATAGATCCGAAGCAAGTCATCAGGCCCGCATCCGTCGATTATCTTGTCGGCCTCGTGATCCTTCTTGCCGCCGCCGACCAGCGCGAGGGCGACCAGATCGCGGACCTCTTTCGACGTTGGCTTCGCGCCACGGCCATAGAAGCCATCCCACAGGTCGAAGATGCCGCGATGCTTGTCCTCGAACCGCTCGATCTCGCGATTGCGGAGGATGAAAACGTGAGAGACGCCGCCGAGATATTCGACGACGCCTCCCCGTGGTGCTTCTGCTGTGATGCTCATCACACCGCCGTGAACGTGACAGCCCCGGTGCTTTCGAGCGACAGCGAATAGGTGACGCCGCCCTCGGTCTCGCCGCCGAACTCCAGCGAGGCGATGCGGAACGCGCCCGCATAGGTGCCGAAAGCCGGGACGGTGACGGTGAAGTTGCACACGTTGTCGGCGGCCATCGCCACCGTGTTCATGCGGAGTTCAGAGGCGCTGTCCTCGAAGAAGCCGTCGCCCGTGATCGACACGTTCTTCAGCCCGTTCAGCGTCTCCGTCCAGAGCGCGCCGCCCGGCGTCGAGCAGTCAGGCGTGGTCACGTCAATCGACGAGTTGTTGATGGTCATCGCCTTCGAGTTCAGTCCGCAGAGGTTCGAGAAGACCTCGGGAGAAGCGCCGTCGCCGATCTTCACCAGCAGGGCGCGTCCAAGTTGCTTTGCCATGATCGGCCTCCGTTGTCAGGGCTTGCCCAAGGCCCGGTTCAGGCAACAGCCTCGAGCATGGCTTCCAAGGCGATAGTCGCCGTGTAGCCACGCCCTTCGGCATCCCGTGTCACAGTATACGTCTGAAAGATCAATTCGACCAGAGTGTAGCCAGTCACCGTCACCGCCGTCTCGTTGCGGTGAAGTGCTTCCTTGACCGCCTCGACGATCTGCACAGCCTCGACGCGCCCGGAAGCAGACCGGCTATGAGCCTCGATGCTGATCCCGACCATCGCGCCTTCCTTCGTATCGGTATCGAAAGCATCCGGCGCGATGTCGCCGAAGCGAGCATACGGGAAGGTCACATTCTGCGGCGGCTCGTCGTAGATCCGCGACGAGACCAGCGCGGTCACGCCGGCATTCGCCTTTAGCGCCGCGAGCAGACCCTTCTGCAAAGCAAGGGCGAAGTTGTCAGCCACGAACCGCCTCCTTCGCTGCCTTGTTGATCGCCCGCTTCACGGCTGCTCGATAGGATTTTGCAAGGAAGGCTTGGGTGGTTCTGATGTAGGGGTTGCCAGTGGTGGACCCCGTTTGAGCCGCTGTGTTTTTCAGCCTTGTTCCTTTTCCTGTTCTGCCTTTTACTCGACCGAACTCGACCGCTCTCGCCTTGATTTGCGCTTCTTTAGTGTCGGGAGCGGCATCGATGATGCCGTAAACGCCGTTGTCGGTCTTTTCGACACGCCCAGAGATCCAGCCCTTCAGTTCCCCCGTATCGACAGGAACAAGCGTGCGAGCGACCCGAACGCCACGCCTGACCTGCTTCTCGACCGTCATGGCGATGTTGTCCCGAACCGTATCGGGCAGGCCTGATAACTGCTTCATCAGAGTTTTCGCGCCAAGCAGCCTCATGTCGCCACCCCGCGCTCCAACAGCATCTCGAGCAGCGTGCCCTTGGCATCGACCTGAACAATTGACTTGATGGCCCAAGTGTTGCCGCGCAGCACCACCCGGTCGGCATGGGTGATCGCGGCCGTCGCCGTGTCTTTACGAAGGCGAACCGTCGCCGTCACGACATCGGCCAGCGCGCCGCCCTCGATGGCCTCTTTGCCAAGACGCTCGCGCACATCGACGCTGCGTGAGAGCAGCGCCTTCCAGCCAGTATAGATGTTGCCGTAATCGTCAACCGCGCCAGATGTCAGACGCTGGACGGTCGCCCGCTCACGCAGCCTGCCCGCGTTAGCCATACCATGTCGCCCTTTCGGAGCCGATCATCTCGGCGAAGCCGAATGGCACGCTCTCGAGCCGGTCGGTGGTGCTGCTCTCGCGGTTCTCATACCAGTGGCCGACAAGCATCATCAGCCCGTGGCGGATTGTCTCAGGGACGGCCGACGCAGAGGCGCCGTAGCCGGTGGTGTATTCCAACGCGATGGCATCAGGCCGCGCCTGCGTCGTAGGCCAGGTCTTGCCAGATGCCGGCTTGACGTAGCGGCTGTTCGCCGTGCCGAAAGTCTCGTAATCGGCCAGCGTGGCCGTCTGCAAGGCGCCGTTCGTGTCGTAGTATTTGACCGCCGTTAGCGACTGCACCGGCTTGACCATCAGGTAGACCTCGCCCGGATTGGCCGAGACCCACTGCCGCCATGTCTGCGTGATGATCGCCTTGCCAAGCGCGCCCTGCACATCCGTGAACGCGACGGCCGCCGCAATCAGGCGATAGATCAGGTCGTCGTCGTCGCTGTATTCGATGCGAAGCTGCTCCTTGACCTCTGCAACGCTGATCGGCAGCGCCGCCGGCGCCGTCACCCTCTCGAGAGCCTCAAACGATTGCAGGGCGCGAGCCATTTACTTCACCGCCTTCTCGACCTTCGCCTTCGTGACAGCCCGCTCGATCTTTTCTTCGCGGACAGGCTCGGCGATGCCTGCGTTGATGTAGCGGGTGGCTACATCGTCAGCCATCTCGACCTCATCGCCACGATTATAGACGAAGTTGGTCCCGGCCATAGAGGTCAGCATTTTAATCTTCATGTCACCCTCCGAGGGATGGGCGGGAGCCGAAGCCCCCGCCCGTTAGCATCACGAAGCAGCCGTGATGAGGTGCTTGACCGCAGCGGTGTTCGCGAGAACGCCGTCGAAGCGGATGAGGCCGGCGATGCCGAGATCCGGCCAGAACCGCTCGCGGACAACCGTGATGACCGGCGCGCCGACCTTTCGGACGTAGAACTTCGACAGGTCGCCGAAGATCATGACCTTCTTCGCGGCGGCGAGCGAGTCCATCGCTTGGTTGACGTGGTAGCGGTAGCCGAGGATCGTGCCGGGGACGCCGACCTGATAGTTGCCCATCTGCCAGAGATAGTTGTTGTCCCCGTCCTTCAGCTTGCGGATCGCCGCGAGCGTGCTGTCGTTGAACATGAACGCCGCCTTCGGGCTGCTCCGGTAGGCCGGATCAACCGAGTGCAGGAGGTCGATGATCTCGTCAGCAGTGATCGCGTTGGTCGCAGCCGCCGTCTTGCCGGCCGACGAGCCGGTGACGATGCCCTGCACGTCCGACGAGCCAGAGCCGGTCGTCAGCTTCGAGTTAGCGATCCGGCCAAGACGCTCGCCAAGCAGGTTGCCGAGGATCGGCTCCATGTTGAAGATGCTGTCCTGCGCCAGTTCATACGACCACTTCACCCACTCGGTGTCGAAGGCGTATGCGTCGAGCGAAGCCTGACCGAAGGTCACGTCCTTGCCGCCGTCGTCGGTCAGCGCGGTGCCTTCGGTGTGAGCCTCGGCGGTCACGCTGGTGTCGTCCACGGTCGGGATCTTGAACGAAGCGCCCGAGGTCGTATTCAGCGTGGTGCAGATGTCCTCGTTATACATCGGCCCGAACGCCTTCATGGCGAGGTCGATGAAGTTCGCGAGTTCGGTCGGCACCGTGAAGCCGCCGGCGGTCGTGGTGCCAGCGGTCTGGATGCGGGCTTCGACCTTCTGCGCGCCGCCACGAAGAACCTGACGCACTTCCGGCTCGAGGCCCTCGATGCCGCCATTGCGGATCATCTCGTAGAACGCTTCGCGATAGGCGATCTGCTTGCCAGCGTCGACGCCACGGCCTTCCGCATTCTGCGGCACAGGGCGCTTCGACACATCGATGTCGCGAGCGCGAGCCTCGATGTCGTCCAGCTTCGAGTGACGCTCGACCAGCTTGCCGATGCGGTCATGCTCAGCCATCATTGCGTCGAACTCGCGCTCGATCTCCGAGGCGCGGGTTTCTTCGGTGGCAGTGGTCACTTCGTTCAGTTTCGAGCGGGCTTCGGTCGCGATGCGCGCCATCTGCTCCCGCAGGTCTTTGACGTTCATGGCTGTCTCCTTCTGGTTAGCCATTTCACCAAATAGGCAAAGGCGCGCGCCTTAGCCGTTCTCACGGTTCAAGCCGTGGTATCGTGCCTTCATCTCCATGCGCTTGCGCGCAGCAGAGAAGTTGGCAGCCCGTTTGGCCTTGCGGTGCATCTCAAGCGACCGCAGGCCGATCTCTGTTCCGTCGTAGGCGGGCGTCGTGACAATCGAGACATCGTAGAGCGACACTCGCTTGATCGTCCGACGCGGCATGTCACCGCTCTCGTCCCACTCCTGCGTCTCCGGGATGAACGCGAACGACATCTTATCGAGGTCGCCGCGCTTCATCTTTGGCACGATGGAGCGGACATCAGGGTCGCGAGGATCAAGCCGGGCTTCCATGTAAAGCCCGTGGTCGTCCTCGCGCAGCATCATCGTGCCAGACCGAGTGCGCGCCAGCGGCAGACCCTCGTGGTTGATGAGGAAGACAACATCGTCCCGCCCGATGGCGTCCTTGAACGCGCCCCGGTCGATGCTCTCGAGGAACATCCCGCCGATGTTGGTCTCCTGACCAAACACGGCCGCATAGCCGGCGACCATGATCTCGCCAGTCTCGTCGGCCCTGATCTCGGCCGGGATGCCGCTGCGGACTTCTTTGTCTGTCATATCGACCTCCGTCGCCGAGTGTATCACGACGCCGCCTCTCTCGTCCACAGGCAGCGCAGGCTCGAACTCGATCCACTCGAAATCATGCTCTTCAAGCCAGTTTTTCGCCTCTTCGACCGAAAATTGATCCGCATCGAAGCGAATTGACTGTATTTCGGCCGTGTTTTCGCGGATTCCATAAATGAAATCAATGCCTTCGCCGCCTTCATCGTTCTCTCGAACGAACCGCTCGAACAGGTCAGGATCGCGAATGCGAGCCGCGTGTTCGCCGGGATAGGGCCGCGTCTCACGCCCGAACCGCTCGTCCTGCTCGCTTTCAAGCACCCCGTTGGCCCATGATCGGCCCGCGTCACCGCCCCAAAGCGCCCAAGCGATCCGCCCGTTGCTCGGATAGCCGTCTTCGCCCGGTCGGAAGCCATCGGCTTCCTTGTCGATCTCATGCCGGTCGAAATAGGCTTTCATGCGGCGCACGGTGTCCATCGACAGGTCGCGGCCGTTCACGATGTCACGGGCGCGGGCGATGCCGATCTCGGTGCCACCACGGCCGAACTCCCGTCGCCAATCAAGCCCGCGTTGGGCTTCCTCTTTCATCGCTTCATTAGGCACCGGCATCAGGCTGCCCCGCTGCTTGCCCGGCCAGCGGGACCGTCGCGCCTTGGATGAATAGCTGATCGCCTCCCTCCATCGGCGGCAGGTTCTCAATCGCGCGGACCTCGTTGGGCGTCTTGATGCCGTTCTGGATCGCCGTCGAGTGCGCCTCCATCCGGGTCTTCAGGTCGCCGCGCATAAGGCCATCGAGATCGAACTCGACGAAGAAGGGCGAGCCGCGCCCGAACAGCTTGAGGTTCAATTCGGCCTCGGTCTGCTCGACCCACCGCTTCACGGTATGCTTGACGAAGTGCAGATCCTGCTGCTCGGTGTTCGAGTAGGTGCCGTGCGTCATGTCCTGCAAGAAGATCGGCGGCAGGCTGTAGATCCGGGCGATCTGTTCAATCGAGAACCGCTGCAAGTCGATCAACTGCATCTGCTCGGGATTGAAGCCAATCGACTTCAGTTCATGCCCGAGCGGGAGGGCCATCACAGGCCGGCCGTCGCGGGCCAGTTTCGCCATCGTTTGCGCCACGTCGTCAGACGCTCGAGCCGCCGCCGCCCCGCTCGTGAACGGACCTTGCAGCACCGCAGGAGGAACTCCGCCCGATTGAAACGCTTTGCTTCCATACCGGCTCGCGGCAATCGCCATGCCGATGGCATCTCGGTTCGTCATAATCGGGCCGCGATGCGTGACGAAATCATGTTCAAGCATAAACGGGATGTCGATGATGTCCTCGGCCGCGTAGGAGCGCGTCGAACTGGTGCCGACGCGGACATCGTAAATCTTGCGGCCTTCGACGATGCGAACCGTGATGAGCGACGGGTCGATGGCGTAAAGATTGGCGACCTGACCTCCTTCCGTCCGCTCGATGTAGGTGATGCCCCGACCGCCGGTGAACACTTGGTCGAACGTGTATTTCCGCCACTCGAACGAGGACATCGCCGGGTTGATCGCCTCGCCGAGGATGATCGGAAGCTGATTGCCCGCCGTGGGCCGGATCTCGGCATAGCCGTTGCGCTGTTGCCGATAGACCTTCAGCGGCAGGCCGGCGATGGTGCCTGACAGGAAGTTGACCGCCGCCCAGAGAGCCGGCACGCCAAGAGCGTTATCGATGTTGACCGTGATGCCGGCCGAGGAAATCAATTCGCCCCAGCCCATCACCCGCATGAAATCGCTTTGCGATACGGGCACGCGAGGGTCTTCGACCGATCCACGCGCTTCGACTTTACGGAAGCGATCTAGCAAGCCCATCGTCTACCCCGCGAGATGTCGGACGCATTATAGGCGAGATCGCCCACATTTGGAAGGCCTACGCAGACAGCCGGAAATTGGGGTCGTCCCAAGGCGAACTCGCGACCACCGCCTCCTGCTTCGCGACCGATCCGACCGCCATCGTCAGCGCCACAAGCCCGTCGATCCGGCTGATCGACTTGTCCTTCGTCAGCTTCCTGTTGCCCGCCGGGTCGCGCTCGATCACCGCCCCGGCAGCGCCCATGTTCAGGATCGGATGGCCGCCGTGCCGCAGCTTGCGCTCCGCGACCAATCGCTCGAGGGCGTCAACAGCCGGCGCCATGTCCTTGAAGCCCTGGCCGAACGGAAGCAGCACGACATCGCACCCGATTGCATCAAGTTCGCGCTTCAAGTCATTGATCCGCCAGCGATCATAGGCGATGTGCTGGATGTTGTATTGAGCCGCGCACTCGGCGATCTCGCGCGCCACGATGGCAGGATTGATGACCGGGCCATCGCACAAGATGATCTCGCCATCCTTCGACCAGATGTCGTAAGGCACGCGATCCAGCTTCGACTTTTCCGCAAGCCCTTGAGATGGCATGAAATATCGGCCCACAATGTCGAACCCGTCCTCGCGCGGGAACGCCATGACGAAGGCGGTCAGGTCGCGGCTAGAGGACAGATCGAGGCCGGCGAAGCACGTCTCGCCGTCGTAGACCTCGGGCCGACCGGCGTTGGCCTCCCATTCGGCCCGGCTCAGGAATGGCGAGATCGCCTCGATCCGTTGGTTCAGGTAGAGCCAGCGGAAGCTGTTCTCCTTCGCCGGCAGTCGGTCGGCCTGCCGCGCGAAGTCCTCGATGTCCGACAGGCTGCGAAACTCGCCGAGCGCCGGGTTGGCCGCCGCCCATGCCTTGCGATCCATGATCTCGCAGCCTTCAGGCGCGGTGTAGACATGGCTGATAATGCGAGGGTCTTTCGCGCTTGCAGCATCATCAAGCCAGATCGAGAACAGGTCGCCGTCCGTCGCCGCCTGCGTGCTAATGGCGATGAGCAGCGGGTTGTCGTGCGCGCCCTGTGCCGTCTCGATGGCCTCGATGAACGCATCACGCGGCCCGCGCACCTGCCCCACCTCGTCGAGGATCGCCAGCACCGGCGAAAGTCCGTGAGCAGTCCCAGCTTCCGCGCTGATCGCCTTGTATTCGACATTCATCGGCAGGCCGATCAGCATCTTCTGCGATGGCACGATGCGGATCAACTTCTGCAAGCGCGGCGACATCCTGACCATCTTCTCGGCCAGCTTGTAGACCAGCGCGGCCTGATCCCGGCTGCGGGCACCGCTGATGATCTGGCTGTTCTGCCGTGCCTCCGGGCCGACGATGTGAGCCAACAAAATGCCGGCGATCAACGCCGACTTGCCGTTCTTGCGGGCGACCGACAGGTAGGCGCGGCTGGTGCCTTTCTGGTTGTCGTAGATGTCGAGGATGAACCGCCTCTGAAACTCCATCAGCTTCATCGGCTGGCCGACGCGCTTCGCTTCCGGCACCGGGCAGAAGGTCTCGATGAAGGCGATGACCTTTTGGCCGCGTGTGTCCCTCACCGGCGCAACGGCTTCCTTCCGGGCCGCACCATTGCGGGTTGCCGGACGCTTTGCCGGTGAGGGATTCATGTAGCCGTCCTTTCAACCACAAGTTGATTAAATGTCTTGTCTGCGCCATCAAGTGTCGCATTTTGGCCTGTGTAGTCTTGCCAACGCTTGATGATGACGTCGCAATATTTTGGATCGAGTTCCATCAGTCTTGCATTCCGTCCATGCTTTTCACAAGCGATGGCGGTCGTTCCAGATCCCGCGAAGCTGTCCAAAACCAGATCGCTGCCCTTGGTGTTATTGAGCATCTGATATTCAAATAATTCGACCGGCTTCATTGTTGGGTGTTCGCCGTTGCGGCTTGGCTTGGCAAACTCGAGGATCGTGGTCTGCTTGCGATCTGATGCCCACAGATGGGAAGCGCCATCCTTCCATCCGTAGAGGCAAGGCTCATGCATCCAATGATAGTCTTGACGCCCCATGACGAGGCTGGACTTCTTCCAGATCAAGCACTGACGAATTTGCCACCCAATGTCGGCTGCTGCGCCTCGAAAGTTGTAGCCCTCCGAATCAGCGTGCCAAATGTAAAATACCGCGCCCTTCTTCATCACCGCATCCGCTGCGGAATAGGCATCGCGCAGGAACTGGCGAAACGTATCGTTGGGCATGCTGTCGTTTTTAATCGTCAGCTTCTCCTTCGTCCCGCCTTCATACGCCACGTTGTAAGGCGGGTCTGTGAGCCACATATCCACAAGCTGACCATCGCAAAGCTGCTGAAGATGGTCGATGCTCGTGCTGTCCCCGCACATCAGCCGGTGCCGGCCGAGCAGCCATACATCGCCCTCGCGGGTGATCGGCTCTTCTGGCGCCTCTGGCACCGCGTCCTCGTCGGTCAACCCCTCTGTCACCTCGTTCTTCTTCAGCAGATCGACGAGTTCGTCCTGCGAGAAGCCCATCAACTCGCCGAAGTCCGTCGCCAGATCCTCCAACTCGACGCGCAGGGCTTCCTCGTCCCAGCCGGCGTTGAGCGCCAGCTTGTTATCCGCGATGACCAACGCCCGGCGACGGCGGTCGTCCAAGCCCGTCACGACCACCGCAGGCACCTGCTCCATCTTCAGCTTGCGCGCCGCAAGCAGCCTGCCGTGACCGGCGATCAGGTTCGCCTGCTCGTCGATCAGCACAGGGTTCGTGAAACCGAACTCACGGATCGATGCCGCAAGCTGGGCGACCTGCTCGTCGCTATGCGTGCGGCTGTTCAAGGCATACGGGATCAGGTCAGCGACCTTGACGATCCTGTGTTCGTAGAACTCTCCCATCAATTCATCCCCGATGGCATCGCGATCAAATCATCATCGCCCATGTTGTCGATTGTCCCTCGTGTCTGATTTACCATCTTGCCGAAAGCATTGATCGTGCGCGGGTCGCCCTGTTGCTGATTTAGCGACATCGAACGGATCACCGCAAGCTGCGTGCGCTGCAAGGTATCGATCACCGAGATCAGCGGATTGGGAACGACCGTGCCGCGCTGGTTCTTGATTAGCACGCCGCTGCGGTCGAGCGTTTCCTGATGGTGCCGAATGTCGGCCTCCATGCGGACGACCTTCGCAAGCAGAAGCAGATCCATGTCGCGCCAGTCTTCGCGCGCGCGTGCGCGTGTGAACTGCTCCCAGATCGTGCGCTCTTCCTCGCTTCGCAATTCCACGCCGTCAGGGATTGGAACAGTCGCAAGCGCGCCCGTGAAGCCTGCGGCGGCCGCCGTGATCGAGTTTTTTTCCGCTCGCGTCTTACGCATTTTTCCGTGAACCCGATAGAAGAAAAC
>Ga0222714_10002992_pt1 | contig 17515 bp, 14 predicted proteins | sample C33_3DmetaG_FD_165048 | JGI IMG/M metagenome (GOLD analysis project Ga0222714, IMG submission 165048) | Estuarine water microbial communities from San Francisco Bay, California, United States - C33_3D | ecosystem: Environmental > Aquatic > Marine > Unclassified | place: USA: California...
TATCGTGCTGATAGACGGCCGGGTCATCGAATATCGCGGTTCCGTAAAACTGCCACCCGCGGCTCAACCTTCCGTCGTGCCGAGCGCCCCTACGGCCCCAGTCGCCGCCACCGCAACTACCCGTAATGAGGAATCCCGGTGGCTCACCGATATCGGCCTCGCCCAAGCCCAGGCGGCGAAGGAAAACAAGCTGATTCTCGCCTTGTTCACCGGCTCCGACTGGTGCCCGCCCTGTTTTGCCTTTGAAAACGAGGTCGCGCACGACGCGCAGTTTATCGGTATTTTTTCTCCTTCATTTATCTTTTTTAAAAGCGACTGGTTGCGCAAATCGGAGCAACCTGAAGCGGTCAAGGAAGAGGTCGGGCGACTGAAGCGCAAATACCTGATCACCGCTTACCCGACTCTCCTGATTCTCAACGCCGATGGTGAGAGGTTGGACAAGGTTGAATGGACGAAGGTGCAGGGCGGCTCATTCAAGGAGATCATGATCGAGGCGATCGACAATTCTCGCAAGGCGACCAAGGGCGGAAAAATAGCGTCTGACACTTGGTGGTGGCCGTTTGACTGAGCCAAAAAAAACGCCCCTTGTCCGTTGGGACAAAGGGCGTTGCAGATTGAACCTGAAGGTAGGTCAGGCTTGGGCGAGGGCCTGTTCGAGATCGGCTTGGAGGTCGATGAAGTCCTCGGTGCCAAGCGAGAGGCGGATGAAGTCCGGCGAGGTGCCGGTCGAAATTTGCTCCTCGGCGGAGAGCTGACTGTGGGTCGTGCTCGCCGGATGAATTGCGAGTGACTTGGAGTCGCCGATGTTGGCGAGGTGGGAGAAGAGCTTGAGGCTCTCGATTAATTTGCGGCCACCCTCGAAGCCACTCTTGAGGCCGAAGCCGACCAATCCGCCAAAACCACCACTCAGATATTTTTTGGCGGCGGCGTGGTTGGGACTGCTCTTGAGGCCGGGATAGTTGACCCATGCGACCTTGTCGTGGGCGGCCAGAAACTCGGCCGTCTTGAGGGCGTTCTCGCAGATGCGCGGCATGCGCAGATGGAGGGTCTCGAGCCCTTGCAGCATCAGGAATGAATTGAAGGGGGAGATGCAGGCACCGGTGTCGCGCAGAAGTTGCAGACGCATTTTCAGGATGTAGGCGACATTGACACCGCCTGCCGGAGGGAAGGCCTTGAACGCATCCCAATGCACCAGACCGTGGTAGCTGTTGTCGGGTTCGGTATAGCCGGGGAATTTGCCGTTGCCCCAGTCAAAATTGCCGCCATCCACGACGATGCCACCGATTGATGTGCCGTGGCCGCCGATGTATTTCGTGGCGGAATGCACCACGACGTTGGCGCCCCACTCAAAGGGGCGATTGAGCATCGGGCTAAGGCAGGTGTTGTCGATGATCAGGGGGACGCCAGCCTCCTTCGCGATTTTGCCGACCTCCTCAAATGGGAATATATTCAGCGCGGGATTGCCGAGGCCTTCGCCATAGAAGGCCTTGGTGTTCGGCTTGAGCGCTTTGCGGAAGGCATCCGGATCGCCCGCATCAACGAATGTCACCTCAATGCCGAGCTTGGGCAAGGTGTAGTGAAAGAGATTGTAGGTGCCGCCGTAGAGTTGGGCGACTGATACGATGTGGTCGCCAGCCCCGGCGATATTGAGAATCGCATCCGTGATGGCGGCTTGGCCGGATGCATGGCCGAGTGCGCCGGTGCCGCCTTCAAGGGCGGCGAGGCGTTGTTCGAACACATCCGTCGTCGGATTCATGATCCGGGTGTAGATGTTGCCCAGTTCTTTCAGGGCGAATAGATTCGCGGCGTGTTCGGTGTCGCGGAAGACGTAGCTGGTCGTCTGATAGATCGGCACGGCCCGGGAGCCGGTGGCGGGATCCGGCGTTTGGCCGGCGTGAAGGGCTTTGGTTCCTAATCCTTGGGGTTTCATCAAGGGCAAACCTTCCCCGTCAGTTGGTGGATGGCAAGCCGTCAGCGTGTCACCAAGATTTGACCTTATTTTTGCGCGCCGGAGGGTGGAACCCAAGCGGGAATCGTGTGCGTGATGCAGTGAACCGCGCCGAAGCTGCCGATGATGGGGTCGCAATCGAGCCAGTGCAGGTCCGCGCCAGGGAAGGCCAGCTTATAGGCGGCCAAGACCTTGTCCTCCATCTTTGCGATGATCGGGACCTCGTCGGCATTTTGCGCCTTGTAACGTGGGATGATCACCGCGCTCTTACCCGCGACATTGCGAAGGTAGAGTGCGTTAAGGTAGGTGCGGTAGGCGACGGCGTGTTTGACGTGGCGGGACTCAAGTTCGGCCAAGGAGGCGCCGAGCACGACTTTGGCCACGCGGTTGAGATCCTTCTCATCCTCAAAACGCACTTGGCCAAACTGGCCGACCAGGGCGCGCTCAAATTGTTTTTGGGCTTCCTTTTGCACCGGGTCACCCGGCGTCCGGCCGGCAAGGTCAGTCCACTTGATCAGGTATTGGCTGCAGAGTTCCTGCAGAATTTGCTGGCTGATTTGAGTGAGCACTTCGGTGCGCGGCGTCCGCACGATGGGCGGCATCGGCACGGGAATGAACTGCTTGTCGGGAAACTGTTCCAGCAGGTAACGGCGGTTTTCATTCAACACGTCCGTGACTTGATCGAGCAGGATGTCGTCATAGAGTTGGGGTGATTTCATGCCCGGCGGCTGCTCGGCGATGAGCACGGTCTTTTCGTTCGCCGGCATCACGATGAAATCAAGGTGGTCAATGGTGTAGCCGGGCAAGGTTTCCAGGTAATGGACCTTCTTTAGACCGAAATAGCTGCTCATGACCTGGGCCACTTCCTCATCCTGGCCGCCGTTAAAGCGGAGAGTGGATTGGGAGAGGATCACATCATCACCACCGAGGGTGATGAAATCGCCGCCATCGAGTGAGATCGGTGGGCGGACCAGTTGCAGGTCATACCGGTAGTTCGTGCGGATATTACTGGCCAGATAGGCTGGGGTGACGTCGTCGCCCAGATTGCGCTGCAGCTGCCGGTAATAGATCGCGGTGGGATTTATCTCCGGGGAAGTGAATAGATTCAGGGCTTCGTTGGGATCGGAGGTAAAATCAATCCGTCCGCTGTCTAGCATCACGAGACGCCCACTGGTGCCGACGGCGTATTGCGGCAGATAGTCCCGGGCCCAAACGGTCGAGTTGGTGGCCGCCACAAACTTGATGCGGCTGCGCAGCGCATCGCCGTCGGAGGTTTTCTTGAGTAATTCGATCACCTGCACTTGCACTTCCGGGCGGTCAAAGGGCACCACAATCAGGATGTCCATGTAGTTGGCCGCGATCCGGAACAAGCTGAGGTAAGTCTGGAGTGCCTCCGGTTGATTGGTGAGGAAGGACGGCGTCAGGGCAACGACCAGCGCGCGCTGGGGTTCCCAAGGTTGGATGAAATGACTGAGCGGCACCGGCAGCGTGGGCTTGGTCAGGGGGGAGCGGATACCGGGAGGGAGCGTATCCTCGGCACTCGGTCCGGTGCCCGGAGATTGCGCCAGCCCAAGGGGCGGGCAGATCAGGGCGAGGATCGCGGCGAAAATCGTGTTCCGGGTGGCTGAAAAACTTAATGGATGCATGGCGGTGCTGGTTGGGGTGGAGGGAATATGAATTGAATTGGAGCCAAACAATAAGGGTCTCCTTACCCAACCACCTTCGAATATCTGATCACAAGTGAGGTGTTCAATCAGAAACTCCCGGGTTGCATGGCAGAATTTATCCATCGACAAGCAATGAATCAGCTGCCAATACCACCCCCTCCGGAGGGGTCCCCCTGCGGCCGAAATCATGATCGATTACCTGCAAAAAACCCTCATAGCCCGCGTCTATGATGTCGCGAAGGAAACCCCGTTGGAAAAGTCGGCCCACTTGTCGGCCCGTCTGAACAACACCCTCCTATTGAAACGCGAGGACATGCAGAGCGTGTTCTCCTTCAAGTTGCGCGGCGCCTTTAACAAGATGGCACAACTTTCGCCGGCCGCGCTGGCCCGCGGCGTCGTTTGTGCGTCGGCCGGCAATCATGCCCAGGGGGTGGCCCTGGCGGCCAAGCGGCTCGGCACCCGGGCGGTGATCGTCATGCCGGTCACGACCCCACAGGTCAAAGTGCAGGCGGTCAAAGCCCGCGGGGGCGAGGTTGTCCTGTTTGGCGATTCTTTCGATGACGCCAACGTCCACGCCCGTGAGTTGGAGAAAAAGGAGAAGCTCACCTTTGTGCATCCCTTCGATGATCCCGATGTCATCGCCGGTCAGGGCACCATTGCCTTGGAAATCCTGCGACAGCATCAAGGTCCCTTGCATGCGATCTTTGTGGCCATTGGCGGTGGTGGTCTGGCGGCCGGGGTGGCGGCTTGTGTCAAGCGGGTCCGACCTGAGGTGAAGGTGATCGGCGTCGAGCCAGTTGATGCGGATGCCATGCACCGTTCCTTGAAGGCCGGCCGTCGGGTGAAACTGCAACACGCCGGTTTGTTCGCGGATGGCGTGGCCGTGCGCGAAGTCGGGAAGGAAACCTTTCGTCTTTGTCGGCAATACCTTGACGAAATCATACTCGTCGAAACGGATGACATCTGCGCGGCCACCAAGGATGTCTTTGAAGATACCCGTGCGGTGTTGGAACCAGCCGGGGCACTCGCGGTGGCCGGAGCGAAGGCCTACGTGGAACGCGAACACTTGAAGGGCGAGACCCTCATCGCGATCGCGTGCGGGGCGAATCTAAATTTCGACCGGCTGCGTTTCATTGCTGAACGCGCCGAGATTGGCGAACATCGCGAGGCGGTCCTGGCTGTGACTATTCCAGAGACTCCCGGTAGCTTGAAAAAATTCTGCAAGCTGGTTGGTCGGCGCAGTGTCACGGAATTCAACTACCGCATCGCTGAACAAAAGGACGCGCACATCTTTGTGGGTATTCGCACGGCAGGTCGGGGGGAGAGTGCCAAGATTGCCGCGCACTTTAGTCGGCAAGGTTTCAAGTCTTTGGACCTGACCAACGACGAAATGGCCAAGTTGCACATCCGCCACATGGTCGGCGGTCGATCGCCCCTGGCCGATAATGAAGTCCTTTATCGGTTCGAATTTCCCGAGAAGCCCGGTGCATTGATGACCTTCCTGACGGCGATGTCCCCCAACTGGAATATCAGCTTGTTTCACTACCGCAACCATGGCGCCGACTACGGTCGCGTGCTGGCGGGGCTGCAGGTGCCGCCCAATGAGCAACCCGCGCTGCAAAAGTTTTTGAAGGAACTCGGCTACCGCTACTGGGACGAAACCGACAACCCGGCCTACAAACTCTTCCTGCGCTGAAGCGACGTTTTTAGGCTCGCAGGCCCAGAAATTTCGCCAAGGAGACTTCCGCGGGTTTGGTCGCGTGCCCTCGTCGAACCTTGCGGGATACGATGGTAAGTTTACCGGACTTGCGATCCGCCTTTGGGTCCACGTGGCCGACCAGTTCGTGGCCGGAAAGCACGGGCAGGGCATAGTAACCGCGCACGCGTCTGGCCGGTGGGGTATAGACTTCCCAAGTGTAATCGTAATCCCAAACTGCCTGAGTAACGCGACGATCATAAATCAAAGGATCCAGCGGCGCGATGAGCAGTGATGGGGGAGGCGAGCCTTGTGATCCGTCCAATTGGTCAAACAAAGGCAGGTCGCTCTTGAGACAATGGAGCAGGGGGCCGTCCTTGAGTTGCACCGGTTGCACGAGATCCGCAATGACCGCGAGTTCCGCGCGCTTCAACCAGGCCAGTCGCCGTTGACGCATTTTCAACAACGCTTCCCACCGCGCTGTTTCTTGTTTGGTAGGTGCAGGGAGTTTGAGCACCGCGGCGGGCAACACCCGTTCCGGCAAATCATAGTGCCTGCGGATCCCCTGGCGTTGGGCAATGAGGAGGCGGCCATGGAAAAACAATTTCTGCATCGCCGACTTTGGGAGGGTCGCCATGCCCCAGACGCGGGTGGACTTTCGGTCATCGGAAAATGCATCGGAACTCAGAGGTCCTTTTTCCGTAATCGCCTCGAAGATGGTCTTTTCGATTTCACGCTCGGCCTTGGTCAGGCGACCGCTCCAAGCGCTTTTGATTTTGGTGCGAGCCTGCATTGCGGCGAGCAGGTGAGGCCAGGCATCATGGGTAAACACGGCCAGGTTGCCGGTGGCGGGTTGGTGATGTTCAAATGCGACCCGCGTAGTGGCCGACAGGATTTGGTCCTCGCCGTGCACATGCCGCATGAGATCGCCTTCGCGATATCCCGCCACGCGGTTGCGTAGAATCAAATCATGCATGCGTCCGCAAACATTGATCGGATCGATCTGAATAAAGCCATGATGAGTCAGCGCGGCCTCGATCGTTGCTGCGGGTTGGTTGAGCAGCAGGGCGCGACGCATGAAGCGTCGGGCGGTGGCGGCAGTGATGGTGAACTGGGCAGGCACAGCCCAGTTCAAAACCGGCTCCATGCAAATAACAAGGCCGCGCATCATTTCGGATGCGCGGCCTCCACCACCAACAAATGGTAAACCGGCCTCTAGGCGTAAGCCGGCGTGGGCTGGCCGTAGGTTTTCGTGGACGGGACAAAGTATTCGGTTGTTACCGTTTCATCGCTGAACTCGGGGCAGACGGCTGCCATGGCCGTGCGGAGATTCTTCCGAGCGCGGGCAATCCGGCTTTTTACAGTGCCCACATTGATGTGCAACTCGGTCGCGATTTCATCGTAGGAGAGATTGCGCCCATTGCGCATAAACAGAATTTTACGATGTTTCGGCTCCAGTTTCTGCATGCATTCCTCGATCAGTGCAGTGAATTCGGCGTTGGCGGTTTCTTGGGCGGGATCCTGGGTTTCCGCGGCCACCAGGTCGGCAAAGGTGCTGCCGGTTTCCTCGTCCATTGCATAGTCGAGTGAGACCATGTTCTGCCGCTGGCGGCGGAAAAAATACCAATACCGGTTGCGGGCCAGATTGACCGCGATGCGATACAACCAAGTGGAGAGCGACGCATCACCGCGAAACTTGGCCAGGCCACGATATGCCCGGATGAAAGTATCCTGCGTGATTTCCTCCGCATCCGTATGGTTGTGCAGCAGGTTCAGCACGGTGGCGAAAATCTTGTTCCGATAATTCTCCACAATGGGGAAAAAGGCGGATTCGTCGCCTTGGTTGAACCGTTGCACCAGTTCGGCATCAATCATGGCCTGAGAGTCCGACTTGTCAGTGCGGCGTGAGGTCTTCGGGTCAAGGGAGTGTGTGATCATGGGTATGTTGAGTTATTGGAAACGCCCATGTAATAACTGGATTGATGCCAAGCCCGCTGAATCGATGTGTAACAGTATGTCTCGCAATATATTAAAAATTTATCGATTTTCCGGTAAGCATGGCTGACTATGCCGGGACCCTGCATTTTGAAGCGGTCCAATGAGCCAGTCGTGCAAGATGCAATTGTCCCCAATCACATGAAACCTACGCCATCCGGACTGGAACCGCTGCGGAAGCTGCTGTGTAAGCTGCAAAACCACATCCGCGACACCCTGATTGCCGCGCGGTCCCGGCAGGCGCATACCTTTGCCCGGATTGCGGGTGTGACTGCGGCCGATACAATCTACCAGGTGGACAAGATCACGGAGGGCGCGATCTTTCACTGGTTTGAGGAAACCTGGCCCCGGTCGGTTCCGGTCGAGTTGGTCATGGAGGGTATCGAGGACGGTGACGAAGTGACCTTTCCGCGAGGCACGCCGGTAAAACAAACGCGTTACAAGGTGATCCTCGATCCGATCGATGGCACGCGGAACATCATGTATGACAAGCGGAGTGCATGGGCCTTGGCGGCACTCGCCCCGCAACGCGGCGCGAAGACGCATCTTGGGGACATTGTCGTTGCCGTCATGACCGAACTGCCCACGAGCAAAATGTTTCGCAGTGATCAATTCAGTGCGGTGCGGGGCGAAGGGTTGAAGAGCCGCACCTTTAATCTGGCCTCGCGCAAATGGTCGCCGATCCCCGCGAAGCCCTCTCAGGCCAAGAACTTTGAGCACGGGTTTGCGTCGCTGGTGAAATTTTTTCCCGAGGCCAAGGGACTGATGGCCACCCTGGAAGAAGAGCTCTGGCGGGAACTGGGCGTGCATGGAAAGAACGGCGGCCAATTGGTTTTTGATGACCAATACCTGAGCACGGGCGGGCAGCTCTATGAGTTGTTGGTCGGCCACGATCGCATGATTGGCGATCTACGACCGCCAGCCTATGCGAAAGCAGGCCTGGCGGCTTCGCTGTGTTGTCATCCTTACGATATTTGCACCGCCATGCTACTCCAGGAAGCCGGTGGGGTTGTGGAAACACCGGAAGGTAAAGCCCTGCGCTCGCCGCTCGACACCACCACGCCGGTGGCTTGGATGGGCTACGCCAATCCGACGTTGGCGCGCACCGTTCGCCCGGTGCTCAAGCGGCTGATGGCGAAATTCCTTTAATCCCATGACGAATCTCTCCCTTTGTGCCGGTGAATCCGGTTTACTCACATGACGATCATTGGCGTGGACATAGGTGGAACGAAATGCGCCTTGAGTGTGCCGACGGGCGATTCCGGGGTGCGCGAAGTGGTGCGGTTTGCGACCACCGATGTGAATGCAACTTTGGAGCGAATCTATGCGGAGATCCGTAAACTCGAACCGACGCCCGACGTGGTATTCGGGGTGTCCTGCGGCGGACCGCTGGATGCGAAGCTTGGATTGATTCTGTCTCCGCCGAATCTACCCGGTTGGGATCGGATTGCGATCTGCGAGGAACTCACCACGCGCTTTGGCGGCAAAGCCTACCTGATGAATGACGCCAATGCCTGCGCGCTCGCCGAGTGGCAGTTCGGGGCGGGGCGCGGTTGCCAAAGCATGATTTTCCTGACGATGGGCACGGGCATGGGCAGCGGCCTTATATTGGACGGACGACTCTATGATGGCGTGACCGGCAATGCCGGGGAAGTCGGGCATCTGCGTCTGGCGCCGGATGGACCGATCGGATTTGGCAAGCGCGGTTCTTTCGAGGGGTTCTGTTCCGGCGGCGGCATCGCGCAACTAGCGAGGCAATGTGTCGGTGGATATACCAAAGACAGCAGTTTGAAATATCTCGCGGCGGACAAACTGACGGCGCGGGCCGTGGGTGAGGCGGCCACGGCTGGCGACGAACTCGCACGGGCAATTTGGCGCGAGGTGGGTGAGCGGTTGGGCGAAGCACTGGCGCTCTTTATCGATCTGCTGAATCCGGAGCGGATCGTGATCGGGAGCATTTATCAGCGATGCGAACACTTTATTGTGCCGAGCATGCAAGCAGTGATTGATCGGGAAGCCCTGCCGGACAGTGCGCGGGATTGCCGAATCGTGCCTGCGGAACTGGGTGATGAGATCGGCAGTTATGCGGCGGTCGCAATTGCACGCTACCATTTGAACCGCGGCTGATTATTCGGCGACTATTTGGCCGCATGGCCGGATTTGGAATGACAGGTTGCACGGCTCGGTTACCTTTCGGCTCTACACATGAGCACTACCGTGACGCGGGGTCTTTTTTTTGACGAAACTGATTTGCCACGAATCCGGGCCAACACGACCAACCCTCGTTTCGCGCCTTTCTGGCAAAGTCAATTGGAGGCAGATAGCGCCGCGGACACGAAGTTCCTTACGGAGGAACTGAGCCTGACGAACCATACGGTGCATCTGCTGCGGGCGCAGCGCATCCTCGAGCGGGCGTCATTCATATATTTGGTGAATCGCGATCCCGCTCAGCTGGAGTTGGCGAAACTGGCGATTCGTCGGATGCTGGATTTTCCGGAATGGGACAGTTTCCTGGAGGGCGGACGACAGATCCTCGGCTTGCAACGGGCGACGGAGGGGAGTGTGGCGTTGCTGCAGGCGATCAACTGTCTGGGTGATGCATTATCGGCGGCGGAAATCACCGAGATTGAACAGGCCGTGCTGACCAAAGGGGTGCCGGCCTGCTATGCGCCGGTTTACGGCATGAAGTATCCGGACCGGGTGCAGGGTTGGACTTGGAATCCCCGCAGCGAAGTGGACGAGTTTCGACACATCGACCTCAAGCGCTGGCCGTTGATTCTCAATGCGACGAATCTGAAGATCGTGCCCACGGCCTGCTTGGGGATCGCGGCCTGTTATTTTCATGGCCGGGTGACGGAGGCGGAAGGTTGGTTGGAACTGGCCCGCTCCAGTGCAAAAGCCTTTGCCGCTTATTACGGCAGTGACGGTTCCTACGACGAAGGTGTGAGCTATTGGGGCTATACGACCCTGTATTTGGCCATGTTTGCCGATGTGTTGTGGCGCACGCAGGGGATTGATGACCGCAATCTCATCAATTATCCCGGCACGGTGCGGTATGCCCTCGGTAATACGATGCCCACGATCGACAGCGGTTTGACCATGACAGATTTCATGCACGTCAAAGGCTACACCATGCCAAAGGTAAAACCGGCTTTCGATATTGTGAACCATGGTGACTCGAATGGAGCCGTTGACGTATCGGTGGCCGCATGGGTCGCCCGCACTCACGGTGATGCATTGTCGCAATATGTGGCGCAGGAAATCGGCGAGGTGAAGCACCTGCAGGCACTGATGTGGTATGATCCGCAACTACCGGTGTCCCCACCGGAAGCGTCGCTGCTCGATCGGCGGCAATCGAACGACATCATCCTTTCACGCACCGGCTGGACGGCGCAGGACAATGTGTTGGCGTTGCGCAGTGGCGGCCCCGGCAACCACGAACATGCGGATCGCAACAGCGTGATCTTCAAGGCCTATGGCGAACGCTTGCTGCATGATCCCTTTCGTGCCGCCTACATGGTGCATAATCCGCGTTGGATCCTGCGCCTGACCGAGGCGCACACGGCCGTGCTGATCAATGGTCAGGGGCATCAGTATCACGATGGCAGTGAGGGCACCAATGCCTCCTGGGCTTTCGTGAAAGTGATCAATTACGCCACCGGACCCGGATGGATGCGGGTTACCAGTGATGCCACCGATGCCTATCAACTGGTCAACCCGGATGTCGCGCTTGTGCAGCGCACCCTCGTGTATCTAAAGCCGGATGTCCTTGTGGTGCTTGATCGGGTGAAAATGAAAACCACGCCAGCGAGCGTGCAGGCACGTTTTCAACTCTACAACGAAGACGACGGCGGACGGTTGGAGATCAAGGGCAGTGAATTCATGATCACGCGACCGCAGGCATCCTTGCTCGGGCGGATTGGCGTGCGAGAGGGCATCAGTCTGCGTGCCGGCCGTCTGCCGCTCGAGCCCAAGGACGGCGAACAACAATTTGCCGAGGTGGAGTCCGCAGAGGCGCTGGAACATGTGATTCTGACGGTCTGTTCCGCTGCTCCTGAAGGAAGTGATCATGGACAGTTGGAGATATCACGGGTATCGGATGGCTGGCATGTCTCTGGCCAGCATGGTAACCAAACGGTGAAACTCGTCATTACTTGCAAGACCGGCGATTTGCTGGAGATTGCCCTCTAGAATCAACGCAATGAATCCAGTCAAACTACCCGCTTCTTATTACCAGCAATTTGACGCCGACTATACGCGTGAAGTCCCGGGCGAGGGCTACGCCGGCTGGCAACAGGGTGAGGTCGAGCTGGCGCCGAAGCACACCGCACTCGTGGTCATGCACGCGTGGGATTGCGGCGGGTTGGAGGAGTGGCCGGGCTGGCGGCGCGCGGTGGAGTATTATCCGCGGGCCGTGAAAATCGCGCAGGAAGTTTTTCCCGATCTGCTCGCGGCCGTGCGGGCCTCGCCGCTGCCGGTATTTCACGTCGTGGGCGGCAACGATTACTATCAGAACCTGCCCGGCTATCAAAAGACCCTGGCCATCGCGGGAGCCTCGCCGGTATTCAAGCCGGTCGTGCGCGATCCGGTTTATGAGCGGTTGCAGCAGTTCCGGAGCGACCACGTGTTCGTCGGTGAACGCAACCGGCCGGATGTGGAAGAGGGACGCAAGTTCATCAAGTTTCTGCCCGAGGCCGAGCCCCGCGAGGGCGAGTGCATCGCGGAGGACAGTCATCAACTGGCGGCGCTCTGCCGCGAGTTTGGCATCAATCATCTGATCTATACGGGCTTTGCCATCAACTGGTGCCTGTTGATGTCACCCGGCGGCATGGTGGAATTGGATCGCTATGGTGTGATGTGCTCCACGATCCGCGAGGCTGTGACCGCTGTGGAAAACGCAGAGACCGCGCGTGAGGAAAGGGAGAAACAGCAGGCGCTCTGGCGCGTGTCGCTGCAATTTGGATTCGTGTTCGGCGTCGACGATTTCAAGAAAGCCATCAAGTCGATCCCGCAGGCGTAAATGGGACGTCGATGCTTGTGACAGGTGTGGGACGACGTTAGAAAGTCGGGATGAAGCCACGTCGACCCCACATCATTTACGTTTTATCGGATGAACATTGCGGTTTGGCGATGGGAGCGACGAGGCATTCGGGCGATTTCGATTTAAGGTTAGGCTGTTCGGTCAGACGAGAATGCCGGCGATGGTCGCGGCCATGAAGCAGGCGAGACTGCCGCCGATGAGGGCCTTGACGCCGAGCTTGGCGAGGTTTTCGCGTTGGGCGGGGGCAATGGCGCCGATGCCGCCAATCTGGATGCCGATGCTCACGATGTTGGCAAAGCCGGCGAGGGCATAGGTCATGATCATCAGGTTGCGCGGATCGGTGTAGATCCCGGTGTCCTTGAGGCGGGCCAAATCGATGAAGGCGACGAATTCATTGAGCACGGTGCGGGTGCCGAGCAGCGCACCCGATTGGAGGAGGGCGTCATTGCTGATACCCATCAGCCACGCAACCGGGGCAAAAAACAACCCGAGGACAAATTCCAAGGAGAAGGACTGAAAGGTGCCGCCGGTCCAGGAAATCACCAGGGTATTGAGTCCGAGGGGATCTCCGATCCAGTGGCCGAGCACGTAGTTGACGAGGGCGACGAGGGCCACGAACACGATCAGCATGCCACCGACGTTGACGGCCAGTTTGATACCGTCGGTCGTGCCGAGGCAGATGGCGTCGAGCAGGTTGGCACCGATCTTCTCCTTGTTAACTTCCAGACTGGTGTCCACGGCCTCAGTTTGCGGCACGAGAATCTTGGCGAACATCAGCGCGGCGGGTGCCGAGATGACCGACTTGGTGATCAGGTGGGTAGCGAAAATGACCTGCTGCGCCGGATCGTTCCCGCCGAGGAAACTGATATACGCGATGAGCACCGCGCCCGCGACGGTGGCCATGCCGCCGACCATGACACAGAGCAGTTCCGAGCGCGTCATGGTGTTGAGGTAAGGCTTGATCAACAACGGCGCCTCGGTCTGACCAAGAAACACGTTGGCCGAGGCACTGAGGGTCTCTGGACCGGACAACCGCATGGTTTTGGTCATCACCCAAGCGAGGCACCAGACGATCTTTTGCAGGATGCCGAGGTAGTAGAGCGCAGAGGTAAAGGCGGAGAAAAAGATGATCGACGGCAGGATACTCAGGCCGAAGACCACGCCGTGTTTGCTTTGGTCGACCAGGGAACCGAAAAGAAATTTTACTCCTTCGCCGGTGAAGGCCAGCAGTTGCACAAAGAAGCTGCCGACCGCCTCTACTGCAAAGCGCACTGGTGGAGCGTAAATGACGAGGGCGGCGAAAACAAATTGAAGCAGCATGCCGATGCCAACGACCCGCCAGTTGATGGCGCGGCGGTTTTCACTGAGCAAGAGGGCGATACCGAGAAACGCCGCGACCCCCAGCAGGCCGCGGAAAAGGTGAGTGAGTTGCTCCATAATTCGGGGTGGGGTTAAGCAGGGAGCTTGCCGAAATGGTGATATCGCGCGAGAACCAAGTGATGACCCATGCCGAACGTTTGCACCGCCATCTCGGTCGCACGCCTGATACCTCATCCGCCCTGTTTGTGGCCGCCAATGCCACCATCAATGGCGACGTGGTGCTGGCTCCACAGAGCAGTGTTTTCTATGGAGCCGTGTTGCGGGGTGACATTCAAGAAATCCGGGTCGGGCAGGGCACTAACATTCAGGACAACGCCATTGTGCATTTGGCGGATGACTATGGGGCCTATATCGGCGCATGGTGCACGATCGGACATGCTGCCATTGTGCATGCCTGCACGATCGGCGACGAATGCCTGATCGGCATGGGTGCCACCATTTTGGACGGGGCGGTGATTGGCGACCGCTGCATCATCGGCGCAAATTCGCTGGTGCCTCAAGGCATGGTCGTGCCGGCCGGCTCGATGGTTTATGGTTCACCGGCGAAGGTGATCCGACCCTTGCGCGAGGATGAGATAGCCGGCCTCAAGCCCTGGGCGGAAAAATACGTCGAGGTGGCCAAGGCGCACGCGGCATTAGCCCGACGGACCTAGTTACGGTCGGGGGGACGAATCTGCGTAGTCTTGGCCAATATCCGCCTAGTTCCGGGCTCACGCATATCGTATAGTAGCTGCCGAACCTCAAAGGAGAAATTATCCCATGAAACCAAATGTTGGCTCAATTGATCGCGCGTTGCGCTTTATCGTCGGTGTCGCGGTGCTGGGTGCCGGATACTATTATCAGAGTTGGTGGGGCTTGGTCGGTATCGTGCCCTTGCTGACATCGGTATTTCGAATTTGCCCGGCCTATATTCCGTTCGGTTTGAGCTCCTGCACCAAGAAATAGGGCCTGGCTCAGGAGCGAATCCGTTCGAGGATCGAAAACGTGTAGCGGAAATTCGCGTCGCGCGATTCGCGTGATTCGAGTTCGCGCCATGGCAGGTGGCGCCACTCCGGGAAATAGGTATCCCCGGGGATTTCGGCGTGCACGAGGGTAAGGTAGATGCGATCCGCCCGCTCCAGGGTTTCTTCATAGACGCGTTGTCCACCGCAGATCATGATCCGTCCCGGTAAGGTCTGCGCGAGGTTGAGCGCGGTATCGACGTTTTCAGCGATCAAGACGCCGGGTTGGGCCAAATCGCGATTACGCGTAATAACCACGGGCTGACGGCCATCCTGATACACCTTGGGCCACGTCTCGTAGCAGACGCGACCCAACACGACGGTCTGACCGGCGGTCATGGTATGAAAGTGGGCCATGTCTTCCGGAATGCTCCAAGGCAGTTTGCCGTCGCGCCCGATGACGCGGTTTTCGGCGCAGGCGACGATCAGGCTGAGCGGTTTGGTCATGCAGACATCACAGTCACCCCGCCGGGTCTGTCAAAAATTACCAAAGTATGGCATTTCCTTGGCTGGGGCTTCTCTGCGATTGCGCTCGTGCGGGAAACCTTGTGTCATTAATCCATGCTAATCGGAGTTCCCCAAGAATTTAAGATTGGTGAAACACGTGTCTCCATGACGCCCAGTTTATGCCGGCGTTGTGTTTCCCTGGGCGCGCAGGTGCTCGTCGAAAAATCCGCCGGCAGCAGTGCTGGCTTCACCGACGAGGAGTATCGCTCCGCCGGTGCCACCATCACGAACAGTGCCCGCAAGGTGTGGCGCGACGCCGACATGATCCTCAAGGTCAAGGAGCCCTTGAAGGCTGAGTATGATTTGATGCGGCCGGGGCAGACGATTTTCACCTACCTGCATCTCGCCGCCGGACCGGAACTATCCAAGGTGCTTTTGAAGAAACGGATTTTGGGAATCGCCTACGAAACCGTGGAAGGAACCGACGGTTCCTATCCTTTGCTTAAGCCGATGTCGCAAATCGCCGGCCGGCTCTCGATCCAGATCGGCGCGTATCGCCTGCAGTCGCAGCTCGGAGGATCCGGCGTGCTGTTGGGCGGAATTCCCGGGACGATGCCCGGCCATGTGGTCGTAATCGGCGCAGGTAACTCCGGGGCGCATGCCGTGCAGATGGCAGTGGGGATGGGTGCGCGGGTGACGGTGCTCGATCTCGACATGCGCAAACTCGAAGCGCTCGACGCCGAGTATCGCGGGCGGGTGGTTACCCTGATGTCCAATCCGGCCAATATCGAAGCCGAAGTGGCCGATGCGGATTTGTTGATCGGGGCGGTGCTGATACCCGCGGCGAAAGCACCCATTGTGGTCTCACGTAAGGTCGTCAAAAAGATGCGACCCGGCAGCGTGATCGTGGACATTGCGATTGATCAGGGCGGATGCATTGAAACGATTCGTCCGACCTCACACGAAAAGCCGACTTACATGGAACACGGGGTGGTGCACTATGCCGTGCCGAACATGCCGGCCTTGGTCGGTCGCACCTCGACCATCGGGCTTACGCAGGCGACCGAACCCTTTGTGGCGTTGTTGGTGCAAAAAGGCATCGAACGCGCTTTGGCGGAGCACAAGGGCTTGGCCGCCGGGGTGAATACCCGCAATGGCGTGATCACCTGCGATGCCGTGGCCAAGGCACTCGGCTACGCCAGTTGAGTTTGTTGCTTGCTGAGCTCAGGTTGGTGGCGTCTGGTTTTCTCATGCGGTTTTCGCGATATTTGCTGGCCGCCCTGTTGTGCATCAGCTGGGTCATGCTGCTGCCGGCAAAGAGCCGTTGGCTTACGACGGCCACCCCGCACTTTGAGCTGATCAGCAGTGCTTCGGCCGGGAACTCCCGTGAAATTCTGGAGGACCTCGAACAATTGCATGCGGTATTGGAAACGGGCTTGAAACTGCCGCCGGGGCGCGAACCCAGGACCCGGGTGATCGCGTTTGGCAGTGCGCGGGAGTTTCGGAATTACAAACCAATGTTTAACGGCAAGGTGAAGGAGGATGTGCTGGGCTATTATACGGACGGCAAGGACTCCGCCTACATTGCCGTGCAACTTGGGTTTGCCGCTGATGGGGCCCGCCGGACGATCTTTCATGAATATCTTCACCAAATCGCGGCGACGCGTGATTTGAAACTGCCGCTTTGGTTGAATGAGGGACTGGCGGAGTTTTATTCGACCTTTGAGATAATTAACGGGCGGGTGGTGCTGGGCACTCCGATTGAGGAGCACGTGAAATTTCTACGTCAGGTCAGCAAATTCAGCGTGGCTGATCTGGTGCGGATCAACCAGAGCTCGAGCGAATACAACGAGGGTTTCCGCCAAGGGCTGTTTTACGCCCAGTCTTGGGCATTGGTCCATTATCTCCTATGCGCAAAATCGAAACTGGATTTGGCCGACGGCCTGTCACGTTACATGGCTTTGCAGCAGGATGAAGCCTTGAACGACCCCGCCCGTTTTGAACAAGCCTTTGGGCTGGACTACACGGCGATGGATAAGGAGCTCAATCGCTACCTGAGGTTGGGTCGGTTTTACCTGTATAGCGGGGAAGTTGAAACGAGTCCCGTGGAGATACCCGAACTGCAACCGGCCAATCCGGCCTTGGTGCAGTGTGCCTTGATTGACTTGCAGTGGCGGGCCCGCCAAACGCCCGGTGCCACCTTGCGTTTGATCGAACTCGCCGAGGCCAATCCAACCTTGCCGCAAATTCCCGAGGCGCTGGGCGCGATTGCGTGTCGGCAAAACCAATGGGAGATGGCCCTCAGCTATTGGCGCGTAGCGGCTCGCATGAGATCGGAAG
>Ga0222714_10002994_pt1 | contig 17512 bp, 13 predicted proteins | sample C33_3DmetaG_FD_165048 | JGI IMG/M metagenome (GOLD analysis project Ga0222714, IMG submission 165048) | Estuarine water microbial communities from San Francisco Bay, California, United States - C33_3D | ecosystem: Environmental > Aquatic > Marine > Unclassified | place: USA: California...
TATTACTCTATTAATTAAAAAATTCTTTGGAGGATAACATGATCAAAAAAGGTAAAGAAACATTTTCAGGTTTTAATAAACCTAAGAGAACACCAAATCATCCGACTAAGTCTCATGCAGTATTAGCTAAGTCAGGTGACACAGAAAAAGTTATTCGCTTTGGTGCACAAGGAGTTCAAGGTAGTCCTGATGGTTCTAAGCGTAATGAAGCTTGGAAAGCTAGGCATGCTAAAAATATTGCTAAGGGTCCACTCTCAGCAGCTTATTGGGCTAATAAAGTTAAGTGGTAATTAAAAGGATATTTTATGATACCTGTATTATCTATACTAGAAATAGGTGCTAAGTTACTCGATAAAGTAATTCCTGATAAGGATGCTAGAGAGAAGGCACAAGCAGAGCTAATCAAAGCTGCTCAAGACCAAGACTTTCAACTAGCATTAGCACAGATCAAAGTTAATGAAGAAGAAGCTAAGTCAGAGAACATCTTTAAATCAGGATGGAGACCGTCTATTGGATGGACTTGTAGCGTATCTTTCATGCTACACTTTGTAGCCTTTCCTATCGTTGATAAGATTATGGTTGCTCTAGGTCATCAAGCCTTAGCTATTCCTTTTGACATGACAACTCTTATGACTGTCTTAGGTGGTTTGCTAGGTATCGGTGGCTTACGCACGTATGAGAAAGTAAAAGGTATTCAATGAACCTAATACTAAAACGTATACATTTTGGTGATACATTTGCTGTTGGTAAATTATATTGTAATGACAAGTTTATTTGTTATACACTAGAAGACAAGGTAAGAGAAATAGAAGGTCAACCAGTTAGTTCATGGAAGGTACAAAATGAAACAGCAATCCCCACAGGAACTTATGATGTTTCTATTACCTTCTCCAACAGATTTCAAACTAGATTACCTTTACTCGCTGATGTTCCTGGGTTTACAGGTATACGAATACACACTGGTAACTCTTCCAAGAACACTGAGGGCTGCTTACTCGTTGGCATGACATGGGATGGTAAGTCTGATTGGATTGGTTCTAGCAAAGTAGCGTATAGTATTCTAGAACCATTGATTCAAGAACCTTGTTCTATATCAATAAGTTAGCCCAGCTCTAAGGGAGAATCCCTCCGTTGGGTATATTAATAATAAGATTAATTTAAGGAGGTAGGTTGATGCCTATTCAACAAATAAAAGACTTAGGTACTGCTGGGGTAATTAAAGATATGCCTCCAGTAAGCTTAGCTCCTAATGTATTCACAGATGTAAATAACGTTAGATTCGATAATAGTGCTATTCAGACTATTACAGGAGAAATTCTTTATTCTCCTTCTATTTCTATTGCTCCTGATTTTGGTATTCATTGGAGAAGACCAGATCAAGGGTATAATATCTTTGCTAAGAACGGTAATATTGTTCGAGTAGATGCTGCAGGCAATTCCTCAGCAATGCTTACTAGCACAGCTACAAAATATAATAACAGTAAGTGGGATGCTTGTACATTCAATGGTGGCTACGCTGTTATCATGAACAATGGCAAGTCAACTCCTTTGTTCTGTTTGTATGGTGACAATACTGCTGGTTCTGCTTTTGTAGAACTTCCAGGATGGAACTACGCAGCAGGATTAACTGTTAATGCTAAGATTGTTAGACAATTAGGTTATGCTTTGGTTGCTTGTAATCTTACTATCACTGATAATGGTGTAGTAACTAATGCACCAAACACTATTAGGATTTCTGTTCAAGCTGCTCCAGGAAATATCCCCGCTGTATGGCAACCAGGAACTACTACAGATACTGCTGATGAATTTGAATTAAGTACTACATCACCTATCCTTGAAGCAGGTGAGCTTAGAGGTAATCTCTATGTGTATTCTTCTGATGCTATTAACGTAGTTACTATTGGTCAATCTATTACCAGAGTACAACCTTATGCTAAAGGTTATGGTATTCTTAATACTCGCTGTTTAGCTGAGTTTGATGGTCAACATTTTGTTGTTGATCGTAATGATATTTATATTCATGCTGGTTCAGGTGGTATTAAATCTATTGCTAACTTTAAAGTAAGAGACTTCTTCTTTAATAACGTTAACCAAGCAGCAATCGATAAAGTATATGTACAACGTAACTCTCGTAATGATGAGATATGGATTCATTACCCTTCTGGTTCTAGTACAGTATGTAACAAGGTAATGATTTACCAGTACCGATTAGATAACTGGACATTCAGAGATGCTCCTGGAACTACTAGCTCTTTTGAAGGACCTAGTCCAGAAAGTAATTCTTTCTTTTATGGTAAAGAAACTATTTATTCTACCACAGGAACTACACGAGTATTCCTTATGGATCGTGGATATCAAATGTGGAATGGTACTGCTCTTGCTAGCTATGTTTCTTATGTAGAACGTACTAAATATGTTGCAGGAGATTTAGGTACTTCAACAATTATTAATTCTTTGTATCCTGTATTTGATACAGTACCAAGTAACTCAACTATTAATATTGCTATTACAGGTCAGAACAACTATATTGAACCAGCTGATTTTTCTAATGCAGATGGTAGAGATATATTTGTGTTTGAACCAAACAATGAGCGAGCACAAGGCTATAAAGTAGACCCTAGAGCTACTGGTCGATTACTTAATTATAAAATTTATTCAAGTGGGTATTGGCGATTAGCTTTACTAGGTGTAGATGCTGGTCCTATAGATAGGAGATAATATGAGTAGTCCTCCGATTACAGGTAATAATGACTTAGATGCTTATCTATACAGTCTTCAATTAGGTATTGAAGCAACTGGTACAGGAACTGGCACAGCGGCACCTACTACTGTTAATTCAAATGATATTGTGGCTGATTACTACCCTAACCAATATATGCAAGTTAGATATGCTGATGATAACGTTGGCACTAACATAAGTGTTGATCAAGCTAATAAAAAGTTTTATGGATTATATAATTCTAATTCTTTCTTAGCTTCAAACAACCCAGCAGATTATACTTGGTTTGAATTAACAGATACTTTTGGTACTGATAAGTTTTTATTCTTTACGGTATTACGTGGTAGAAATTTAAAGCTAATTATTGCTTCGGTTATCCCAACAACATATTGGGCTGAATGTCCTACAACATATATTGATCTAGATGTTATCAGCGAAGGATATATTGATAACACTGATTTCTTTGATGGATACGAACCAGTAGCAATTGTTAACGGTTTACCCAATGCTTCTACCTATACTGGTCCTAATATTGTTTATGATACTGTTACTAATAAAATGTATCGTTGGCAAGCAGGTCAGTGGTGGAGTAACGTGTTAGCAGCTGATATTGAAGGTGCTTTAGGTTATGCTAACTTTAGTAACTCACTAAGACCCGTTGAAGTAGTATCTGCATTACCCACCACAGGAAACTTTGTTGGTCGAGTAGTCTTATTAATTTCAGATGGGAAAATCTACAGGTATGCTTCTACAGGTTGGACTGCTGAAGTTCCTACTACAGATCTTACTGGTACTATTACTAATACGCAAATAGCTAATGGTTCTATTTCAGGTACTAAGTTTGCTAGTGGTATTGAACCCGTAACTATTGTTACAACTGTACCAACTGTTAAATCAACATCAACTATTTTCAATAGTACTGATGGTAAAATTTATAAATGGAATGGTACTGCTTATATCGCTACTATCCCTTCTACAGACATTTCGGGTACATTAGCAGATGCTCAAATTGCTTCTCTTGCTGCTTCTAAAGTTACTGGTCAATTAACAGACACTCAGCTAGCTGCTATTTCAGCTGCTAAAGTTACTGGTCAAATTGCTGGAACTCAAATTACTGATGGAGCAATATCTACAGCAAAGATTTCTGCTGGTGCTGTTACAGCTAATGAGATTGCAGCGAATACAATCACAGCTGCTAAGATAGCTACAGGAACTATCACAGCTACTCAGTTAGCTGCTGGCTCTGTTACCACTGCTAAGTTAGCAGCAGGAGCTGTTACTGCTAACGAGATTGCGGCTAATACTATTACTGCTTCTCAGATTGCAGCTAATACAATTACTTCTTCTCAGATTGCCGCAGATACAATTACTGCAGGGCAAATAGCAGCAGGAGCTATCTCTGCTTCAGAATTAGCTGCCAACGCTGTTACTGCTAATGCTATTGCTGCTAATGCTGTAACAACTGCTAAGTTAGATGCCTTAGCTATTACTGCTGACAAGATTGCTGCTAATGCTATTACAGCAGGTAAGATAGCAACTGATGCTGTTACTGCTGGCACTGTTGCCGCAGGAGCTATTACATCCGATAAACTTGCTGCTAACTCTGTTATTGCGGGTAAGATTGCAGCAGGGGTTATTACAGCTACTGAATTAGCTGCTGGTTCTGTTACTGCAAGTAAAATATCTGTAACTGATTTATCAGCTATTAATGCTAACTTAGGTACTATTACAGGTGGTAGTTTAAACATTAACAATAAGTTTGTTGTTGATTCAACTGGTAATGCTACTATTAAGTCAGCTACTACGGGTGAGCGATTAGAGATTACTAATAGCACAATTAAAGTGTATGATGCAGCAGGTATTGTTAGAGTAAAGATAGGTAACTTAGCTTAAGGAATTATTATGTCATATGGTATACAAGTTCTAGGGGCTGATGGTTCTATTGGTTTACAAATCGATCAGAACTTACCTATCATTATAGCAACAGGTTCTTTTACATTACCTGCAGGACAATACGGGGGTACATATGCTGCCCTTGTATTGCCAACAGCTTATCTTAATGTGCCATTAACAATGACTGTAGCTCCTTCCATTATGGATAGTCTTGTTGGTTGGAACTTTTCATTCTCAAAATATTATGATACAGCAACCTCTACTTGGTATATGATTATTAATTGTTTGACTTATCCAACAGTTAATCATGTAGCTCAAACAGTAGTATACAACATTATAGCGTGGTAATATGACATACGGAATAGAAGTTACAAATACAGATGGATCGATATTAATCGGTGATGTTCCTCCTTTATTACAAGTTACTCAGCAAGGTAGCATAACTATTCAGACAATCAATAATGATATCTATGGTTATAATAATACAACACTAGGAACTTATTTTGGTGTTGCTAAATTACCTGCAGCAGTTAACGGAAAGAATTGGGCATTTAGTTTTTCTGGTACAGCGTTAATTACTGTTCCTTACGGATATGCAGGTATTCCTGAAGTATATTGGGGAGTCTTTTGTGTAGTCTGTAATAATGCAGGTACAGCGACTCCCGCTTTACTATTTCCTAAAGCATGGATTGGTCAATCAATTAGCTATGTATTACTAGATTATCCTACCTCTGCAACCTCTGGTTGGGGTATTGAATTACGTAATTCAGCTAACCAAGTTATTTTATCTACAGGTAATCCTTTATTTGTATTTAAAGACCAAGTAGTTAATAGTGATATGGGTAGTTTTGCTCCTGATCCTTTTAACCAATCAGTTATTGCTGGTGTAGGTTATGCTGTTAATCTGCCTCATACAGTTCCAGCAGGTAAAACACCGTATATTGTTGGTACCAATATGATGAGGGATTGTTGGGCAGATCCTGTGTTTAATACACAATGGACTAATAATTTATTAACAATGTTTAATATCCATACGATCTATTCAACATATATTAATATGAGAACGTTATATATTCTTTATGCTAATGCTGGATATTATAACTGGTGGAGAAGAACACCTAACACCTCGGTTACTCCTTGGATCCCTTGGTTATTTGATGGTATACAACCCAACTCACTACAGATAGGATACGTGGTATCATGAACAATTATGGAATATTTAATCCTGAGGGTGTAATGACACAATCTCAGGTAGATTTAACTGAACAAGGTTTTAATGCACCTTGGGTATTACTACCAGAAAATTTTGATACAACCAAATTTCTAGGGCTTGCTGATAATGGCGAGTTCATTCCAGCACCTAGTAATGATATGGTCTTTAACAAGGCTACAGGAGTTTGGTCTCCTAATATTGCAGGAAAACAAAGAGATTTAATTTACTTAGTTGAAACACTACTTAAATTAAATTTAGAAAGTAATATTTTATATGATGGCTCTTTATATGCACCAGATGTAGGTAATCTTATTGTATGGAAAGACCAAACACTACCTCCTGATTTTGTTTGGAGAGATAGTGGTAATATTAATCATAGTGTTGATTCTACTTTTATTAATGGTTTATTGTTAGCAATAGCAACAAGAACAAATAACCTATATAGATTATATTGGACTCATAAAGAAGCTATTAGACAATTAGCTACAGTAGAAGAAATAAATAACTATGATGCAACAACAGGATGGGCTGTACAGATATCACAAAATGCGATGTTAAGTCAGTTTAATCCTTTTAACTTAGGATAATGAATGAAGATAAGACTATTACCACCAGAAGAAGTTCTTGATAGGTGGTTGGTATTATCCCCTCTTATTAAAGATGCTTTAGATAAGGGTCAAGGGGAGAATACTCTCCTTGATCATATGAAAAGAATATTAAATTTTAATACACATTGTTGGTTGATTACTGATAATGAAGAAGTAAAAGGAGTAATACTGACAGAATTTATTCAGTATACTCAGCATAGAACATTACATGTTATTACTTTAAGTGGTAATAACTTTGAATCATGGGTACACTTGTATCCGACAATAGAACAATTTGCTAAAGATGCCGAGTGCAAAGCAGTTGAACAATGGGGTAGACCTGGCTGGGCTAAGGTATTACCTAAATTAGTACCTGGGTTTGAACAAGCCTATGTGGTCATGCGTAAAAACATTGGAGAATAAATAAATGAAAAGAATTCAATTCGTAACTCGTCACAAAGGCGGTGGTGGTGCAGCCCCTACTGAAAGTATCCCTGCATGGGCTAGACCTTATATGGAGAATGTAGCTACAACTGCAGAACAACAATATGAGGCTGGTTCTCTTGGTCGAGTAGCAGGTGAATCTGGTTTACAAAACAAAGCATTTACAACTGGTGCTGCGGGTATTGAATCAGGTATGACAGGCGGTATTGGTGCTATTGAAGGTTCAAGAGCTAGACTAGAAGATATCGCAAGAACAGGTACAGGTTTTACTGGTGGTGAAGCTCTTAAAGCTGGTGCTACACAAGAAGCAGGTCAAGCTATTGCTGGCTTAGGTAATCAATATGGCGCAGCAGGTACATTAGGTTCTGCTCGTAATGCTATTGCTAATAAAGCAGTTGAAGCAGGTCTTGCAGCTAAGTTTGCTGACATTGATCGCACTATTGCTAAAGATGATTTGGCTGCTAAGATGCAAGCTGAACAAGGTATTACCTCAGGAGCTTCTGCAGGTTTAGGCTTGGCTACTTCAGGTACTTCTGCTTTGGCTAACTTAGGTGGTCAAGAACGAACAATTGAACAACAAGAATTAGATAAAGATTTCCAAGCATTAAATCGTTATGCTTCTACAGTATATGGTTTACCTGCTAGACAACAAGCGACATCTAGTAGCGGAGGTAAGTAATGAATATCTGGGATCAATTTGGTCAAGAAGAAGAATTAAAAAAGATGGCTATGCAACAAACACCAGCTAGTGTTGGTGCTCCTCTAGGTGCTCAACCTATGCCTACTGCTACAGAGCAAGCTATGCCTGCTGCTAAGATTCAAGAAGAACAAAGTATCGCTGAAAAAGCTTTAATGCAAGGTGGTATGGGCTTAGCAACTAAGATGGGTGGTAATGTCTTTGATGCTGGCAAACAAGCTATTGGTATGGGTAAAATGGAAGCTCAAGCAGCTCCAGGAATTTCTGTAGATGACTCAGGTGTAGCTTTATTACCTGCTGATGCAGAAGCTATGGGTGGTTTAGGTGGTGCTGACCCTATGAGTGCTGGTGTTAGTGGTGCGTTAAAAGCATTTCAAACAGGTAACGTAGCTGAAGGTGCTGGTACTGCTGCAGGTTCTTATGCAGGAGCTGCTGTAGGTAATGCTATGCTTCCTGGAGTTGGTGGTGCTATTGGTGCTAAAATTGGTGGATACCTTGGTGGTGAAGCAGGTAGTGCTGTAGGAGGAAAATAACAATGGCTCCTTTGTCAAATAAACAAAAGAGAGAAGACTTAAAGTTTCTTACTAAAGAACTTAGAGATAATATTTCTTTTGCTAAAGATCAAAAACGTAAGGATGAGGCTCATCAAGCTAAATTAGCTAAGATGCAAGTACCTCCTATGATGAGTATGCCTAAGCCTACTAATCCTGAAGCTGGTCCTAAGGATAAGATTCCTGCTTTATTAGCTCCAGGCGAAGCAGTTATTCCTGCAAAGGCTGCTCAGAAACCTGAAAACAAACCATTAATTAAAGCTTTGGTTCGTGAAGGTAGGTCGGATCGTAATATGTCTGTGCCTATGCCTAAAGGATTTATGTGTGGTACTGATAAAGTTAAAGGGTATGAGCTGGGTACAATTAATGCTTACGGACCTACACAAGAAGAGATTGATGCTATCAATGCTCAAAGTAAAGGTAGTTCATTAGTAGAAAATATTAAGAATTTGTTTACTCCTTCAACTTATGCTGATGTTAACAAGCCTGTAGAAGTAGAAGTACCTAAGCTTAGTACTAATCTTACTGAAGAAGTTCCTGTAAATGCAACTGGTTTAAATACATTAGAACCACCTGTTGTTAGTTCTCCTGATACTATTGCTATGCGGAATAATAACCCAGGCAATTTAAGATTTGGTGGTGTATATAACAAAGAAAAAGGTATTTACGAAGATACAGGTAAACGCTTAGAAGGTCAAACTGGTTTTGATCCTAAGACAGGCTTTGCTATTTTCCCTGATCATGAATCAGGTCGTGGTGCTTTAGAGAAGCAAATTGTTTTAGATACACAAACAAGAGGAATGACTCTTGATAAGTTTATTACTAAGTATGCTCCAGCTTCAGACAACAATGACCCTAAAGGTTACGCTCAGACTATTGCTAAAGAACTAGGTATTAAACCAACAGACAAGATTCCTGCTGATAAAATTCCTTTAGTTGCTGATGTTATTACTAGAGTAGAATCTGGCGGTAAGTATGTTGTTAATGCTAAACAAAAAGCAGAAGAAGTTAAAGCTAAAGAAGAAGAAGATAAAGGTCCTGAGTTATTAAATGATCTTTCTCTTGTTCCTGAGATTACAATTAACGGAGTGCCACAAGCAACTGCAGTTCAAACAGAAGATTATCTTAAAAATATTCCTCAAGCAGGTGGTACACAACAACAAGAAATGTTGCGTGACCAAGAAACAAAGATTGCCGAAGTACCTAAAACAGATAAAACAATATTAGGTAACTACTATGATTTTGGTAAAGAAACTATTGTTGATGGCTTAACAGCTATTGGTAATAATATTAAAGATCCAAAGGTATTAACTAATAATCTTAAGTCTTTTGTTACTGATACATTAGGTTTTAATGGTCAAGATGCCGCTAAGTTTGTTTCACTTTATTTAGCTCAAAGAGCAATGGGTGTTAGCGAGCGTGGTGCTTCTTTGTTTGCTGGTAAATATACCTTGCAGAACTCTGATGCTCGTGCTGCTAGAGAACAACAACATATTAGTTCTATGGAACAAAAAGGTTATATCTATGATCCTAAAACTAAGAAGTTTAGTCCTGGTGATTATAAACCAACAGGTGAATTAAAGAATATAACATTTGATCAAGGTGGCTTATCTGGTCAAACTTTCTCTTACCGAACTAATAAACGTGGTGGTGATGGCGCTGAAGAAATGTTTATTGAAGGAACAAACATTCCTATTTCTACTTTAGTAGAATTAAATAAGCGAGATCCAAAAGAACTAATAGATGCTAAAGACCCTAGTAGGGGCACAGTTGGTGAAGCTCTTAATAAGATTAAAGCAAGATATACTTCTGGTTCTATGCGTGCTGCTGGTGCAGGAGATACTCCTGATGCTGTAGCTAAACGTGTTACAGATGTTGCTAAGTCCATTGACTTTGAAAAGAAACTAAACCAACAACTACCAATTACTAAGGAAGCCTCTAACAGAAGTACTAATGCCGAAATTAGAAGTAGACTACCAGACACAGAAACTATGAGAAGCAACGTAATTGTTGCTGCTAATAAACATGGTGTTAAACTCTCTAATGAAAGAGAAGTTGCTGAGTTTAATCAAGTTGCTAACAATGCTATTGATGATGCCATTCGTCATGCTGCAAGCAGCAAAGATAAAACACTTAACGTAGAAGCCTTTATTGATAATGCTATTATGCTTCATAGTGAAGGTATTAGTAATGAAATGTATAAAGATCCTTCAGGTAAGAAAATGAATCCTTCTGAAATTAAAACTCAGATGGCTAGTTTATTCAAAGCTTATGAAGGTGATAGGGCTGCTGCTATTAAAGATATGGTTAAATGGCAACAAGAGTACAATACTAACGAAAGTCTTAGAGACAAATACCAAGGCTTTACTCACTCAACAGGTAAAACAGGTCAAAGCGGCTTTTATATGTATGTACAATCTGAAATTCTAAAGAAACAAAAGAAGAACTAAAAACCCTAGGAGGTAATGATGCAAGAATTATTTGAATTGGTTAGATCACTTAATGAGGAACCAGATTTTAAATTAAATGAGAATACTCGATTCATTGATACCGACACTATCGTTACCTCTGAAGGTCAACGAGGAAGGATCGCTGGTATTAATGCCAGAGAAGTTCCTAAGTATGATGATCGTACAGGAGAATTTGAACCAGGTCAAGAAGGTGGCATGGTTCAAACTCTTATTGGTAAAGCAGTTGCTGAACGACAAGGCTTTGACCAACCAATTTTTAAAGAACAAAAAGATGTTGGCGGCACAAGACAGCTAGCTGATATTGGAAGTAAAAAAGGTTTACTATATAGCGATTACATGCTAAGAGAAGGTCTAGCTTCTACCACTCCTTACTCTACCGCAGAACAAGTTCAAACAGCTGCTGTTGGCGGTCTCAAAAGAGCAATGCGAGAAAGAGAAGCGCCTGTAAATCGTTTTGAAATGGCAAGAGAAGGATTATACTCATACGAAAATGAGGGTGATTTCTTCAATGATTTATTACAACAATTTAATCCTAAAGAAGTAGTTTCAAAACCTGTAGCAACTAACGCTAGGGAATATGGGTTAGCTCCTGATTGGTTTAGTAAGCCTGCTTACATTCCAGCAGGTGAAGATATAATGGGATACGCTACAAGCAATTGGGATGCTGGTCGTGAAATAGATCGAGCTAATTTTGCTAAGGCTGCGTATAACGTAGTTGATATGTTTGCTCCTAAAGGTTCTGATGTAGAAACTTGGGCAAGAAATAATATCTATAATGTAGGACAAAGATTAGAAAATGCATCAATGGGTAGAGATACTTCATTGTTTGATCCTGAAACAGGTAAGTTACAACTAGATACTTTTGGTAAAGCCTGGAATAACTTAGTATGGACTGCTGCTTCAAACGTATCTTCAATAGGTTTAGCGGTAGTTGGTAGCTTGCATCCTACACTATTAGCTTTACCTTTTATGCAGAACGCTGGTCGTATCTGGGGTGAACAACCTGAAAACGATAAAGACCACGGTTGGGCTTTAGGAGCTGCTGCTGGTGTTACTTTGTTTGATCAGCTAGGTTTAAAGGGTGTTCTAAAAGGATTTGGTTCAAAAGCGCTTAATGTAGGCGATAAAGAAGTACAAGAAACAATTGTAACTCTTTTAATGAAACAAAAAGGATTAACAAGAGAACTCGCTGAAAAACAATTAGAAGCAGAATTAGGTTCTGTAGCAAAACAAATTGGTATTGTTTTAAAAGCAATGGGTGGTGCAGCAGTAAAAGAAGGTTCTACTGAAGCAATTCAGAAAGTAATTGAAGATGCTGGCGCAAGCAAGGGTCAATCATTAAATTTATCTGACCTCACATCTAGTAAAAACATATATGAGCTTGCTAACGAAGCTTACGGTGGCGCTATTATGGGTGGCACTATGGCTGCTCCAACAGGCTTAATGGATAACAAACAAAGACGATATGAAATTGCTAAAGAATTAGGTATTCCTATTCAAAAGCAAGACAAGCTATCTGCTTTTGTTGAATCAATTAAACCTGGCTTTACTAAGACAGCAGCTGATGGTACTGTGTTTCAGAAGGATGTCTTAGATATTGCTGGAGAAGCAGAACAAACAACAGGTCCTGTTAGCTTAGAAGACTTACATAAAGGCGAAAAGATAACTTTAGGTTCTGAGTTATTATCTTTAGTACAAAAACCTTTAACTTGGTTTAGAGACTATAGAAACAAAACATTAGCGCCTTATATTCATAATGAGTTTGCTCAAAGGATTGCGGCATTAGTTGGATCAGATTGGGTTCGTGGTGCTGTAGCGGGATTAGCTCCTACTCAAATGTATTTGAAGTTTGCTACTTCTTGGGAAAACCAAATTGCAAGAGCTTTCCAAGAACATAGTGTAAATAAAGCTGATAATGATATTATTACTAACGCAGTTTCTACTGGTACGTTGTCTTCTCTTCCTCCTCACCTACAAAACCTAAGAGCATCTCTACAAAAGATACAAGATGATTTACAGAGTGTTGTTCAAACAGATTTTCAAACATTAGCGTCAGCTAATTTTGCTAACCTACTAAGTTCTCCTGATTTCTTTTTGAAAGCAAGATTACCTTCTCCTGAATTAGTTAGTAAAAATAAAGCTTTGTTTACTCAACTATTGAAAAAATATGGTTCAGTTGTTTACGATATAAACGGTAACAAACGGTTAATGAATGAACAAGAAGCTTCTACGTTTACTAATGAACTAAGTAAAGAAATTTCTTTTAAAAATCTAGAAAAGCTTATTGAGTCAGGTGTTTTTGAGAATGACAAGTTTAATGAGTTTTTAGATAATAATGTGTTATCTAATGCTGGTCGTATATTAAACAATATGTCTAAGTCTCTTGTACGTAATAAAGTATTTGGAGATAAGAATAGTAATATTGCTAAATTAATCCAAAAAGGAATTGACCTAAAACAAATTACTCCTGATGAAGGAAAGAAATTAGCTCAAGCCTTACAAAAATATCTTGATGCGTTTGATCATGATTTAAACAAATACCAAAGCCCGTTGGTTAATGGTATTATGGAGAACATGAATTTTGCTGCAACACTTATTTATATGGATACCGCTGCATTTGCAAACTTAGCTGAGTTATCTTACAGTGCTATTGGTTTAGCAGATCAAAAGAAATACTATAAAGAATTAGTTAAAACAATTGGTAAACAAATGTTTGATACTATAAAAGGTGTTGGTTACTCAATGACTGGAAAACAAAAACCACTAACTGAACAAGAAAATTTCTTACAGGAAAAAGGTTATTTAGGTATGAACAATGATCTTCTATATATGGAAGGTTCACCTATTACTAGCCGTTTAAAAGCATCTTTTACTAAAATGTTTTTTAAACTAAATGGTATTCAAGGTATTGCTAACGCTGCTCGCTTTGTTCGTGGTTCAATTGCAGCTGACGAACTAAAGAACTTAATTAGTATGGCTGTTGAAAGCAAAAGCGTAGATGATCGTATCTGGGCAAAGGATAGATTAAACTTCTATCGTATTGATTCAGATTGGTACACAAAAACATTGTCTGATTATGATAATGATTACGAAGCTGTATTAGATCCTTCTATTATTATTAAACCAAATCAAAGTTCAATGGAAAGACAACAAGAAATTCTTAGGTTCATGACAATGACTGAAGATGCTATCATTAATATCATTGATGAATTTGCGGTTAGACCTGAGCCAGGAGCTACTCCTATTGTTTTTGATGATCATCGCTTTGCTTTGTTTACTCAGTTTAAACGATTCAGTGCTCACATGACAGCGCACATAATTCCTCAGTTATGGAGAATGTATATTAAGCGAGGAAATCCTCAATATACTTATGGTACATTTGCTAATCTTATGATGGCTTATGGTGTTGCTTACTTAGGTTTAACTTTAAAAGAATTGATTCGTGGTGACGATGATGATGATGAAGGTAAGAAAATGATTACAGCATTACAATACTCTTGGGCAGGAACTTTACCTGATATTTGGGAGCTAGGAAGAAAAGTTTATAAAACAGCTTCTGGTAGCTCTTCACCTTCTCAAGCAGCTAAGGATATCCTTTCGCAATCTCCTGGAGCTAATACTACTTATAGTATGCTTAAAGATATTGCTGGAGTAGGTTCATCAGATGAAGTTAAGTCAGATAAGGCTTTAGAAAAATTAGTTAAGAAAATTCCTTTTGCGGGAGAGTTTCAACCGCTAAGGGAAGAATTTAGCACAGAGAGGAAATAATGTCACTTACCATATCAAATAACCAGTCGGCTGCTTTGGCTTTAAGAAGGCAGATGCTCGCCCAACAGCGAGGAGCCGCTGTAAAAACACCATCAGAATCCATAGAAAATATTCTTGGTTATGATACATCCCAACAAGGGGTAGAACAAGGTTCTCCAAGCTTTCCTCGTGTAACTGGTCCAGGCGCTACAGAAATTACTGATCAGATTCCTACAGAGACTTATCCTGGAGTATACGAACAAGATGAAGTAAGTATTCCAGCTGGTCCACAAGACCAGTTAAATACATTTTATAAAGGACAACTTCCTGCTTCTACTTATGGTCTCCAAGATACAGGAGAAACAGACGTAGCAGGAAGACCTGTTCAAAACTTAGTACAGCAACCTGTTAATACATCTGTTGATGAAGAAATTAATAGAGCTTTAGGTATTCTTCCTACTAGCTTTAGTAATTTGACTTCAGCAGAACAATCTATGATTGATATGTATAATCAAGGTTCTCTACAAAGAGTTGCAGAAAACTTACCTTTTAAATATGAAGTTAGTAAGAATGATTTACCTCAAGCAGCTGCACAATTACATCTTGCAAGTCAAGAAATTAAAGCAAGAACATTTGGTTCAGTAGAACAAGATCCTGATATCCATATGCAAGTTGGTGGTATGGATACTGTAGTTCGTGCTTTAGGTGTTGATGTAGCGAATGAAAATGATTTAAATAAAGCATCTGATGCCATGCTGTTTGCTCGCCAAAAAGTTCTTAATGATGCTAGTCTAATGATGTCTCGTCAGTATGAAAAAGGAGACACTAGAGGTATTGAATTTGAGGGTGATGAACAAGATGCTCGATTTGGTTTAGATGTTAAGAACCGAGTAAGTGAGAGTGACCTCTCTACTGAAGTCCAAAACGCAATGCGTAATTTAACCAACCAACCTATACTTCTAAGCCAATTAGCTTCTATGGCTAACTCAGCAAAGAATTACTATTACCAAAGACCTACTAGTGAGCTGCCTGAAGCGGTAGCTGGTGAGTCTACTGATAGGACTGACCTAGGTTTTGGTGCTAATATGGCTTACCAAGCTTTGCTATCTGGCTATGCTGACTTAGCTAAAAATAAAAGAGGTCAGTACTTCATTGTTCCTGGCAGAAGAGCATTAGCTCAACATAGACTAATAACTTTAGCCACAGATGCAATGGACTTAACAAAGCGACTAGAGAATTTAGTAGTAGCTAATACCCATCAATCAGTTGGTGGTATACCAGCAAATGCTGCTGCTCAATTTATTAAAACTAAAGCTTATAAGAATGAAGATGTTATCGAAGTTGGAATGGGATTAGTTGACTCTATTGGTTTACAATCAGACCCAGATAAATTAAGTGTCCTTAGAGGTATGTACTCTGATATCTTTGCTAAGATGATTTATTTTAAAATAGATAGAGCACAACCTAGTGGTTATAGTATACTTACCCCAGAAGAAGCCCAACAAGTAATGGAATCAGGTATTCGACCAGGACTAGTTGGAAAGTCTTTTGGTGTATATCCTGCTTACTCAACTTCTATTTACGCTAAAACATTATTAGATTTATCACCTGCAAGATTTATTGAGCTTGTACGTTCTCATGGAAAAGATGGGAAGGTATTTACAGAGGATGCTAATGGTAAAGCCTTAGTTAATCCTGTAATTTCTGAAGTAGCTGCTCACAAGAGCTTACAAATAGAAAAGCATATTGGTGAATATCTAGACCGTATTAAACAAGGTGTTTGGTTTGGTGCTTTAAAGCGATCAGAGATGACACATCGTGTATTTCAAAGAGCAACTGATATTAACTGGATTAACCATTCAGGTACAATCAGGGCAGCCTTAGCGTTTGCTAATAAACCTACAATGCGAATTGAAAATGTTATTAATCATATTTCAAGAGGTAAAGCAGTATCTAAGCAGTTAGCAAACGTAAAAGGAACTGGCGATGCTAGAGGTCTAGAGCAATTAAAATTACTATCTAGTTTAAGTGAGCAAGAACAAATGATTCTTGGTTCTACTTATATTTTAGCTAATGCTATAAAAGAAATTGATGGTGAAACAGCTTTAAACCTTCCTTTGCATTACACTATTTGGGATGTTATTAATAGCTTTACTCCAGAAATGTTTAATCGTTTAGCTAATTATGGTGAAGAAGCAAGAGCTTGGGCAACATCAGGTAAAATGCCTGAAACATTAGAAGGTAATTGGTTCAACGAAGTCAATAAAAAGAAAGAATGGTTCCCTGTTTTTGATGCTGCTTTAATGGCGGCTGATATGAGAATGGCGGAAAAGCTAGGTGGTAAACATGTAGCTTTAAAAGCCATTGTAGAAAAAGACTCGTCACAATCAAATGCTTTCATTCAAGCCTTGTCTATTGGTGATGTTGGTATTTTGCGTATGCAAGGTGTACCACTTAATGATATTGTTTCTGAGTTTAAAAACTTACGAGAAAAAGCGGCTTCAACTATCGATCAAGATATCGATGCTGCTTTAGGAGAAGGGGATGATTCAGCTGAAACAAAAACAGCTTTGTCTAATTTCTTTAGTAAAGTAAGAAATAAAGCTAAAGGAAGATTCTCTAAGCTTTACGCAAGAGGTATTGTTGTTGCAGGTTTGTATGGTAAATTTCCTTTATTTATGTTTGAAGAAGCAGAAACAATGCTGTATGAAATTGCTGAATTAGATAATGAGATGCAAGACGAAGTAACAAAACTATTTAATTTGTTTGATAATGATAACGAAAAATTATATAGTACTATTGCCTCTGTTTATTATCAATCATTCAATACTCATATGAAGTCTTTATCTATTTACCAAAAAGTAATGAAGGGTATGGCTTCAATTATTGCCGCAGCTGATGGATCAAGCGTATTAAAAACCTATGGTAACCAATTAGTTAACATGGCTTCAGCCCATGGTATACTTTCTAAACATGATTTAGATAAGCTACTTAAATTAGAACAACAAGTTAGAGACACTGGTGCTCCAGCTTACAGTAGTTCTACTGCTTTACCAAGCACTGTTCTTGCAACAAGCGAACAAGAAGGAGTTGAAATCCCTGCATATCGCTCTGTTAAAAGTTTACGAGCTTCTGGTAAAGAGAAAGCTAGTTTTTCTGCTATCGAAAGAAAACAAAGAGACTTAGTAGA
>Ga0222714_10002997_pt1 | contig 17506 bp, 23 predicted proteins | sample C33_3DmetaG_FD_165048 | JGI IMG/M metagenome (GOLD analysis project Ga0222714, IMG submission 165048) | Estuarine water microbial communities from San Francisco Bay, California, United States - C33_3D | ecosystem: Environmental > Aquatic > Marine > Unclassified | place: USA: California...
AATGATTTTCAGTCACCCAGACATACACACACGTCTGTGGAAACCACTCAGATTACATCTGACCTACTATTTAACTTGCACCGCAATCATTCATATGATTACCATCACCATACTTATCATCATTCTGTGGAAGATCATGCGAAGTTCACGTTACACGGCCTCATTGGCGTAGGATGCCAGGACACCGTTCAGCAGACTGAAGAACAAAAGGGTTCCGATCCACTGGAAGATCTCACGACCCTGAGGAAACTGCAACTTGGTCAACTTGTTCTTACCAATGTTGTAATGCACAAGCCCTTCAATGAAGAATACCAAAAAGGTAGTTAAAGCGACGATGCCAATCATTTATAATTCTGGAGATTAATATTAAGGATGCAGATCTTTTGCAAAACGTTGACAGGCAAAACTATTACGCTAGAGGTTGATTCTTCGGATTCGATCGAGAATGTGAAGGCAAAGATTCAAGACAAGGAAGGTATACCAATTGATCAGCAGCGGTTGATCTTCGCAGGAAAGCAGTTGGAGGACGGTCGGACCCTTTCGGACTACAATATCCAGAAGGAGTCCACGCTCCACCTGGTGCTTCGTCTGCGCGGTGGGATAATCGAACCGTCGTTGATCGCATTGGCGAGAAAGTACAACTGTGACAAGAAGGTGTGTCGCAAGTGCTATGCCCGCCTTCCACTCAAGGCAACCAACTGCCGCAAGCGCGGGTGTGGTCACTCGAGCGATCTTCGTTTAAAGAAAAAGGGCGCCCAATAGAAAATGAAGACCACGTCTGAGATTATGCACCAAAATCTTGGGTTGGTTCACAAACTTTCCTACAGATACCAGCGACCTGGTATTTCTAGAAAGGATCTTGTTCAGGAGGGGACATTGGGACTGCACCGCGCAATTGTAAAATACGATCCATCCAGGGGAGTCAAGTTGTCAACCTACGCCTATCCATGGATAAAGTCATACATGTCAAGGTATGTTCAGAAGACCAGAAAGGCTATGGATTATCTTCCGGTCGCGGAGGTATACAATCCAGAGCCAGAGCCAGAGCTTGAACCCGAGAGTGACATCATGACATGTTTGAATCATGGTGAGAGGGCTATCATATCGTACCTTTACATAAGCAAACTAACGGTTGAGCAAGTTGCGCAGATATTGAATATTGCCCCTACGCAGGTCAGACGGTACCAGCAGCGTGCTGTAGAGAAATTGCGTCAATGCAGGCTCAAATGATTGTTTTTCATTAATAGAAATGGAAATGTATGATTTGAATAACAGTGGAGGTGGTGGAACACCTCTGACCTACAGTCCGAGCATCCCAGACAATGGTGCAGGCACGGGTCTCAATGTTCCAAAGCCCGGTTCTCGGACGGAGAGGGATACTGGATACGAGGCACAGAGGTCTGCTTTGGAGCGAAAAAATAATGACACTAGACAGCAAGATAAACCGATGCAGATGAGCAGTATGGCATTTTCCACTCCCATCTCGGATCTCGAGTACGAGGAACCCATGAACAATCACATGTCGACTGACATGCACACCGTGATTCCTCCCCAGGCGTCCGTGGCTCCCCACGAGATGCTCATGGCTCAGCAGGCGCCTCCCGCCACGCCTCCCCCGGCAGCCGCCCAGGCTCCCGTACAGGTGGCAGAGGAGAAGAAGTATCCTCTTGGTCTGACCAAGGAGCAATACGAGGCGCTGATCGTTGCGGTCCTTGTCGGTCTGGTGTTCTACCCCGATGTCCAGGCAAAGTTGGCTGTCTACATCCCCAATTTCATGTCCAAGGATGGATCTCGCAGCATGGCGGGGCTGGCCGCCAGCGGTCTCATCGTCGCGGTCGGTTTCTATCTGGCCCGCAGGTACTTTGTTGACAAGTAATTAAAGAAATAAATCACTATAAAAATACAATTTGAGAAGAAATCTGGTTCTACAAAATGTGGTTCACGGGTTACATTTAAATCTTACTTTTTAGAATCATAGTAATAATTTTAAAAAATAATAAAAACTCTCCGAATGGGTTTCGATCCCATCACCTCAAGATTAACAGTCTTGCGCTCTACCTAATGAGCTACCGGAGAACAATGTGAAATCACCCAGGCAATCCACTCAGAAAGAGGCTACCTGGGCTTGAACTTCACATTGTTATCTTGGACTTTATGTTTAATTATTTGACGCATGAGGAAATCCCCTGAAGCCAGGATGATCGGAATGGGTCCGAACATCAATACGGTCGGAGCAACTGCGACGGCCACGCCAACCTTCTGGCTTAAAGAAAGCTCCTGCATATATAGTAATGTACGGATATTCTGTTTGGCTTGTGCCACTGAATCGTCGTCTTCTGACCAAGGTCTACAAGTTTAGGCACATTCCACACATCACCATCTCGACTAATCACAAACAGATTCCGGATCCAGACAATCTTGGACGTCTCTATGATGTTGTGAATTTCAAGCCTTACGGAAAGATCGGAAAGCAGTATGAGGTTGATCCTCTGCATGCACTTGGCTGGGAGTGCGACGTAGAGGATCTGGACATTCATCACACGCCTCACATGAGTCACGTGTATTCATTCTTTCCGTATGACAAGGTGTTTCCTGTGTATCCCACACCGATTCGTTTGATCGCAGAGGTCTGTGTGGCGGACACCCGATCTCCCAACTGGGAGGAGTGGAAGATAATTAAAGAAAAGATTCCAAGATAAAGTACAATGGCTTTTTTACCTTTTCTTCGGCATGGCGATCTTTATGACCTTCTGGACACGACGTCCAAGGTTCTGAATGAGCTTCCCAACATGGAGAAGCAGTTTAATACTAAAATGGCTGACAGATATCTATACACGCGTACCCACACCACGGATGAGGGATTTGAGATTGAGATGCATCTCCCGGGGGTGGGCAAGGACAACATTCACATCATGCTTTCTTCGGACGACCACGAGGTGACCATCGGATACGGTGAGAACCGAAGTGCCTCATTCGATTTGCCCAGTTACGTGGATGTATCGGATGAGGGTTACAAGGCGAGTTACGTGGATGGGGTGCTTCGTCTGTTCTTCAAGATGCGAACCTCGGACAAGAAGCGTCGCGAGATCAAGCTTGATTAGACGAATAGTGTCCCACCGAGACCGCCCTGACAGCGGAAAATGTTATAGTTTACCACGTAGAGTCTTGCTTTACGTGATATGCTATTATTGACCAGTGTTATTTCGAAAATCTGACTGGATATTCGACTCATGTTGACGGTTCCTTCACCCACATTAAATATATTCACCTTGTAACTTGGTGTTTGAATGTAGTATTCATAGGGTTGAATGGCTCTCATGGACATTTGGTCTAGGTCAAAATAAACTTGACCATTCAGGAATAGTCGCCATCGAGTCACCTGATCATTTAGATAGCTTGTGTATGTGGAACTTTTATGTGAAGAATAATCAAAAACACCATCAGTCCCAGAGTCATTTTGCACAACTAAGATTAATTCATTGACGGGATTTACGATTTCGGTTTTGAATCGTATCTGTTCGAGATCCCCAACAGTGACTCTAGCAAGTTGTGTTTGTTGTATAACATAGTCCAACTGTTTTCCAATAAAGAACTGGCGATGTTCTTCGTTCAAATAGATCGCCTGTAGATCGAGCACGACATTCGGTACAGGGAGGCTACCCAACTCCGCTTGCGTTCTAAATGTTACCCTAACTTCAATTGTATGTCTGTTCAAAGCCAGAAGAGGGAAAGAATTTGCATAACCCCTACCAAAGAATGGCAGTTCTACCAATAACTGTTTTGTGGCGGACGTTGTTCCATAACTCGTGGGCGTCACGTTGCGTTTCAGGATGGTATCGTTATTGGCTCGTGTTCTTTGTGAATCTGTAAGATCCGACGTAATCGCCATGTATTCACCGGTCAGACTAACGATGGTCTGTCCTCCGACCAGAAGCTCCGCACGTTCTATGAAAGCATGTGCGGCATCCTGTGGGACTGTCTGTGTATTTGCATAACTAAAATTCAGAAAGAAACTTGTTATGATATCACAGGTGTCATTGTCTATAGTACAAATACTCGACGCCCCGAAACGGATATCAGAATTGAAAGCCAGACGAAGGTTCTCGGTCGTGTATCCAGCGCGTTTCGTAAACACCTTTTGATAGAAACTTTGTTGTGGATCTCCAGTTAAAAAGGTGTCTTGGTATCCTGTGACGGCAAGCCGCATACTATTATGATGTGTCAAAAAAAGATTTCAAAAAATACATACGACTAATAGATATGAACATTCAACTCAAAAAATTCAACCCCGCTTCAATGGGTGACGATAAGGTGTGTGTGTTTATTGGCAAGCGTGGAACAGGAAAATCAACGTTGGTGACGGACATCCTCTATCACAAAAAGCATCTCCCTGCGGGCGTGGTGATGTCGGCGACCGAGGAAGGCAATCACTGGTACCAGCAGTTCATTCCCGACTTGTTCATCTATGGTGAATACGACAAGGACATCATAGAGAGAGTTATCGACAGGCAGAGGAAGATGGTGAACATGAAACCTCCACCAGGTAAAACTGAACTGACATCCAGGGACATCGGAGCCTTCATACTCATGGACGATTGTATGTATGATCGACGATTTTTGAAGGATTCCTGCATTCGTCAGTGCTTCATGAACGGTCGCCACTGGAAAATTTTCTTTATGTTGACGATGCAATACTGCATGGACCTAAGCCCTGATTTGCGCGCAAATGTGGACTATGTCTTCATCGCTCGAGAAAATGTAATCCAGAATAGGGAAAAGTTATATAAGGCATTCTTCGGAATCTTCCCGAATTTCGACATGTTCAACCAGGTGATGACTGCGTGCACCGAAAATTACGAGGTTTTGGTGCTGGACAATACCAGCAAGTCCAACCGGATCGAGGACTGTGTGTTCTGGTACAAGGCAAAGATCCATCAGAACTTCCGCGTGGGATCTCAGCAATTCTGGAACCTCCACCAGAAGACCTATAAAAAGGCAGGCGGTGCCACCAAACCCGGTCAGGATCCCAATGAGGTCAGGCGCAACAGGAACTCTCAAGCCCTCCAGGTGAAGAAGTTGAAATAATTATTCAGGGAGCGACGAGAGGCAGGATGCCCGTCAGAGCAGAGAACAAGAATGGAGACCAAATCCATCGCACTTGCGACGACCGCACTCATTGACTCTGGGTTGGTGAGCGAGAGCAAGGCAGATGCGCTGGCAATTCACCTCAGCAAGGGCGCTAAGAACTGGTGCATCAAGCAAATGAATCCGGGGGATGTGAACGAAAACCAGAAGGTGATCCAAAAATTCAACTCAAAGATTTGGACTGAATATCTTGCCAAGAGGAACTACATATTTGATGTTACTGACAGTGGAGTGGTCAAACGCAAGACTTCTTTGGTGGAAAAGCAGGAACGCCTTTTGGAGATCAAGAACCAGATGGTTGGTGAAACCTTCATACCTCCCATCAAAAAGGTCAGCAAAAGACTTCTGGAACAGTCAAGACTCAAACGGCTTCTCACTTTGGTCAAGAAAGACATCGAAGAAATGGAAAACGAGTTGAAGGGTCTGTCAATGATCAATCAAAAACTTGAACGCTACTTCATTCGTCGACCTTCCTTCAAGCCCAAGATCTTCATCAACCAGGAAGACGAATACATCGACATTCCTGACATCCCCAAGAGGAAGCGCATCCTCAAGAGGCTTTTACACCTTCTGAACATGAAACGTTTTGGCAAGATAAAAAAAATACACGAGAAACTCACACAAGTTCGAAGAGATACGATGACCAAACTGGTCCAGATACAGCGAGACATCTTCATCAACACCAAAGAGTGCTGGATGCGTGCAGAAAGGGCATCGGTATTGGACAAGAAACATGCGAACGACGAACTCAAAGCCGAGCATACAAAACTCTCCGAACACATTTCATCGAACCTGAGCGACTACATGGTCGAGGTGCCAAAGCCTTTCAAAAACGCCACGGTCATCAGTGAGAACGACACGCGAGCAAACTGGAAGAATCCAGACTTCAAACGTCTCTATGCGAACCGGATGCGATCACTTATATACGCAATCCGCAACAACGACAAGTCCAAATTTCTGGACAGAATCAAGAGTGGTGAACTCAAGCCAAGCACATTCGACACCAAGGAGATATGGGATCTTTGGTATCAAGAACCCAAGAAGGAGGTGGTCGAGAAGAAGCCCGAAGAATATGAGGACGGGATGTTCAAGTGCGGCAAATGCAAGTCCATGAAGACCACCTATGTGGAAAAGCAGACGCGATCTGCAGACGAACCAATGACCTTATTCATCACCTGCAGAATGTGTGGTCATGTGATGAAACGTTAAAGGAGAAACATGGAGGATATGTAGAATGTGTAGCATCTGTGGCGAGGACATATCGTTCGTCTGCAAAGCCAAAGTTCGTTGTGGTCATCACGTTCATCAGGAATGTCGTCGCAACCTAATTCCATTCACAAAATGTTCAATATGTAATAAAATTATACTTGATAAACTTGATGTCCACTTGAGTGACCGAGACGAATTTTGTCACAAGCGTTGCGAAACCAATACTCGACGTTACTATCCACCTTGTCCCGTGGAAGGATGTGGCATGGCTCTTCACAAACACCATGTCATATCAAATAAACAGTGTCAACAACTCATAGTGGAACTCGAAGGAAAGACGTTTGAAGAACGCATGGCGATCTATCTTTCTTACGGGTTTTGTGAAGATGAATTGGGTGGTGGCGAACTTGATGAGGAAACGTGGAAAAAGATTCAAACAATCATTTCAGCTTCTTTGCAGGAAAAGGAAACGGAGGACCAAGCCATGGTAACCAGAGAACCCAAACCAAAACCTGTAATTACTCCACCCAAGACCTATGAACCCCGTGAACTTGGTCCAGGTGAGCGATACAAGCCTCCGAACAAGTCTAGGCGATTCCAAGAACGCGGAGCTTCTCTAAAAGCTCTAGTTCCTCGCCATCTGAAGGATAGGGTTCATGCGCCCCCTCAAGAAGATTTTGCTTTATTTTCACAAGGTCCAATCTAGAAAGGGTCACGGATCCAAGAATGTAATCCTCATAGGCTTCGGCAACCGCCGGAATAAGCGGCTTTACCAGGTCGTACATCGCCTTGGCGTACAACTGGATCTCCGGTTGGGCATGACTGTCCATCCTGAGACGCAGATAGTGAAGAAGATTGTGTAGATTGATCTTCCAGTAAAACTCAGTGTAGGTCGAAAGAGGTAGGTGTTCCCGTGCCGTCTCTCGTGCAACTCCGTGGTTCAAGAGCAATTGATAGACCTCGAATGCCTGTTCACACGAAGCCTTCTGGTTCCTCAACAGCACCATGGATGCGGGCGAATTCAGAACTCCCTCTGAACCCTGGTGGTTCACCTTGGACTGTCCACGGTACTCGGTCGGAACGTGGAACTCCTCGGGCAACTGCGAATAACGACCCGATATCTCGTTGATGCTGGCAGTCCGGTGACGCATGTGCTGCCGGGCCAGAAAGATAGGCATCTTGATGTGAAATTTGAATTCCACCATCTCAAAGGGGGTCGTGTGGGCATGACGAAGCAGGTAACGAATCAGACCACGATCACTCCGAACACTTTTGGTGCCTTCTCCATACGACACTCGGGCGGCCTGCACTATGGCGTGGTCAAGATCCTCCCTCGGCATTGTATCGACAAGACGTACGAATCCATGCTTCTCAACACGGATTTCTGACATTTATCTTACTATCGAATGTATTCTCTAATTAACATCACATCACAATCTCCCTCCACAGGGAGACCCTTGTCCCTCCACCCTTCCAAACCATCCTCGAGGACAAATATATTAGTGAAACCATATTTATTCATATGAACCTTGGCCGTCTTGGCAACCAGTGACTCTTTGTTATTTCCGTATAGCACGATGGCTTGGTCGAAACCTGGGAACGTTCGACCGGTTCCCGAAAAGAGTCCTTCCCCTCGCTTTTCCACGTCCATGTAAGTTACCTTTTTGGACTTTTTGGGTGGTTCACTTGGGGTATCAGGTTTCGTGGTTGGCATCACGATGGGTTCATTTTGTCTGGCGACCTCTGCGTCATACATCCTAAAAGCCCTCTCCAAATCTGTTTCTTTATTAATTTTCAACTCAGTTGCTTTGGTAAACTTTTCTGATTTTTCAGCAAACTCCATGGGCTCGATGTTCCTTAAGGGTCTTACTTGTTCAAAAGCAATCCTGGCACTGTTCTCTGCTATCCGAGCACTATTGGCATCGTCGGTTGCCGTGATCACCCTGCCCCGCGCCAGCAACAGGCGATCGGAGCGCTCGCGAAGTACCTTCTCCTCGTAGGACCTCTTTTCGATTCGTTTGGGATCATTTTCACCTGCAAGGATGGCGTTGATGCGATCAAACTCCGCCATGGGAAAGTTGATCGAGTTCGGAAGCCTGCAATTTTTGAAATGAGTCTGAGAACCTACGTGAATCAACATGAGATTTGGTCGAGACAATCTGAGACTATGTAATTGTTCTGGTGAAACCATTATATTAATATTACTCATAATTTCTTACGGCGAGTGCCACGGGGAAGCGAGGAACTCCATCTTGGGTGAGTCCCTGAAATTGAACGGTGAGCATCTCGCCCATCAACTTGCCTCGGTTCTTCCACAGCTCCCTTCGGCTCTCCATGGTTCCCTTGGGCCTGGCCTTGAACGTGTCTCCGTCCTTGGTCTCACAGATCCAGATGGGCGTCCCACGGTCCTTGCCTTCTGCCTCCTCGGCGCCCACAATTTCAAACTCCTCGGTCATCATCTTCTTGTACTTGATGCACTGGGACGAGCGCTTATTGAGCAAGTAGGGACTTTCTGCCACGCGAACCACCACACCCTCGTGACCCTCTGCCACAAACTTGTCATGATACCTGTCGGCGTCCTTGGCGGTTCCTTGGTAGGCTGGAACGATCTTGATCATGGGGTGATTGATTGCCTTGATGATTTCCTTGAGCCTCTCGTAGCGTTCCATGAAAGGCATCTCCAACTGACTGAGGCGAAAGTAGTCGAAGCAGTGAAACTCCAACTTGGGTGCGTAGGGACTTTCTGAACCCCGGGCGGCACTGGTGATCTGTTCGAAATCCAAGTCCTTGCAGAAGAGTTCACCATCCAAAAACTCACCCTCCTCCAACTTTCCTTCAAGTGCCTTTTCCAGATGGGTCAAATGTTCAATCCGCTGTTCATTTCTGGACTGGAGCAAGAGTCCACCACCCGAAAATCCGGCGAGCATCCTGACACCATCCAACTTGGGCTGAAAGCGAATGTCACCGTCAATCCCATAGGACCTCGCACTGAACGAGTAAAGAAGCATGGGTCTGAGGACAACTTCAGACCTCAATTGAATATTGTCCATGTACCCCAACTTGACCTGTTTTCGCCACATCTGAGCGGCTTGCTCCTCTATGGGAGTCTTGCGTTTGGCATCTGGAGGGCGTTCCGTCACGGATCTTTTACCATCAATAAGACCTGTGGTTCGTCTAATCATTCCATTGACGACCTCAACTTGCCAAATGCGAGTCTTTCCATTGGCATCTTTGCCATAAAGAGCCGGAAAGAACGTCATTTAACTAATATAGTGTTTTTTTGTTTAAACCCCAGTGGATCCAAACCCACCGTAACTACGAACAAGTCCCAGATTCTTTGCGTGTTCAACGAGGTCTGGTTTGAACTGATGGTCTGGTATTTCTGACGGGTCGGGAGCCACCGGATTATCCTGAATGGGAATTTGTGGATACAGATCCGGGTCCTCAACAAGGTCACAATGCTCATAACGCTCCAGAATCAACTGGGCAATGCGATAACCCTGTTTGATGTGAAACGGTCGGTTTCCGTGGTTGAACAAGACGACCCGAAGTTCACCCTCATAGTCCCTGTCGATGACACCGGCACCCACCTCGATGCCGTGCTTGACGGTCAGTCCCGAGCGACTGGCGATGCGGGCGTAGCATCCCTCGGGAATCTTCACGCGAATCCCCGTGGGAACCACGAACCTCTTGCCCTCGTGGACCACGCAGTCCGAGCAGGCATAGAGATCATAGCCCGCAGAAAGTTCTGTGCCCCGGGTCGGTAACATAGCATCAGAATGCATCTTCTGAACAACTAAGGTATTCATGTTTTTGGTATTCATCTATAGAATCTTTTCTTTAAATACCACGCAACAACGAGCAGAGTTATGAAATACCATATTTTTGCATAGATAAATGTTACAAATCGAATAAGATACGCAATCAAATATTCAAGAGGATTGGAAGGACTTCGTGAGAAATTCATGAAGAATCGTGAAACTTTTGCCCACGTCCAGTTGATAAACACAAGCCACTTGTTGAAAATTTCCGGAGTCCCGTTGGGTATGACGAGGTAGTGTAGTTTGAGCATGAGGCGAGTCTTGCCGCTCGGGATGGTTCCGCGGACGCAGTGATAGTCCCTGTTGTATTCGATTCCATTGAAGTCTCCGGTTGACAATTTGCTGGTCTTGTCACCGACCTGTGTGAAGACCGTCGAGTTGTCATTCAGTGCCAGAATGATTCTCACCAACTTGCTTGGTCCTTCGATGAACTTGTAGGGGGCGTCATAGTGACAGTCCACGAGCACGCGGTCGCTCGCCTTGGCGTCCAATGGCGACACGCTGACAAAGACTTCATCGATGGAGGGCACCGACCGGACGGTCGAATCTGGGTAGTTTTCCAAGAGGGTGTCGCGAATGATGGACGAACTTCTCAGTGTATCTATGGCATTTTTTATGACAGGTTTCTTGATTTCCTCTGTCCATGTGTGATCAGCCATCGGTTTCCCGTTGCTCTTGTAGTGGTTTCTAAGGACGGTCATTTCATAGGACTCTGGTATTTTGCCTTGAATGAGCATATTATTATATGGCTGTATTATAAATGGCAGAACACGATCATAAGGAATGTGACAAGACGCAGCCCGTGGCGAACTGGAAGTGCATCTGGTTCACGTTGGCTCTGGCAGGTGGATACTGGTATCTTCCGCCTAAGAACAAGTGGGTGCTGTTGAGTTTGCTTTATTTCCCCTATATCGTGTTGGCGTGGTACGATCACTGGTATCAGTGTCAGCGCAATCTCGGACCGACCTACCTGGCTTTGTTCTACTGGTGGGCCAAGCCCAAGGACAGTGAGCAGATCCAGAAGTACAAGAACTGGTGTCCCGATATCAAGAACAAGGTGCTTAAAATTGACCTCGTGATCTTGGCATTGGGGATGATGATCCTGCCTTGGTTCCTTGCGTGGAAGCCTTAACCAAAAAGATCCGTGGCTGCTTTCCATGCCGCATCCGCTGCTTCTTTTGCTATTCCACTTACAGCGCCTCCAACTGCACCGGCGATATCCGGAGAAACGATCTTGGGATTTATTTTGAAAAGATTATTTACCACACTCTTCATGGCATCCTTGACTGCCCCTACACCGGGAATAACATTAATTCCGGAGATGCTAAATAATCCATCAATGATAGTGGCTGGTACCCTATTTGTAACATAATCAAAAAGGGTTTTGACTATATCTACCACTATTTCCACCGAGAGCATAATCAAAGCTGTACCAAATTCAATTAGCCACATGGTCGGGTCGTACAACAATAGTTTGGCTGCATAAGTTAGAAACTTCCCGCCTATATTTTTTACCCATTTCCATGCGTTTTCAATTGATTTTCCAAGATTGGTGAAGTAGTTTGCTAGTGCTTGTCCTTGAGTCTCGATGTTAGTTCCCACCAGACTAAGGAAATTCACGATGGCTTGACCAACCGAAGATGCTAGTTTCACAAAGGTTATGCATATTCCAGTGAAAAAGTTGGCAATCGCATCTGACACAATGAGTAATTTTTGATCAATGTGAAGAAACCAATCTAATAGTAAAGCAAGTATGTTCATCTGGAAATATTAAAGATTATTTTTTTAGAAAATACCTTTTAGTATAAATGCACTTTCGTCTAATTTAATTGCTTTTATAGGTGGTATCTTGAATATACCAAAGCTATTTTTGATGACTGTGTTCAAAATCTCTTGCCACTGAAAGAAATAAAATTCAAATAAATTTACTATCACCGTGCTGAAGTAATCGCCTGCATCTCCACTGGCTATCCAGTCGGTAATTTTTATATAGTAGTCTGTAAAGAACCTGATGTAACCAATGATCAAGTTATCCACGAGAAATTCTACACCTTTTAATATGTATGTAGGAACGGTAATAACTAAGAATTTAATAACACTGAATTGAAAGTTTACAATTGACAGAATGGCTTTTGGTAGCCACGATAGGAAGTTAATTGGAGGCATGATGATCCAGTTGATTAGAAAATTGGTTATTGCGGTAAAATTGAAAAATCTCGGGATGGCCAGGTAAAAGTCATCAAGTTCTTTGGTATCCTTTTTTAGTACCTTGAATGCTAGTTTAGTTATAGGGTAATACAAAAGGAATAACACGGGTGGAATAAACCCTACAAATGGTCCAAGCAAAAGTGTTAAAAAACCGGTCAGAATGTAGTATCCCACCATACTATAATTTCTCTAGAATTTAAAAATTGGAGGTTTGAATGAGCCAAAAGTTGGAGTTTTTGAGATGGGTGTCGAGGGTTTTGGGGCAGATGTTGACTTCACAAATTGTTCTGGGAGTGGGGGTGCTATGTTTTCATCAATCGTCCCTCCCATGGTGACGATCAGTCTGAGGAGTTTGATACTTTGATCCCATAGTGCTTTGAAAGCAATGACCAATTCGGTCCATAGTTTCGTGACTTGCTCGGATAAAAACTTGAATGAATTCGAGATAAGATTTAGTGTTTCCGTGTAAAGTTTAGTCAGATTGTTCCAATATTCTGTGACGACCCTGAACCACGAAGATAGACCATTCACGATGGCATTCCACAGACTCACGATGGCTCTCACGGGTGCGAGAAGCAGATTCTTGAAGTTGTCTTTGTCTTTTTTTAGTTTCTGATTCCCCGAATTTTTGGAAACGTAATCAATCCACGTTGAAATTATTTGCCACATAAGCATCAGCATGGGCGCTCCTGCGACGAGACCGAATGGTGAAATGATAATCAATATTTCCAAGGCTGCCAGGGAAATTGTCCAATAAATCAGTGGCGGGAAGACTGTGTCCAACAAAGTTGGCACAGGAATAAAATACTTCAACGCGATATAAACATATGAAATTAGAATTGTCAAAAGAACAAAGATCATTATCTACTATATGAAAATATTTTAGTGCCTGGTATTAGTAATCATGGAGTTGCCTTGGCAACTTTTGACATGGAAGAATATGGTAATGATGACCATGGCATTTTCGGTGCTCGTGGCTCCACTTGGGGGTATTCCTCCTATAATAGGGATGTTGGTTGCCGTTATCTTTTTTGGGTTCTCTAACATAAGCAAGGAAGTTAGAGAATCTGTGAACATAAAGGGCAAACGTGATGTCACTCAGAGAAGGGCTGCGTTCATAGGCTGTCTGGTTGTCGGGGTGGTGGCGAGTTATGTGGTAGCATGGGTTTTACTTGCACAGGGTTTAAAACAATCTGAAGGTATTGGAAAAATGTCGGCAGCGGCGGGAGGTGGTATCATAGCCGGTCTCGGTCTCGGCGTAATCATGACTGCCGTATGTCTGTCATTCTTCGTCAATTATGGAACCGTGCTTGGGTGGTGGACGCCGACCGGAGGTCTAGTGACTCTGTTGATATCCATAATTCCGGCGCGAATGATTGGAAGAAATGTAGGAATTAACATGCTTGTTTCATTCATGGTGTCAAGTTTCGTATATGCAGGGTTGGTTCGAGATAACAAAAACAAAAAGGAGCCGTGGATGATAGGACAGTCGGCCTACATAGGCATCATGGTCGGAACTGCCGCGGCACTGGCTTTGCCGAGTTCAGGTGATGTAATACCACCAAAAACAAAACAAATGATACTGGAACAAACTGGGTTGAGTTCAGACGTGTTTACAAAATCAGGCGAAGGTGCTATTAATTCAATGATTCAGGTTACGTGGGTTGTTTACTTTATCATTTGGATCCTAACCCACATTCCAGGGGCGCTGCCATATGGTTGGGACACGCTTTTTAAGGTCAAGTAAAATCTAGTTAAATAGTAAATAACATGGAGACGCATTACCTCGTGGTCAACTCGAATCTCAGGGACACAACCTTGTATCCCTCGGGTAATTCTTATACCATGCATATGATGAATCCCATCCGCGACATCACGAGGGTGGAATTGATCCAGGCTTCGGTTCCGAACGTCATTCAGAATGTCGTGGACGGAACTGATATCATCCAAGTTAGCAATCTGGTAAATAATTCTTTGCATTCATTTTCAATACCCAATGGATTCTACTCGGCCACGGGTCTCGGTGCTGAAATACAGAATGCAATCAATCCAGTGTCAGGGATTGATGTCACTTATTTGTCCAACGAGGGGAGATATGCATTTCTAAGGTCGAATGCTTATTCTGCTTTTGTTTTGAAGCCTTCGGCTTTACTGGCAAATCTGATGGGTTTCAATGACACGAGCACGAGGACGGCTGTCGAAGTTCAGGATCTTTCCAACGCCACGGCAACATTTCCGCTTTATGCTAACAACGACAGGTATCGTGAAAATTACTTCATAAAGTCGGATCAGCTTATCAATCTCACAGCAGACAACTATGTCTATCTGGATATAAACGAACTTAACAATGGCAGGATGCACCAGGCTCAAAAGATTGAGGCAAACTCATTCAGCACGTCAGCATCGCAGAACAATTTTGGACCAATTGTCATGGATGTAAGTTCGGGTGGCATCAAGCATTTCTCCGAAACGAATGACTACAGTTACGGGGTAGACTTTTACCCTCCTATTTCACAGCTGTCCAGAGTCACTGTGAGATGGAGGAAGACCGATGGGTCGCTTATCAATTTCCAAGGATTGAACGAGAACTCGTTCATGCTCAAGGTGACAAGCAAGTTCCGTAAGGATGACATAGCACCCAATCTTCGTCAGAAGGCCGCAAAACCTCGTCCAATCATTTTAGTTCCCAAGCAGACCTAGGGAACTGGGCTCGAAGATTTGTCTGTTTTCGTCCCGCCAGTTCACTGGCATCTGGGGGCGCATATTGGGGTTTCCAATGTGGACCCTCAATAGAAGTTTGTGAATATGATTGGCATTAGCCAAAGTTCCAGCACTATCCATTACACGAACAGTGAACTTATCAAAACTCACTGGATTCTTGTACTGGATGCTGTATTTGAAATCCGCATTTTCTTGGAAATATCTAATAGATTCAGCAGCCACGCCTTTGGCTGGAATAGTAGCAAAATATCCACGGATCTTTGAACCGTCTGCACCTGCTGTCACAGCACTGTCAGTGAAAGGCGAACGAAGTTCTTCAATGTCAAATACCGTTGACGATCCTGCTGTAATTACGTTTGATTCGGCATAAACAAGGTCCACCTGGTAGACATTTCGGTAAAATTCTTGAAACTGCCTCGTGGAAACGTTTGATGTTCCTTCAATGTAGAGATAGTGAACTTCGGAGTCCGTGCGAAGATCCATATTAGTATTACCCAAGAAAATCATACGCTTCTGGCAACGTCCTGACGACCTTGATGGGTCTGACGTTTCTGTACATCCAGATGATGCTCTCAACGAACTTGAATGTGAAGAACATCGGGTTTGTCACGATCGCCGAACGGATGACCTGCTTCTCTGTCTTCGGTTTCAACTTGCGCATCAACGAACTGAACTCCCATATCAGACGTGGAATGGTTGCGACTTGCACTACCTTGACGTCTGAAAAGTCAAACAGAAAATTAAACTGTTCCTTCTTGAAACAATTTCTCACATCTTCTTTGAATACCACCCAGTCCATGTGTGGAACCTCAGTAGTGTGAAAAACAAAGTGAAAAGTTTGGTTCGTCCAAAGTTTAGTATAGAACATTTTGTTCATTAATATCAGGATGTATTTAATAATATTCATCATAATCATCTTGGTGGGACTACTAATTATACGTCGTGAACGTCTTACCTTGGATGAATTAGAGAAACAAATAGAGTCTTCTGGACCAACCCTTTTGACACAGTACGACAGACTCCAATATGAAAAGAGGATAAAAGATGCAGAAGCAGAGGCAAAACCAATACTGGAATCGCTACAGAAATCAGCGGGAATGGAAATCATCAGAAAAAGGAGGAGGGACTTTGATTACAAGAAGGTTCTGGATCAAGCAAAACTAAATTTACAAAATTTCGAAGAAAATTACAAGAATCAAATTATAAATGTTCCAGATCTTTCGAAAGGAATTATCCGAAAGGGCTTTAAAGACCCTGGGTTGGACACCAAGTTTATTGAATTATCACAACAAGTTTCAAAAATAAATTACGAAATTGATAAAAAACCTCTAACAATAGACGAAGGTATAATTATAGAAGAACCTCAAATTATAGAAAATATAAGAAATCAATTAAAAACTATAGGTTTATCAGTAGCAGACTTGAGTAATGATAAAATAAAAGAATTGGCGAAAACTGTTGGAATTAACACATCATCTTCCTTGCAAAGAATAAAAGATTCGGTTGCTGACATAAGGGAAAAATTGAGAAAGGATGATGAACTTATGCTCGAATTACAAAAGAGGGACAAAGAAGATATTATACAAAGAAGACTGGAAAATGAACGGTCTATTCAAGAACTGGTTAGAAAGAATGAGTCAAAAGAATCTGCCGTAGAAAGAATGAGAAGAATAAACAAAGAAAAAAGGTTGGCAAGAAGAAAGGCACAAGCAGAGTCGGAAGCAAGGACAAAGGCAGAATCGGAAGCAAGGGCAGAGGCACAAGCACAAGCAGAATCGGAAGCAAGGGCAGAGGCACAAGCACAAGCAGAATCGGAAGCAAGGGCAAAGGCGAGAGCAGAGGAAGAAATTAAGATGACTAAAGAGGAAATATCAAAAATGAATAATGTACGCAAGGAAGCCGAAGAAGCTATGAACCAACTAAGGGAAATACCTTTGGAAGAACGAATAAGGAGAAAAATATTTGTTCAACCAAAAATGGTTCACAAGCCATATCCTTTTGTGAGGAGTACGCCCGCAAATCCACCTTATGACACTACAAAATATGAAAAAAGAGAAAATTTATTCAAGGCTTCAGAAATATTATCTATATTTCCCCAAGTAAAACTTTAGAACACATCGGACACTTGAATGCGTAGTTACTGTTTAGATACACAATGTTATTCAAACAAGAGACACATAGATTGTGTTTGCAATTTATTTTCACAGGTCTCTTGTTTTCGTAACACACGACACACATCTTCTTTTTCTTTTTTGGGAATCTTACTCTATCAAAGTATGTTTTTACGACATCGCCTACGTTTGTTATGGCTGGTTGGAGTTCAAGAAACATGATGCGAACGAACATTTTTACCCTGTACCACAGAAATACGTCACGATCATAGTGTGTATGAACGTAACCTC
>Ga0222714_10002998_pt1 | contig 17504 bp, 21 predicted proteins | sample C33_3DmetaG_FD_165048 | JGI IMG/M metagenome (GOLD analysis project Ga0222714, IMG submission 165048) | Estuarine water microbial communities from San Francisco Bay, California, United States - C33_3D | ecosystem: Environmental > Aquatic > Marine > Unclassified | place: USA: California...
GCTAAGACTGCTAAGTCACGTTTAAGCAAGGAGAACCAAGATGTTACGGTACGTCTGTTTTACGATGAGCGTGGTCTTGATCGTTATTATGGTCTTCTTGAACTCGGTGAAGTTGGCGGTCTCTGGAAGAACGTCGCAGGACGTTATGAGATCGACGGTAAAAAAGTCTATGCTAAAGCAATTCTCAAAGACCCCGACCAGTATTTCACTCCAGAAGTAATGCAGCAACTTGATGCTGTAGCAAAGGAACATTTCTCTTATGGGTAGTTTATCTGACTTCGTTCACGTTTATCCAAAGGTTCTTCCTAACGAAGTATGTGATCAATTGATTTCATACTTTGAGGAAAACCAGGATAAGCAGGAGCAAGTGAGTAATGGTGGTTATCCCAACTTTACACAATTAAACCTGACGCAAAATAGGGAAAAATGTGAAGTTATTCATAATCTACTTGTTAAAACTACCTTAGAATACAAGAAGAAGTATTATGAATACTTCTCTGATTATCCTTTACCTGAGAAACATTCATTTGAAGAATTTCGGATAAAGAGGTATAATGCTAACAGTGATGATAGATTTGATACACACGTCGATGTCGTCAATCACTCTAGCGCCAGAAGATTTCTATCATTCTTTTGGTATTTGAATACCGTTGATCGCGGTGGAAACACAGCATTTGAGCATGGTGAGATAAAACCATGTAAAGGTTCTTTAGTTGTGTTTCCTCCACTGTGGATGTTCCCCCATGAGGGTCAAGCACCAATCAGTGGACCAAAATATTTGTTAAGCACATACTTACATTACATATAATGGAAAGGATTGAAACCACTATTCTTAGGAACCTTGTTTACAATGAAGAATACTCTAGGAAAGTAATTCCTTTCATTCAACCAGATTACTTTGACCAGCGCACTGAAAAAGTAATCTTTCAGGAGATTGTTCACTTCATTGTGAAGTATGGTTCTGCTATCACAACAGAAGCACTCAAAATTGAGCTTGAGAATAGAACTGATCTAACTGAAAGTGAAATTAAAGAAGTTCGTGAAATTAGTGGATTTTTTCACGATACTCCTGTAGACCAACAATGGTTGTTAGATACTACTGAGAAGTGGTGTCGTGATCGTGCTATTTACTTAGCACTTATGGAATCTATTACTATCGCTGATGGTAATAATGAAAAGAAGAATCGTGACGCTATTCCTTCTATTCTTTCCGATGCTCTAGCAGTATCTTTTGATAACCACATTGGACACGATTACTTACAAGACTTTCAGGAACGTTATGAGGCGTATCACAGGAAAGAGGACCGTATCCCGTTTGATCTTGATTATTTTAACAAGATTACGAAAGGTGGTCTTCCTAATAAGACTCTTAACATCGCTCTTGCTGGGACAGGTGTTGGTAAGTCTCTTTTCATGTGTCATATGGCTAGCTCCGTTCTGCTTAACGGACGTAATGTGCTTTACGTTACAATGGAAATGGCAGAGGAAAAAATTGCTGAACGTATTGATGCAAACCTTCTCAATGTCAATATCCAAGATCTAACAGATCTTCCTAGAACTACATTTGAAAATAAAGTTACTAACCTTTCTAAGAAAACTCAAGGAACTCTTATAATTAAGGAGTATCCTACAGCATCAGCACATAGTGGACACTTTAAGGCACTTCTTAACGAACTTGCACTTAAGAAGTCATTTAAGCCTGATATTATTTTCATTGATTACCTTAATATATGTGCTTCCTCCCGCTATAAGTCAAACCTTTCTGTCAATTCATATAGCTATATCAAAGCGATTGCTGAGGAGTTGCGAGGGTTGGCTGTTGAAGCAAACGTCCCTATCGTTTCTGCCACGCAGACCACTCGTTCTGGTTATGGTAGCTCTGATGTGGAGCTTACTGATACAAGTGAATCCTTTGGTTTGCCTGCTACTGCTGATCTTATGTTTGCCCTTATTTCTACTGAAGAACTCGAAGGGTTGGGACAACTTATGGTGAAGCAATTGAAGAATCGTTATAATGACCCAACGATTTACAAACGCTTCATTGTGGGTATTGATCGAGCAAAGATGAGACTGTATGATTGTGAACAGTCCGCTCAGAAGGATATTCTTGACTCTGGGCAGGATGAGGAGTATAATGACTACGAAGACAAGAAACCCAAAAAATCATTCGACGGATTTAAATTTTAATGACTAAGCATATTGATTTTGAACGCTATCAAAAATTTGTTGATGCGGTTACTAGCGACGCCTCTACTGATTTTCTCGCTCTTTCCGACCGCCTTGTTGCCCTTGATGAAAAGGGTGCCAATATTGAGCGACTTCTTACTGCAGGCGTTGGTATTAATGCTGAAGGTGGGGAGTTTCTTGAAATCATCAAGAAGATGGTTTTCCAAGGAAAACCTTGGAACGACGATAACCGTGAGCATCTTATTATTGAACTCGGTGATCTTATGTGGTACGTTGCTCAAGCCTGCATGGCGCTCGGTGTTTCCTTTGACGATGTGATTGCTACCAACGTCAAGAAACTGGAGAAGCGTTATCCTGAAGGCACCTTTGATGTTTACTTCTCAGAAAACCGTGCTGCTGACGATCGATGAGTAAGTTTATTATCTTCACCAAAGAGTCCTGTGGACCTTGTGGTTTAGTCAAAAAATACTTCAATGCTCTCAAAGATGAGCGCACTAGCGTCATCCAAGAAGTTTATCTTGATGACTTTGCTGATACTCCCATTCCACAAGAGAACTTGGACCTCGCAAAGAAGTATAATGTAACTGCAACTCCCGTCCTTATTATTGTCGATGAAGAAGAACAACTTTTGGAAACGTACACTGGAGGAATGGGAATTACTCAAAACATTAGAAAACTATTTGATAAGTATGAAGTATGAAAAACGTAACTATTGAAATGTCTGTCCGCGCTGCAGCGGCAGTTCGTCAAGTTTTGTTCGATGCACAAAAAGGATACTCCACTGGTGACTCTTGCCCAGGGCGAGTCTTTGAAATCCGTGAAGTCATTGTTGACCTTGACGACGCCATCAGTGCTGTGGTAGAATAAGCACACAAGACCCGAAAGGGTCATTTGCTCGTGTGGCGGAATTGGTAGACGCGCTGGGTTTAGGTTCCAGTAGATTTTATCTGTGGAGGTTCAAGTCCTCTCACGAGCACTAAATAGTTCAAAAAGGTAATGGCGTCATTATCACCTGCAGAACTAAGAAAAAGAAATAACTTTTCTCTATTCAAGACCAGAATTGCTGGTAGAGGTGATTTTACTCTTGTTGAGGGTAATGGTCTAAAGGTAAAGATAGATCCAAGAGTTGCTAAGACATTGGGTAGTGTAGACGACTTAGCACAGTATCAGCAGGGTCAGAGTATTATTCTACCAACAGTAACGAATAGTACGATAAGACTAACACAGTTATATAAAGACTCTACTTTTTCTGGAAGAACTCAAAATACTACTGCTGCAGAAGATGAGCAGGTTAGAGTTATAAGAAGAAAACTTGAGGAAATAAAACAGAAGAATGGTAGTGATGTTGTTACTCTAAAGGTAGGTAAAAACTATTATAGAGTTGTTACTGTAGAGAGCACACCTGGAACTCCAAAGTCAGACTTCCACTTTAGAGATGACCAAGGTAGAATGGTTGGTTTTGTTTCTCATAAAGATGGTCTATCAGCAACTGCTATTCAGCAGTGGGGTGGTATCACTATGAGAGGTGAACCTGTTCTTGCTGCTCATCCAGAGACCCAAGCGTTTGTTCAGACGATACAGCAAATGTATCCCAATGGTATTCCACCCGCTACAACAGTCGCTAGAAAAATAAAAGACACCAGACTTAAGATGATGGCGGTTTATGGTAATGGTTATGGTGGTCCTTCCAGCATACAGAATGTTGACCTACTTCTACAGGGTGCAGTCAATATTCAAAGAGTAACAACTGGTAAGTATAAGTTGGTTGCTTCAGCACAGACTCACAATAATGGTGATGCTATCACTGGAACTTATGAACCAGTTTTCATGGCGATATACAAGGGAGATAGGGACAACTATGGTGTAAAGGGTGCTAGAATGGTCATCAGCGGAAAGGGTGGTAGGTCCATCAAACAGTATGTCTGAGTATCTACGTCAACTCATCAAAGACTTTAAGAGTAGAGATTTTAAGAATTTTGCTGGATATGTGTACACAACACTTCAGCGTGAAATTGATGCTGCTACTAATAATAAACAAAAGAATAAATATATACTGATACGAAAACAAATTTTAAGGTACATCGTTACTAACGAAAAGACGATAACCAAGGAGTTGCTGAATAAAAAGTGATGAAGAATTTTTTCCAGTTTTTGTCCGAGTCTGCTGCACAACAGGCAGCAAGAATGGGTCTGAAAGGCGATGGTCATGGTGGATGGTATGACCGCAACAGCGGTGAGTTTGTAGCAAAGACTGAGAAAGGGAAACTAGTCTTTTATAATAAGCGTCAGAAAGTTGGTGGTAAAGACCCTGAGCAGACTGAAAAGGAAAAGAGAATCTCTAATCCCAACTTCGTTGATCCTCAACTGAAACAGCAAGGAGCACCTAAACCAAAAGCAGGCAAGGGTGAAGAGAAGAAGGATGATGGTCCTAAGTTTGAACCTGTAGAGAAGACCAAGGGAACTCTGACTGTTGCCTTTGGTAGGTTCAACCCACCACACCTTGGTCACTTGCAGTTGATGGATACTGCTGCTGGTTCTGCTAAGAGTGATGGTGGAGACTATCTCATTGTTCCATCACGCAGTCAGGATCCAAAGAAGAACCCACTGGATGCTGATACTAAAGTGAAAGTGATGCAGGATATGTTCCCGCAGCACAAAAAGAATATTTCTAATGATGCAGCAACTCGTACTATCTTTGATGTTCTGAAGAAAGCACATAATGATGGGTATGCGAATGTAAGAATCGTTGGTGGTGCTGATAGAGTCAAAGAGTTTGAGAAACTATCAGGTGCTTATAACGGCAAACTCTATCAATTTGATAAACTGGAAGTCATGTCTGCTGGAGATAGAGATCCAGACGCAGAAGGTGTAGAAGGTCTTTCTGCTTCAAGAATGAGACTTGCTGCTGCTGAGAACGACTTTAAGAAGTTTCGTTCTGGTATGCCTTCGGATATGAAACCAGAGAGGGCAAAGGAAATTTTCAATACAGTTCGTCGTTCAATGGGAATCAATGAAGAGTGGGGTATTTGGGAAATGGCTCCCAAGTTTGACTACCAAACTCTTCGTGAGAACTATGTTGCTAAGACCATCTATAAGATTGGTGAGTTGGTTGAGAACCTGAACACTGGTCTTATTGGACGAATTATTCGTCGCGGCACAAACTACCTCATTTGTGTTACTGAAGACAACATTATGTTCAAGTCTTGGATCAAAGATGTGAACGAAGCGGTTGTAAATGGTACTGAAAAGGGTGGAGTTCCCCCTGATCAACGTCTAGTTGGTACTGATTCTCATCGTAAGTATGTTGAGTCAATGGTCCCCGGTTCTAGTTGGGGTCTACAATTCATAAATAAATATAGGAAAAAGTAAGTCTGTAACATCTTCCAATGAAAACCAATATCTCTGAAGAACTTCCAGCAAGAAAGCACGCTCCTGCTGCTCCTGCTAAAAGTGCTAAGAAAGGTGCGCCCGCTGCTGGAAAAAAAGAAGGTGGTGGATCACCTGCTGAGAATTCCGAAAAGAGAATTCGCCAAGCAGTGTACGATATTCGTTATCGTGCCAGAAGAGAGGACATCGATCTCAAGCAAGCGTTCTCTCAGTACATGTCTAACAGTTCTTTGAACCCTGCCGAAAGAAAGGCAGTCAAAGAGAAACTGTTTGGTAAGAAAGGTGGAATGTCTGAATCACATTCTGTAGATAGTGTTGACTGGGCAGTTGACTCTGTTGCTGGTGCTCTCTATAAGGTATTTGTTGAGGGTGTAGATAAAGAAGAAGAGAAGATTGAACTTGAGTATGCTAATCAACTTGTCGAAGAGCAAGAGAGAAAGTATAAGGTAAGAGTTACTGATCCAAAGAGTAATAGATCATACGTTAGATACGCTACTCGTGAAAAGATCACTGCTCTGAGAGGCAAAGGTCTTAAGGTCGAAATGACCGAGTATGGTGAGCCTTATGAAGGTGAGCGTAAGAAGAAGAGAAAGGACGTTCCTAATAACAAGAGTGGTCTGGACAAACCAGTACACCCATCCAAGAGAGATGGTGATGTAAATGATGATGGTAAGAAGGACAAGACTGACTCTTATATCTACAACCGCCGCGATGTAGTTCGCAAGGCAATGAAAAAGGAAGACTACCTCTGGTTTGAAGGTACTACTTCTGTAGAAGGAAAGAATAGAGTTCCTGCTGCTATTGATGTTGGTGTTAAGGTTGATAACTCTTCAAGAATCAAAGTATTCCCAGATGACGGATCTAACCCACAAAACAATGGTGGAGTCATCAGTGCTGGTAATGAAATGGAAGGACCATTCCTGACTGAGAAAGCGGCGAGCAAGTCTCAGCAAAAGTTTATGGCGATGGTCTGCCAGGTTAAGAAGGGCAAAATGGAAGCACCTTCCGCAGAAGTCGCTAAGGCTGCTTCTAATATGAGTGAAAAGGATGCTTGCGATTATGCTGAGACCAAGCATAAAGGTCTTCCAGAAAAGGTAAAGGAAGAGGCAGAAATGTGTCCTAAGTGTGGTAAGTCTCCTTGTGAGTGCCGCGCTAGAGAAGGTTATCGCATCGCCCTGAAGAACAAGTTCAGAGCACTTGGTATTAAGAACCCAATTATCCTTGGTGATATCGATCACAAGAGATTTGTTGATATCATGTCCAAAGATAAAGTGGACATGAAAGATGCATGTGGATGATCCTATATAATGATAGGTTATTTGGAACCAAATCATGTTAGGTTTTCTACTCCCATTAGCATCTAAAGTCATTACTGATGCTGTTGCTAAGATCCCCGAGAACGAGGAACTTGGCGAAAAACTAATCGACATCTGCCTGGTTATTCTTGGTAAAGCAGTTAAACTGACTAAAACCGATATGGACGACAAGCTTCTGGAAACAGTAGCAGCGGCAATTAGAAACCGCGAAGAGTGATAATTTGGAGACCTTAAGGTCTCCTTTTTTTATAAATATCAATATAAGAATTTTACAGGAAAAGGAACATGGCTCTTTGGGGCAATAAAGATACTGCATATTCGGACGGAACTATTAACGTCAATCTTGAAACCAGTGAAATCACCGGTGCTGTTGGTGTAGTTACATTTACCTCTGGAATCTCCACTGGTAATGTTGTAACAGTTGGAACTGGAGCTACTTATGGTTACGCTGTTGTAACTGGATTTACTTCAACTACCATCTCTATTGCTTCAACCGCTGGTTTCGTTGCGGGACTTTCTACAGTTGCTGGAGCAACATACAACGTTTCAGAAGAACCGATTTACGCTGCTACTGGCGTATTTGCTGCTCCTGAAATTAAGACCAGTGGATATTCCGCCAACCCACTCTTCGGTGGAATTGTTGGTGTTAGCACCCTGGAACAAGAAGTCGCAAGAGACAACAACTCTAAGTTCAGACCTGCTCACGCTGGTTGGGTCGGTATCGTAACTTATGTCGATGCTCACGGAAACTTCAGAGTTAAGTCTGAAACTCTTGTTGCTGGAAGCAGCATTACTGGAGACGCCGAAGACGACGCACAATATCCAGAAAGCTGATAAAGTATGAGATTTGATGAATTGAACGAGAGCAACTATTTGCTCTTTGCTATAAAATTCTACGATAATCCGCAGGCAGTTACAAAGGATGACTTTGAATCTGATTTAAAGCGGATTAGATATGTAAAACGTTTATTAAAAAAATATAAGAATACTGGTGAACTTAAGGTTCACCTTATACTAAATCATCTTATAATACTGTTTAATGTCTTTAATGATGCGGCAGTTCCTCTTCTATTCTATAACTTAGAAGAGGAACTTTGGCCATCTATTAAAAGTTTTCTGATATTCTTGAAAAGAATTCCAGAATATCCAAAGACTGTGGTTGATGATATTGATGCTGATGATAACTGTTTAGAGCAATTAAACGCACTATGAATATCGACAGAGTTATTGAAATCGTTCGTCAGTATAAACTTGACGAAGAAATGACCACTGGTTCAACTGCTGGTGCTCCAGGTTTTAGTGGTTCTGCCGATCCTGCTGGTCCTGTTGCTGGATATGACCCAGTGATGAAACCACCTAAGAAGAAAAAAAGAAAGAATATAAAAAGTCCTCCTAGAAAACCCTGGTTAGATTACCTTAAAAAGAAGAAGTAAAATGTTCTCACAAGGATCAAAAGTTGCGGTTCTTGAATCTAAACTTGATATCTATGAAGATTTATCCCGCGAAATGCTATCAAAATTAGAATCAGCGGTCGATAAGATATCCGAAGGGAATGCACGCATCGCAGCGATTCTTGCTAAGCATGACGAAAGAATAGAACAGAGTATAAAGACAGACGACTTACTCATCAAGATGATTGATGAAGTTAAACAAGCAAGTGATAGAGATCACAAGATTATTCACGAAAGAATTGATAGAATACAGGTAGAAATAAAGGGACTATCAAAGTTTAGATGGCAAGTCGGAGGTGTGCTTGCTGTCGCTGTAATATTCATAAGCACCGTCAACGCATTTGTCCCAAGACTATTGACTGCTGCCCAAGCAGGGGTTAGAATAGAGCAGCAGAAATAGCATTCACATAATGGATTTGGTTGACTCCAAGTATATTGGTCTCGTTTCGTCGCGCCTACAAAAATTCAAGAGGGTCAAGTCGGATCTCTACAACTTCCGCTGCCCTATCTGTGGGGACTCCACACGCAATAAAAACAAGGCGAGGGGGTATTTGTACCCCGTGAAGAACAACACCAACTTCAAATGCCACAACTGTGGTGCTAGTCTGTCCTTTAATAACTTCCTAAAGGAACTAGATCCTACTCTTCATAAGCAGTATACGCTTGAGAAGTTTAGGGACGGTCATACTGGTAAGGGATTTGTCGTTGAAGCACCCAAACTGGAGTTTAGTAAACCAGTGTTCAAAAAGAAGTTAGATCTTCCAAAGGCATCGGAGATCCCTGTTGCTAAAGAATACCTGGAGAAAAGAAAACTTAACCCAGAAAAGTTTTACTTCGCTAACAAATTCAAAGAGTGGACTAATTCTCAAAAACAGACATTCGACACTATCGGTAGGGACGAGTGTCGCATTATTATACCAATGTATGGTAAAGATAATAATCTCATAGGTTTTCAAGGAAGAAGTCTAGTTCCTAACTCTGTTAAATATATCACTGTGATGCTTGACGAGGAGGCACCAAAAATTTATGGACTTAACACAATCGACCAAAACTTACCTGTCTATGTGGTCGAAGGACCCTTTGACAGCACTTTCGTCAACAATAGCGTGGCTCTGTGTGGTAGTGACGGTGATGTTCGTTGTCTTGAGGGAAGCAGTGTTGTTTTTGTTTATGATAATGAGCCCCGCAATCGAGAAATCGTCAATCGCATTAGCAAATGCGTATCAAGAGGCGAAAGCGTCGTCATCTGGCCAAGTGGAATCATAGAAAAGGACATCAATGATATGGTCCTATCTGGACTTAATGTTATGGATGTGATAGAATCAAATACCTACTCAGGTTTAGAAGCAAAAATTAAGTTTAACAACTGGAAGAAAATATGAGCAATGGAACTAAAGTCGTCAAGAGGAATGGGAGCACTGAACCTCTTGACTTGAATAAACTCCACGTTATGGTGGAGGAGGCGTGTAAGGACCTTGCAGGGGTCTCTGCTAGTCAGGTTGAGATGAAGTCTGGTATTCAGTTTTATGACGGTATCACTACCGCAGAGATTCAGGAGATTCTGATTCGTGCTGCTTCTGACCTGATTGACCTGGATCATCCTAACTATCAGTTTGTTGCTGCTCGTCTGCTTCTGTTTGCTACTCGTAAGCAGTTGTATGGGCGTATGCATGACGTTCCCACCCTCAAGGTTCATGTAGAGCGTTGTGTAGAAAAGGGAGTCTACGATGCAGAAATTATTGATCTTTATACCGACGAGGAGTTTGATAAACTTCAGTCGTATATTGATCATCACCGTGACTATCTGTTCACTTATGCAGGTCTACGTCAAGTCGTTGACAAGTACCTCGTGCAAGATAGAAGCAGTGGCGCACTATATGAAACGCCACAATTTATGTACTTGATGATTGCGGCAACCATCTTCTCTAAATATCCAAAGGAGACTAGGCTAGATTATGTCAAGAGATACTACGACGCAATCAGCAAGCACAAAATCAACATTCCCACACCTATCATGGCGGGAGTGCGAACTCCACTTCGACAATATGCTAGCTGTGTCCTTATTGATGCTGATGACACCCTCGATAGTATCTTTACTAGCGATATGGCTATTGGCAGATACGTTGCACAAAGGGCGGGTATCGGTATCAACGCAGGTCGCATCAGGGGCATCAACGCTAAAATCAGAGGCGGCGAGGTTCAACACACAGGCGTTGTACCATTTCTCAAAAAGTTTGAGGCAACTGTCCGTTGCTGCACACAGAATGGCATTAGAGGTGGAAGCGCGACAGTCCACTTCCCAATCTGGCACCAAGAAATAGAAGATATTATCGTACTGAAGAATAATAAGGGAACTGAAGATAATCGTGTCCGTAAACTAGATTACTCCATTCAGATTTCCAAACTCTTCTATGAGCGTTTCATCAAAAACGAAAACATCTCACTCTTCTCTCCGCACGACGTTCCTGGTCTGTATGATGCTTTTGGCACTCCTGGATTTGATGAGTTATACAATGATTATGAACGAAATGAGTCTGTTCCAAGAAAGACTATCGGAGCTCAGGAACTCTTCCTGGACATTCTGAAGGAGCGTGCTGAAACTGGTCGTTTGTACATCATGAACATCGACCACTGCAACTCACACTCTTCCTTCATGGATAAAGTTGAGATGAGTAACCTCTGTCAGGAGATTACCCTTCCAACTAAACCACTTCAACACATTGACGATACTGATGGTGAAATTGCTCTTTGCATTCTTAGCGCTATTAATGTTGGAAAGATTAGGGATCTTGAAGATCTTCAAGTTCTCTGTGATCTTGCTGTTAGGGGTCTTGATGAACTTATTGATTTTCAAGGATACCCAGTCAGAGCAGCAGAAATCGCTACTAAAGCACGACGCTCCCTTGGAATCGGTTATATTGGTCTAGCACACTATCTCGCTAAGCATGGGCACTCCTATGACTCTCAGGGTGCCTGGAACGCCGTCCACGACCTCACAGAGGCGTTCCAATACTATCTCATTCAGGCGACCGTAAATCTTGCTAAAGAGAAAGGTGCTTGTGAATATTCTCATCGTACCAAGTATGGAAATGGAATTCTCCCCATTGATACATACAAGAAGGACGTTGACGAAATCGTTCCTAACGAGTTAAAATATGATTGGGAAGGTCTTAGAGCACTGGTCAAGCAATACGGAGTACGGAACAGCACTCTGTCCGCACAAATGCCTTCAGAGAGCAGTTCCGTTGTGTCAAACGCCACAAACGGAATTGAACCACCCCGTGCCTTCCTGTCCGCTAAGAAGTCCAAGAAGGGAGTCCTTAAGCAGATTGTTCCACAATATCAATCCCTCAAGAATGCTTACACGCTTCTTTGGGAAATGAAGTCCAATCGTGGATACATCAATGTCGTTGCTGTAATGCAGAAGTTCTTTGACCAAGCAATCAGCGGTAACTGGAGTTACAATCCAACCCAGTATCCTAACAATGAGATTCCCATCTCAGTCTGGGCACAAGACCTTCTGACTACATATAAGTACGGTTGGAAAACCAGTTACTATCAGAACACATATGATAGCAAGAATGATGAGGTTGAAGAACCAACTTCTCAATCTCTTGATAGTTTAATTTCTCAAATAGAAAACGCCGAGGAGGAAGATTGTGAGTCTTGTAAGATTTAAGACAGGGTTAGAGGAGAAACCAGTGGTTGAGTCCATGACGGTTTTCAACTCTAACGAGGTTGATACAAAGAAACAACCAATGTTCTTTGGTCAACCTCTGGGAGTTCAAAGATACGATTCCTATAAGTATCCTATCTTTGAAAAACTTACAACTCAACAACTAGGATACTTTTGGAGACCAGAGGAGGTCTCCCTCCAAAAAGATCGTAGTGACTATCAGTTGCTACGTCCAGAACAAAAGCATATCTTTACCAGCAATCTGAAGTATCAGATCATGCTGGACTCGGTTCAGGGTCGTGGTCCTGGTATGGCGTTCGCGCCTTACTGCTCCCTTCCTGAACTGGAAGCGTGTATGAAGGTTTGGGAATTTATGGAGATGATCCATTCCCGCTCTTACACTTATATCATCAAAAATGTCTATTCCGATCCTTCGGAAGTCTTCGATACCATCCTCAGAGAGGATCGCATTATGGAGCGTGCAGTGAGCGTTACTCAAGCGTATAACGACTTTATTAACGCAGCACACCAATATGATAATGGGAATGAATGGTTGCACGCATTAGAGCAAGTCCCCACCGCACTAGAAGGAAGGTATGAACTCAAGCGCAAACTCTTCAGAGCAGTTGCAAACGTTAATATTCTTGAAGGCATTCGCTTTTACGTGTCATTTGCTTGCAGTTTTGCTTTTGGCGAACTCAAGCTTATGGAAGGAAGTGCAAAAATCATCTCACTGATCGCCCGTGATGAGAATCAGCACTTGGTTATTACTCAGAACATCATGAACAAGTGGAAGGAGGGTGATGATCCAGAAATGGCGCGTATCGCTAAAGAGGAAGAGCAATGGGTCTATAAGACCTTTGAGAACGCTGTAAACCAAGAAAAACTTTGGGCAGAGTATCTGTTCAAAGACGGTTCTATGATTGGTCTAAATGACAAACTGTTACAACAGTATGTCGAATGGATTGCTAACCGTAGAATGAAAGCAATTGGTTTCAAACCCCTCTATGATATCCCAGCAAAGAATAACCCACTTCCTTGGACAGAGCATTGGATCTCTTCTAAAGGTCTTCAAGTTGCTCCCCAAGAAACCGAAGTTGAAAGTTACATTGTTGGAGGAATCAAACAGGATGTTACCAAAGACTCTTTCACAGGATTCCAGTTGTAATGGAAACTGCAACTGCAATTGTTTAAAACCAGAAGATGCTTTAGAGACATATCGAGAAGCAGCAGAGTGTGATGAATATCTCTTTGGAGATTTCGATTATAGCAAAGTATGGTTAAACGAAACGGAGGGGTAATACCCTCCTTTTTTTATAAATACCTAAAAAAGTAGATCATAAGAGATGAAGTCTTTTAGCGAGTTTGCGCTCTTAATTGAAAAAGAAGAAAATAAAGATAAACCCTTTAATCAGAGAAGAAAGGAAGTTCCTGGTGGAGAGGCAGCAAAGGATGCTGCTGCGGGATTCTCTGATGTAAAACCACGCGGTCTAGAAACAAGACTAGTACCACCAGAAGTAACTCAAGCAAGACAGCAGAGAGCGCAAGGAGCAGGAAACGTTGATCCTTGGACAGATCCAAGAAAAGGTGATCGTCTCTTTGATTATCAACTTGGTCAAGTTGAAAAACTTTCGGCTAAGAATGCTGCTGTTGACGCTATGAGTAAACCAACGTCAAAAGATCTTGATAACTTCTTAGGGCAGATTACTGGATCGAGAGCAAGAGGTGCTGAAGTATTAGATGCCGCTTTAAAAACTGGTAATAAACCAGTAGCTCCATCACCAGAAAGTCAATCATCGACAAGACAACCATCTGTCTCAGCACCAGAGTGGGAAGCAACTCCCAGTAGTGAAGTTCCACGCGGACGACCTAGACCACCTAGAGTGGATCAAACTGAACCATTTGGTGACGCTGGTTTTGAAGCACCATCTGGAAGACCTCAACCACCAAAAGAAAAACCAGTACAATCCAATACTAATAGGTCTGGATATTCTCCTGAAAACAAACCAAGACCTGGTTCTGAAATAGTTAGATCTGGTTCCCAAGTGACCCCACCTGGTGGTTCTAGATTGAGTGTAAGTGGTGCTACAGATCCTTACAACTATAATCCAACGTCTGGATCACTATCACTTCCTGGACCAAATAAACCAGTAGATGCAACTATTGACCCAGTATCAGTTACTGATATAACAAGAAAACCAAAACCAGAAATTTCTCCAGCAAAACCAGAAACACGAATGGTGACTGGTAGAGTTGGACAGTCTAGAACATTTAGAGGTAGTGCTGCATCTTCAAATAAACCACAAGTTCCAGTAGCAACTCAAATTACACAGGCTCTTGATGCGGTTGATGCTGCAAACAAAACCAAAGCAATATCGAGAGCAAAGGGGGCAGGAATAGCAGCAAACGTTTTGGGTGCTGTTCCTGCTGCATATGATGCTTATATCAGACAAAAGGAAAAGGGAGCATCTGATGAAAGATCCCTTGGGGCAGCAGTTGTTGCTCCTGCAGCTGCTTCACTATTTTCTCTTGGTGCTGGTGCAGGAGCACTCAAAGCAGGTGGTGGACCAAGAGGGGCCATCGCTGCTGGTTCTGCAGCATACATTCCTGGTGCTTCTGCTGGAAATGTGGGATATGATGCCCTCTTAGGACCAACTACTCAACAAAGAAGACAGGCTGCCGCCACAAACAGACAGTCACAAGTTCCACAGCAAGTATCAACAAAACCATTTTCATCTAGACCAACGCAGTCTATAGGAATAGATCCAAGAACTGGTCTAGAAACTCCCGTCTATCTTGCAAAGAAAGGAGATCAAAGTGCTTACTTTGCTCCCGATACATCAATGAGAGGTAGAGCGAATACTACTTCTAGTGTTCCAGAAAGACTTGGTAGACTATTTGCAATGTCTGGTCTTCCTGGATCTGAAAATGTTCGTAGGGGATATGAGGCAAATGATAAGAGATTGGGTTCGAATAGACTTAGACAAATAAGAGCAAACCAAGGAAGATATGAAAGTTACAATGTAGGTAAAAAATCATTTACTACTTTTTGTGAGCAGTCTTGGCCACTTCTTGGTCAGGGAGATTTGATGAAGGGTGCTCGCCCTATTGTTAGAAATGTTATTGGAAGAGGTATTCCTACCCTTAGTGGTGTTGGTGGTGGTGGTATTTACAACTTACTGAATAAGAAGGGTCGCCAAGGTGCCCTTTCTTATCAGGCAAAAAGTGCTGTTGCTACACCAGTTATTCAAAGTGTAGCATCAAAAGTGAAAGATAAGTTTTTTAAAGACGATCCAATCAGACAGCAGGGTGTTGATGCAATAGCACAAGGTTTACAGGTTGGAGCTCCACTTTTACCTACACCAGGATTTATCAAAAAACCTATTGTGCAAGCAACACAAAAATATGGTCCAAAGGTAGTTCAGGCAGTTTCTCAACACGGACCAAAACTTGCTAGCACTTTTGCTAGGAATTTGTTTGTTAGAGGACCTCAACTTGGTGCTAGTGCTGTTTCTACTATTTTGGGTGGAAGCAGGTTTAAATAAAACATAAATAACTTTATACTAGTATAAGGGAAGATGTCTGGTTTATCTAATAAGAAATTTTCTGAAGTTGCTGAAATATATTCTGGTATCATGTTGAACGAGAACCAGAATCAACTCCCAGGTTCATCTGGTTCAAATCCAAAACCACCAAGAAACTTTGATCCAAGAACTTCTTTCAGATCTGGAGTAAAGTCTTCGTTTGGTTTAGACCCAGCAAAACCAACAATGTCCCAAATTGTTGGGAAAGCGAAGGGATATGCTGGTAGAGCTGTTGGTGGTGGACTTAGATTTGGTGTAGAAGTTGCTAAGATGCCTTTGAGGGTTCTTAGAGGTACTCTCAAAAACCGATGGGTTCAAGGAGTAACTGCTCTTGGTACTGGTGCATTAGGTGCTGATGCACTTATTCGTGGTGACCAATCTGTTCTCGGTCAGATGAACCCATTCAAGAGAAGTGACTTGAATCAATACCAGTCCTTTGAGATGTCTGGTGAACCACTGTCTGAAGAAGTTCTTGTAGAAGTACATAATGAGATTTGGTCATATGTCGTTACAAAACTAGTTGAAGAAAAGTATGCTCCCGATGTAGAAGCAGCACAAAAGATGGCTGAGCACATCAGTGATGACTGGTTCTTCACTTTGATCGACGAAAACTCTATCATGGAGGAACTCAATGTCTGATTGGAGTAGTGTACCAAAGACTAAGTATGGTCCAGGGTCTAGATTAACCAGAGGCGGTGAAACACGCTTCTATATTCCCAATTATAACTTGTTACGTCAAGACACTGGTGGTAAATGGGTATCCCCAGAAGGATTCAAAAAGTGGTGGGCAGATAACAAACGTGGTCAAGAACTGCCCGATATGACCAGACAGGGTGTTCCTGCTGGTCAAAAACCAAGACAACCTCTTGTAAAGGGTCAACCAGATCCAGATCCTGCTCCTGCTACTGAAACAGCAGAACAAAAAAGAGCAAGAGAAAGAGCAGAGATTGCCCAGCGTCATGCTCGACAAAGAGATGAACTTGAAAGGGACTTTCCCGATAAACCAAGACCTGCTGCTGTTCAAGCAGACATTCAACAGAGACATGCTGCTATAAGGGCAAAGTCTGAATCTGATAGGATTAGAGATAGATACTTTTATCCACCAGCAGATACAGCAGTACAACCAAAACCAAGAGTAGCAACAGTAGAACCAAAACCAGCAGTTACAGCAGCACAACCTACTGCTGCAACTCCAGCAGAAAAACCTGCTGTTGCGCCAGGTCTTCAGCAGTGGGCAAAACTTTATGGTCCTGGTGGTAAGAAACAACTGTTCAAAAAAGAAGGTGGATACACACCATCCCAGAGAAGATTGTTTGGAGACCTAGGAATGAAGTTCGAAGCATATGACCTGGTGTTAGACTATCTCCTCTCCGAGGGGCACGTAGACACCGTAGAGGAAGCGCATTACGTCATGATGCAGATGGACTCTGAGTATATTCGGAGTATTGTTGAGGGTGTAAATGTGAGACTTCCTGGAGAACCTGGGGAAACTCCTAGTTCTGGTTATAAAGAACCAGTGATGCCTGGTGAGCAAAGACTAACTCCAAATATGAAAAAACCTGCTCCAGCAAAGAAACCATTACTTCCCCCTGTCTGATACAAATATCATAACACATAAAGCACCCTCTTGACAGGGTGCTTTTTTATTGCTAGACTAGGTTTGTCCCGGTTAAAGATAAATAATAGCTCATAAGATTCTTTAATATGAGCTTTGAGATAAATACTAGTGTAAGTTATGAGAATCCATGGACGTTTGATAACAAACCTTTTGATAGCATTGATATTGGGGACTACTTCGGGTTTGTTTATCTTATTACCAATAAGTCCAACTCACGACGTTACATTGGTAGAAAGTATTTTTGGTCGTTCAGAAAACCGCCAGGTAAAAAAAGAAAAGTAAAAC
>Ga0222714_10002999_pt1 | contig 17501 bp, 16 predicted proteins | sample C33_3DmetaG_FD_165048 | JGI IMG/M metagenome (GOLD analysis project Ga0222714, IMG submission 165048) | Estuarine water microbial communities from San Francisco Bay, California, United States - C33_3D | ecosystem: Environmental > Aquatic > Marine > Unclassified | place: USA: California...
GAAGACCGGTCGCATGAGGCCGACGGCATGATCGCGCGTGTGTGGCTGGGCGTGATCCTCGCGGCCAGCGGCGTGGCGGCGTGTGCGACGACGCCGGCTCCAGCGGGGCCGTCGGCGCCGCGGTATGTCGACGTTCCCGTGCTGGAGGTGCCGGGGCCGCTGGCAGGCGCGACCGGAGCACGACTCCGTCATGACGCCGGGTGGGCGCGCTTCCAGGCCGGGGACCTGCGGGGCGCCACGCGCGAGTTCACGGCGGCGCTGGCAGCCGCGCCCGGGTTCTACCCGTCCGAGGCCGGGCTCGGGTACGTGGCGTTCTACGACAAGCGCTGGGACGACGCGGCGAAGTGGTTTGATACCGCATTGTCGCGTGATGGCGGCTACGTGCCTGCGTTGTCCGGTCGGGTCGAAACCGCGTTGTCGGCGGGCGATGACCGCGCAGCCATCCGCATGCTGGAATTGTGGCTGCAGGTCGCCGCCGGGGATGTGGAACGGGAGGCCTTACACAGCCGCCTGGACGTGTTGCGCCTGCGCGCCGTTCAGGCCGAACTGGCGCAGGCCGCGACCGCGCGCGAGGGGGGGCGTCTCGATGACGCACAGGCGGCGCTGGATCGCGCGCGTGAGATGTCGCCTGACAGTGGTGTGGTGTTGCGTGAGCTCGCGCGTGTCGAAGCCGCGCGTGGCGCGTTTGATGCCGCAGAAACACATGCGCGCCGAGCCGTCACGCTGGATCCCGGTGACGCCGAGGCCCATGCCGTGCTTGGCGATGTGCTGGAGGCGCATGGCCGGCTGCGGGAGGCGGCCGCCGCATTCGCGCGCGCTGCCGGTATTGATCCGCGCCCCGAGTGGCAGCGTCGCGCCGCCGACATCAGCAGTCGCGCCGAATTCAACGCGTTGCCTGCGGAGTTCCGCGCGATTCCGGAGGCGCAGACGATCACCCGCGGGCAGCTTGCGGCCCTGCTGGGGTCGCGGTTGCAGGGTCCGCTCGAGCGTGTGCCTCGGCGCGTGCCCGTGGTACTGACCGACGTTCGAGGCCACTGGGCCGCATCGTGGATTCTCCCGGTCACCAGAGCCGGTGTGATGGAGCCGCTGCCGAACCACACCTTTCAGCCGGGCGCGATCGTGCGGCGAGCCGAGCTCGCACAGATCGTGTGGCAGGCCATTCAGATGCTCGGGGCACACCGGCAGGGAGAGGTCGGTCGCTGGCGGACCGCGCGCCTGTTGGTGAGTGACGTGCCATCGACGCACCTTGCCTTCGAGGCGATTGCCGCGGCGGTCGCGAGCGGCACCATGAGTCTGGTGGACGAGACGCGGTTTCAGCCGGGGCGTCCTGTCAGCGGCCCCGAGGCGATTGCCGCGGTCGCCCGGCTCGAACAGATCGCGCAGGGGGGAGGGCGTTAGGTCGTGACCTCCGAAGTCTTCACGCCGGCCAATCTGCTGACCATCTCGCGCATGGTGCTCGTGCCGGTGGTGGCGCTCTGCATGCTGTACGGCCACCCCGGATGGGCGCTGGCGGCCTTTGTGGTCGCGGCTGCCACCGATCTGCTCGACGGCCTGATCGCCCGGTGGACGGGCCAGCAGACGACCCTTGGCGCCTGGCTCGACCCCATGGCCGACAAGTTGTTGCTGCTCACGGTGTTTGTCATTCTCACGCTGCCGGGGTTTGGTCTGACGCACCGCCTGCCGGTCTGGCTGACAGTGTTGGTCATCAGCCGCGATGTGGGCATCGTGCTCACCGTCGCCGTGATCAATCTGGCGGTGGCTCCGAGGACGTTTGCGCCTTCGCCACTGGGGAAACTGGCGACCGCCACCTTTCTGGTCACCGGCTGCGCCACCCTGTATGCCAACTATGCGCCCCTGGCGCAAGGCGTGCTCGACACCCTGATTTACGCGTCGCTCGCCGTGACCCTGGCCTCCGCCGCCGATTACCTGCGCCGCGTGATGCGTCCGCCCAATTAGCGGTATTCGCAATGCCATCATGCTGGACGCATTCACGCGGAACGTGGAGCCTCAGGACGCCCTGCTGACGGACATTCGCCGGAAGAAGGCTGAGCTCACGGCGATGCTCGCACAGGTGACCGTGCAGGTCGCCCGTTTCGAGACGGTCGCGCAGGAGCTCGCCGCGCACGCCCTCGAATCGCGCGCGCCACCGACGAACGGCTCGCGGACATCAACGCCGGTCGGCGGCTCGTCGACGAGATGCAGCTCAAGGTGAATGTGATGCCGTCCATGCCGGGGGACGTGCGGGTGCATCTGGAGACCGGGGAAACAGCGCGCGGTGCTCGATCAACCGAGCGTGAACTCGCGGAGCGGATCGAACAGGGCATCCGCACCCTCCGGTCACGCACCGCCGTCGTCGAATGCAAACAGGCGTAGACCGGCGGCAGGCCTGCAGGCCGAGCCCTACGGCGCGATCTTGCTGCGGAAATACTCGATCGTGGAGGTCAGTCCCTGCTCCAGCGGCACCTTGGGCTCCCAGCCCAGCAGCGTCCGCGCGCGTGTGATGTCGGGGCGTCGCACCTTGGGGTCGTCGGTCGGCAGCGCCTTGAAGACGATTTTGCTCGACGATCCCGTCATGCGGACGATCGTGCGCGCGATTTCCTCAATCGACATCTCATGCGGGTTTCCGACGTTGACCGGGTCGTTCAGATCCGACGCGGCGAGCCGCAGAATGCCATCCACCAGATCCGTGATGTAGCAGAAGCTGCGCGTCTGCTCACCGCTGCCGAAGATGGTCACGTCCTCGTTGCGCAGGGCCTGCGCGATGAAGGTCGGCACGGCGCGGCCGTCGTTGACGCGCATTCGTGGGCCGTACGTGTTGAAGATGCGGATGATCTTCGTGTCCAGCCCATGGAAGCGGTGATACGCCATCGTGATCGCTTCCGCGAACCGCTTGGCTTCGTCATACACGCCCCGTGGACCGACCGGATTCACGTTGCCCCAGTACGTTTCCCGCTGCGGATGCTCGAGCGGGTCGCCGTAGACCTCCGACGTGGAGGCGATGACAAATCGCGCGCCCTTGGCTTTCGCGAGCCCGAGCGCGTTGTGTGTCCCGAGGGCGCCGACCTTCAGCGTGGGAATCGGCAGTTCCAGATAGTCGATGGGACTGGCCGGACTGGCCCAGTGCAGGACGAGGTCCACCGGCCCCGACACGTCGATGAAGTGCGTCACGTCGTGCCGGATGAACTGCAGGTCGCGGTCGCGCAGATGCGCCAGGTTGGCGAGGTCGCCGGTCAGCAGGTTGTCGATGCCGACGACGCTGTGGCCACGGTCGAGCAGCTCTTCCGTCAGATGCGAGCCGATGAATCCGGCTGCGCCGGTGATGACCACTCTCACGTCAGTGTCCGCCTTCCATGGCCGCGCGATGGATGCCCCGCGCCAGTGTCAACCACATAATCTTGAGGTCGAGGGCAATCGACCAGTTCTCGATGTAATACAAGTCGAACTCGATGCGTTTCTCAAGGGACGTGTTGCCGCGCCATCCGTTGATTTGCGCCCAGCCGGTGATGCCGGCCTTCACCTTGTGCCGCAGCATGTACTGCGGAATCTGGTGCTTGAACTGTTCGACGAAAAACGGGCGTTCGGGCCGGGGGCCGACAATCGACATGTCGCCGCGGAGGACATTCCAGAACTGGGGCAATTCATCCACGTCCGTCCTGCGCAGCCAGCGGCCCACGCGCGTCGCGCGCGGATCGTCGTCGCGCGCCCAGATGGGGCCGGTGACCTCCTCGGCGTCGATGGGCATCGATCGGAATTTGTAGACCGTGAACGACTTGCCGTCGAGGCCCATCCGTTCCTGGATGTAGAAGATCGGCCCCGGTGAACTGCGCTTGATGGCCAGCGCGATCAGCAGCGCCGGAATGGCGCCGACAATCAGCACGGCGGACGAGAGCGCGACATCGACGAAGCGCTTCACCAGACTGTTGAAGCCGCGCAGCGGCACGTCGTTGATCGAGATGATCGGCAGTCCGTCCAGATCCTCCAGGCGGGACCGCAACGCGATGAACTGGAGCAGGTCCGGGACCACGTGGACTTCGATCACCTCGCGGCTGGCGAATTCGACGACGCTGAGCATCTTGACGTGTTCATCGATCGGCAGGGCGACGTAGAGTTCGTCGATGTGCTCGCGGCTGCAGACGTCCGGGGCGTCAGCCAGCGCACCCAGAATCGGCAAGCCCCGGTACCCGATGCCGTCGGTCGTGGCAAAGCGGTCGTCAATGAAGCCGATGAGCCGGAAGCCGAGTTCGCCGTGTTCCAGAATCCGGTCGGCGACGAGCCGGCCGAGATCGCCGGCGCCGACAATCAGGACGCGCCGGAGACCGACGCCCGCGCGCCACCGGCGCTTGAGCAGCACCCGCACGGTTTCGCGCATGCCGAAGGCCAGCAGCACGTTCAGGCCAAGGAACAGGACCCATACCACCTGGGAGACTTCGAGGTAGCCCTGTTCCTTCAGGGCGTTCGGCAGATAGTAGGTCTGCACGTAGAGTGTACCGGCGACCGCCAGCAGCACCGTCAGCAGGGAGCCAACGAGGACCGCAAAGAAGTCGTCGAGGCGCGTCCGCCCGCGACGGAAGCGATACAACCGCTGGATGTGAAAGGCGATGGGCACCATGACCGCGACAAACGGCAGCACCGCGAGGTACTGATCGAATGGCGGCTGGCCCTTCGGAATATCGAGCAGGCCCGACTCAAAGCGAATCAGGTATGCGAGGACAAACGCCGTGGCCGCGCAGGCGATGTCGCCCACGACGTGCAGCAGCACGAACACCCGGCTGAAACGTTTCACCATGCGGCAGGGGCGGCCAGTGTTTCGGCAATCCGGGCGCCAAGGCCCGCTTCGAAGTGCGCCACACTGAAGGCGGCTGCGCGGGAGCGCCGCTCGGCGGGCGTGAGCGGCAACGCGTCCACGCGGGCCATCGCGTCGGCGAAGGCTTCGGGCGTGTCGTCCTCCACGAGGAACCCCGACACGCCGTGGGCGACCGTTTCCAGAGCCCCGCCGCGGGCGAGGGCCACGACCGGGCGGCCACAGGCCTGGGCTTCGACCGGCGCAATGCCGAAGTCTTCTTCGCCCGGCAGCAGCGCCGCGCGCGCGCCGCGATAGGCCTCGCGCAGCGTGTGGGCGTCGACGTGCCCCAGGAATTCGACATCGGACCCGGCGAGGGCGTGCAGGCGCTCGGCGTCAGGACCGGTTCCGATGATCTTCAATGGCGCTCCCAGCATGGCCGCGGCACGAATCGCCGTGTCGATGCGTTTATACGGGACCAGGGCGGATACCACGAGGAAATACGCCCCAGGCCCGGCTGTTCCCGGAGTGAAATACTCCGTGTCCACCGGCGGATGGAGGACGGTAGCCACCCGATTATAGTACCGGGCGATCCGGCCCGCAACGTGTGCGGAGTTCGCCAGGAAGCGATGCACACGCGGGGCGGTGTCCCGATCCCATCGCGCCAGGCCGGCCATCACGCGCCGGACAGCGGCATTCCCGAACCGGCCGATCCGCGGCACCCCGAAATAGGCGTCGAACTGATCCCAGGCGTAGCGCATCGGCGAATGGCTGTAGCAGAGATGCACCGCGCGCCCGGTGGGCACAACCGCCTTGGCCGCGCAGTGACTCGTGGAAATCACGAGGTCGGCATCATCCAGGTCGAAGTGTTCGATCGCGAGCGGAAACAGCGGCAGATAGTGGCGATAGAGACGCGCCGGGAACGGCAGACGCTGGACCCACGAGGTCCGGACCCGCCGGTTGGTAATCTGCGCCGATACGGATCCGCGTTCGTGCACGAGCGTCAGCAGGTCCGCCTCCGGGAACAGCCGGCACAGCGACGCCAGCACTTTCTCGCCGCCGCGCATGCCGGTCAGCCAGTCGTGCACGAGGACAACGCGTCGCCCCTCCCACGCGTCAGCCATGGAGCACCGAGTGATACACCTCGCGCGTTCGCGCCGCAGCCTCCGTCCAGGAGAATGTGCGCGCCCGGGCGTAGCCGCGCGCGATCAGATCACGGCGCAGCGTGGTCTCGCCGAGGACTCGCGCCATCGCGGCGGCAATCGCGGACGGATCGCGCGGGTCGACCAATACGGCCGCGTCGCCCACGACTTCCGGCAACGAGGACACGTTGGACGCAATAACCGGTGTGCCGCTGGCCATCGCCTCCAGGGGCGGGAACCCGAAGCCTTCGAAGAGTGACGGAAAGACGAACAGGGACGCGAGTTTGTAGAGCGCCGCCAGCGTGGCGTCCGGGACAAATCCGAGGAAGCGCACGTGGGAATGAAGGTGATGGCGATGCACCAGCCGGCGGATGCCGGGGTACTTCGACAGCTCGTCGCCGATGATCAGCAGCCTGAGATCCTGATGGCCATCACGCCGCAGCAGGGCATAGGCCTCGATGAGGCGCTCGACGTTTTTGTGCGGTTTGATGTTGCCGGCGTAGAGGATGAACGGCGCGGTCAGCAGAAACCGGTCCCGCACGCCCGCCACCGCGTCGTCGCTCGGCGGCGTGAGATACCGCGCATCGAGGCCATTATGGATGACTTCGATTTTTGACGCCGGTGCGCCCAGGTAGTGCTGGATGTCGTCCTTGGACGCCTGGGACACCGTGATGATCTTCCGGGCCCGCCGGGCGCCGATGGTCATGAAGGTCCGCGCGTACACGTACGCGATCCGGTTCGGGAGGTACTGCGGAAAACGCAGGTGAATGCAGTCGTGGATCGTCACCACCACCGGGCAGGAGATCAGCGGCGACACCACGTAGTGCGGCGCGTGAAAGAGATCGACGCGGGTACGCCGAAGGTCGAGCGGTACCGTCAGTTGTTCGCGGACGGAATAGTTCGCCGAGGTGTCCGGCCACGGTTCGAATTGGGGGCCGAGCTGACGGACAAAGTCGGCATCTTCGGGCCGGCAGATCAGGATGTAGGTATCGTCGGTGGGGCGGCGGGCAAATTCCTGGACCAGGTTGCGCACGTACGTGCCGATGCCGTAGGCATGCAGTTTTCGGGCATCGATGGCAATGCGGGCCGGCACCGGAGGATCTTATCCTGCCTCGCCGGAGTGTCCGCCCCGTCCACGCAGACGCAGCCACGCCCGCAGGACCGGCGCCCAGACGGGGTGGTGTTTCTCGTAGAACGCCACGTGGCTGCGGTCATAGAGCGGTGAGGGCCGGGTGCCCGCGACGGCAAACGACCGACCGCGGCGATGGACGACCTGAGCCGCGGGGGTGAACAGCACGCGGCCGCGGCGGGCCCGCAGCGCGGCGCAGAAGTCCACGTCTTCCTCATACATGAAATACCGTTCGTCGAGCAGACCCGCGGCGAGGGCGGCCTCGCGACGGACAAGCAGGCAGGCGCCGGTGACCCAATCCACCCAGCGCTCCTGTGTCGTCCAGCGCGCCACTCGTCGCTGCGCCCAGGGGTGGCCGCTGCGGGCCAGCCGGACCCGCAGGGCCTGACGTGCTTCGGCGGCCGGCGACAACATGGGGCCCCAGGACACCTCGGGACGTCCGTGATCGTCCACAAGACGGGGCCCGGCGGCGGCGGCCCCGGTGGCTTCGAGTCGCGCGACGAGCGTGTCGAGCGCGCCGGCCGGCACGACCGTATCGGAGTTCAGCAGCAGGACCAGCGGCGCCGAAGTGCGACGGATGCCGACATTGTTCGCGGCGGCGAAGCCGACGTTTGTCGCCAGCGCCACCACCTCCACATCGGGGAACTCGCGGTGGACCGCGGTCACGCTGCCATCCCTCGACGCGTTGTCCACGACGCAGATGTGATGGGGGCGCGCCGGGGGGGCATCGTCCAGCGACCGCAGACACGCGCGCAGATCGTCGACGGTGTTGTAGTTGACGATGATGATGTCGAGGGGCGTCATCGTCCTGTCCTCGCCGCCTCTTCCAGTGCGATGCGCAGGACGTCACCCGTCTGACGCCAGGTATAGCGGGTCAGACCCTCCCGTGCGGCGGCTGCGGCCGCCGCGTGTGCGACTGGATCGGTGAGCAGAGACGTCAGTGCGGAGGCCACGGCCGGCGCCGAGCACGGCACGCGGATGGCGCCGTCGCCATACACCTCGCGGGCCACCGGCGTGTCGAGGAGCACCGAGGGCACACCGCGAGCGGCGGCCTCCATCGGGGTCATCGCGAAGCCTTCGTAGTCGGAGAGAAAGGCGAACGCCCGCGCCTTCCGGTAGAGCAGGTCGAGTTCCTCATCCGACACATACGGGCGCCACGTGATGGCGGCAGTGAGTCCGAGTGTGGCGGCGATCCCCATCGGATCGATCGGCGGATGGGTCTTGTTCCCGCCCACCAGCACGAGGCGGGCGCCTGGCACGCGGGCTGCGACCTGCGCGAACGCCTCAAGGAGCGTGGGCACGTGCCGTCGCGTAAACAGGGTGCCGACCGACAAGACCAGGGGGTCGCGCTCGTGTGCCGGTGGTCCGCCGATCCATGCCGGCGCACCTTGCGGCGCGATCCGCACGGCGGTCCGAGGCACGCCGAGGTATCGCGTAATTTCGTCGGCGGAGAAGGCTGAGACCGTCACAACCGACGCGGCGCGTGCGGCACTGGCCCGCGTCAGCCATCGGCGCCGGAGGCCTTCCCGCCACCGGAAGCCTGCGGGCTGCGCAAAAAACGAGACGTCGTGCACGATGAGCACGGTGGGGCAGGGCGAGCGGAGCGGCGCCGTGTAGGCCGGCGCCAGCAGGACGTCTGCGCCCGACCGGCGAATGGCGTCAGGCAAGGTGGTCTGTTCCCACCAGGTGCCGGCGATCTCGGCCGGCACCACGTCCACCTCGAGGTCCAGCGGCAATTGCAGAATCCACGCGGGAGGCGGCGCGTGCAGGATCAGCCGCAGGCGATGCGGAAGGCCGGTCTCCGCCCAGTCCCTCAGGACGCCAGCCACGTAGCGCCCGACGCCGGTGGGTTGCCCGGCGAGTTCACGGGCATCGATGGCGAGGGTGAGGGGCTCAGCCACGGTGTCGTTTGTGTGCCGCCGCGCGGGCCAGCTGCCAGGCCTCGCGCGTGCGCGTCGAGGAAAAGAGCGTCACCACGTCGGGCGGTTGCACCTGGATTCGCACGTGACAAGATTGGCCATAACTCCTTGTCTGTCAATTGGTTGACAGTGTTTCTCGGCGCGTGGTACCGTGTGGAGTTTCAGGCGCGGTCTTTCAGCGCACGTATGGGGTTTTCATGCGTATTGCGGTTGTCGGCACGGGGTACGTCGGGTTGGTCGTCGGGGCGTGTTTCGCGGAAACAGGCAATCAGGTCGTGTGTGTGGACCGCGACGACGCGAAGGTGCGGGCGCTGCGGCGCGGCAAAATCCCGATCTTCGAACCGGGGTTGGAAGAACTCGTCAGGCGCAATGCTGCGGAGAAGCGGCTGACGTTTACGAAAGACCTGGCCGCCTCGGTCAGAAAATCCGACGTGATCTTCATCGCCGTCGGCACCCCGATGGGCGAAGACGGCTCGGCCGATCTGCAGCACGTGCTTGGCGCCGCCCGCGAAATTGCGCGCGCGATGAACGGCTACAAGGTCATTGTCGACAAAAGCACGGTGCCCGTCGGGACGTCGGAGCTGGTGCGCGACAGCATCCGCCGCGAGACGACGCATCCGTTTTCGGTCGTGTCCAATCCCGAGTTCCTGAAGCAGGGGGCGGCGGTCGAAGACTTCCTGAAGCCCGATCGCGTGGTCATCGGTGCCACCGACCCGCGCGCGTCCGAGATCATGATCGAACTGTACCGGCCGTTCACGCGCACGGGCGCCCCGATCATGGTGATGGATTGCGCGAGCGCGGAGTTGTGCAAGTACGCGGCGAACGCGATGCTGGCGACCCGAATCTCGTTCATGAACGAGATCGCGAATGTGTGCGAACTCTACGGCGCTGATGTGGATGCGGTACGCCAGGCCGTGGCCACCGACACGCGCATCGGGTCGGCCTTTCTGTTTCCGGGCGTCGGCTACGGCGGCAGCTGCTTTCCGAAGGACGTGCAGGCCATCGTCAAGTTCTCGGCCGATAAGAAATACCGGTTCCGTGTGCTGGAGGCCGTCGAGGCCGTCAACAAGACGCAGAAACAGCGGCTGCTCCAGAAGCTCGACGCGAAGTTCGGCCGGGGGCCGAGCGCGCTGAAGGGCAGGACCATCGCAGTCTGGGGGCTGGCGTTCAAGCCGCGGACCGACGACATGCGTGAAGCGCCGGCGATTCCGCTCATCGAAGGCCTGCTGGCGCGCGGTGCGAAGGTGCAGGCATACGACCCGGAAGCCATGGAGTCGGCGCGGCGGATCTTTGGCGCGTCAATCACCTACGCCAGGAACGCCTATCGTGCTCTGGTCGGTGCCGACGCGCTGCTGATCGTGACCGAATGGAATGAGTTCCGTGAGCCGGACTTCACGAAGATGAAGAAGGCGATGAAGCAGCCGGTGATTTTCGACGGCCGCAACCTCTATCAGCCCGCGCATGTGCGCGGCTTCGGTTTCACGTACAGCTCGATTGGCCGCCCCTAACGTTCTCGTCACCGGGGGCGCCGGCTACATCGGTAGCCATGCCGTGCAGGCCCTGGCCGCGGCGGGGCACGACGTGTGGGTCTTCGACAATCTCTCCGCCGGCCACGCCGAGGCCGTCGGCCGTCTGCAGGCGGTCTTTCCGGACCGACGCCTCACGCTGGTCCAGGGCGACATCACTGATGGCGCCGCGGTGACACAGGCGCTGCGGGCCTCGGCCGCCGCCGCCGTCATGCACTTCGCGGCCCGGCTCTCGGTCGGCGAATCGATGCGGGAGCCGGCGGCGTACTACCGGACGAACGTCTCCGGGACGTTGACCGTGCTCGAGGCCATGGCCACGTGCGGGGTCCGGCACTTCGTGTTTTCCTCCACCGCGGCGACGTTCGGGGAGCCGCAGCACACGCCGATCGACGAGACGCACCCGCAGGTGCCGATCAATCCCTACGGCGAGACCAAACTCGTGGTGGAACGTGCGCTGGCGCATCTGGAGCGCGCGACCGGATTGACGTCGGTGATCTTTCGGTATTTCAATGCGGCCGGGGCGGACCCCGGCGGGCTCATCGGGGAGGACCACACCCCCGAGGACCATCTGATTCCGAGGGCGATTCTCGCGGCCCTTGGGGGCGACCCGCTGCAGATTTTCGGGGATGACTATCCGACGGCGGATGGGACCTGCCTCCGCGACTTCGTCCACGTGTCCGACCTGGCCGACGCCCATGTTGCGGGGTTGCAACGCCTGCTGGCCGGGGGCGCGTCTGCCGCCTACAATCTCGGCATGGGCGACGGCGTGTCGGTGCGCGAGGTCGTGGAGATGGTGGCGCGCGTGGCCGGCCGTCCCGTGCCGCATGTCATGGCCCCACGTCGCGCCGGCGATCCGTCGCGCCTTGTCGCGTCGAGTCAGAAAGCGCGCACCGAACTCGGGTGGGCGCCCACCCGCGGCGCGCTGGAGACAATCGTCCGAACCGCGTGGCAGTGGCACACGCGCCATCCCCAGGGTTACAGGACCCGCGCGTGAACGAGTTTCGCCGCCTGCTCGGCCATGCACGGCCCTACCGGGGGCGCATGCTCCTCGGCGTGCTGGCCATGGCGGTCTACGCCGCCGGCAATCTGGGGCAGGCGCGGCTGGTCAAGGACATCATCGACGGCGTGCTGGTGCCCGACCCCGTCAACGTCAAACGCATCATCCTCCTCCTGCTCGGCACCTATCTCATCAAGGGCCTCGGCACCTATGCGTCGTCGTTTCTGATGACCGACGTGGGGCAGCGGGTCGTCCGTGATCTGCGGACGCTGTTGTTTGCCCACATCCTGAATCAGTCAGCCGCGTTTTTTTCGAAGTGGACGTCGGGGCAGTTGATGTCGCGCATCACCAATGACGTCAACCAGATCCAGTCGGCGGCCTCGGAGACGATTGCCGATCTGGTGCGGGAGTCGCTGACGGTGGTCGCGCTGGCCGGCTACCTGTTCTACCTCGACGCCAACCTCGCCGTGATTTGCATCGCCGTTGTGCCGCTGGTCGTGTATCCCCTCGTCCGTCTGGGCCAGCGGGTCCGGAAGACGACGACGCGCAGCCAGGAACACCAGGAACATCTGGCCCATCTGGCCACGGAGGGGCTGACGGGGCACCGCATCGTCAAGGCGTTCCGCGCCGAAACGCGTGAAGTGCAGCGGTTCCGTGCCGCGGGAGCGGCGCTGTATCGCACGAACATGCGCATCACGTCGGCGATGGCGTCGTTGCCCCCCCTGATGGAATTCCTGGGCGGCGTCGCGGCGGCGGGCGCACTGTATTACGCGGCGCAGAAGATCGCGGCGGGGACGCTGACGCCCGGCGAGTTCACGTCCTTTCTGGCGGCGGCGTTCATGATGTACGCGCCGATCAAGAAATTGAGCCGCGTCAATGCCGGCCTGCAGCAGGCGATTGCAGCTGCGGCGCGCATCTTCACGATGCTCGACACGCACACCGAGGTCACCGAACGGCCGGGGGCCCGCGCGTTGGAGCGTGTGCGCGAGGGCGTCGAGTTTCGGGATGTCGGCTTTTCCTATGAGGATCGTCCTGACGCGCCGGTGCTTCGGCACGTCTCGTTCTCGGTGAAAGCCGGACAGGTCGTGGCCATCGTCGGGCACAGCGGTGCCGGCAAGACGACGCTGGTGAATCTGATTCCGCGGTTTTATGACGTGACCGAGGGGGGCGTGTTCATGGACGGTGTGGATATCCGCGATGTCACGCTGGCGTCGTTGCGTGATCAGATTGCGCTCGTCACGCAGGAGACCGTGCTGTTTGACGAGACGGTGGCGGCCAATATCGCCTACGGCGCGCCGTCGGCTTCTCGTGCGGAGATCGAGGCGGCCGCACGGGCGGCGCACGCCCACGACTTCATCACGCAGTTGGAGGGCGGCTACGACGCCCGCATCGGCGAGCGCGGACAGCGCCTGTCCGGCGGACAGCGGCAGCGCCTCGCGATTGCCCGCGCGTTGCTGACCAACGCGCCGCTGCTGATTCTGGACGAGGCGACGTCGGCGCTCGACTCCGAGTCGGAGCAGCTGGTGCAGGACGCACTCGTGAATCTGATGCGCAACCGCACAACCTTCGTGATCGCCCATCGGCTGTCGACCGTTCGCAACGCCGATCTGATTATCGCGCTCGACAACGGCGCGGTGGCCGAAGTGGGGAGCCATGAGGCGCTTGTCGACCGCCCCGGTGGCGTCTATGCGCGGCTGCACGCCATGCAGATGCTGGATGATCGGCCGGAAGGGACCGCCTCGTGATTCGCTCAATGACTGGATTTGCCTCGGTCAGCCGCGAGACGGACGGCGTCTCGGTGGGTGTGACGGTGAAATCAGTGAATCACCGGTTTCTGGACATGCAGGTCAAGGCGCCGTCGGCGCTGGCGGGTCTGGAGAGCCGGATCAAGGGGCTGATCCAGCAGCGCCTCACGCGAGGGCGCGTGGAGATCGCGGTGGCGTGTGACGACACCACCGAGCCGACGCGCGAGGTGTCGCTGAACGAAGCCCTCGTGAGTCAGGTGCAGGCGGTGGTGGATGCGGCGCGCGCGAAGGGCCTGGTGAGTGGCGGACTGACGGCGTCGGACCTGCTGCGGATTCCACACGCGCTGGAGATCCGGCTGGCCGCGGCCAGCGAGGTGCCCGGCGCGGCGAGCGCCGTGGTTGAGGCGGCAGTGGCCGAGGCGCTGGACGCGCTGGTCGTGATGCGCGAGACCGAAGGGCGATTCCTCGCCGCCGATCTCGATCGGCGGGTGCAGACGCTGCTGGTGTTTGTGGATACCGTGGAGGCAGGCGCCGCGGCCGGGCAGGCGGCTTTGGAGGCGCGGTTGCGCGAACGTCTTGCGGCGATGCCGGCCGACCTGCAGGGCGACCCCGTGGCGATGTCGCAGGAACTGGTCCGGTTTGTCGCCCGGTCGGACGTGCACGAGGAGATCTCGCGGATGCGCGGCCATGTGGACCACTGGCGCGCCCTGGCGGACGGGCCGGAACCGTGTGGTCGGAAGCTGGATTTCCTGGTGCAGGAGATGAATCGCGAAATCAATACCATCGGGTCCAAGGCCGAGGGGTTGGCCGTCACCGAACTCGTGGTCTCGGCCAAGGCCGAACTCGAGCGGGTGAAGGAGCAGGTGCAGAATGTCGAATAACCCGACGCCAGGCCTGTTGTTTGTGGTGTCCGCCCCCAGTGCGACGGGCAAGACCACCGTGGTGGAGCAGCTCGTGCAACTGGTGCCCGGCCTGCGGATGTCGCGGTCGTACACCTCCAGGCCTCGGCGTGAGGGGGAAACCGACGGGGTCGACTATAATTTTGTGAGCCGGGAGACGTTCGAAGCCGAAATGGCGGCGGGCGGTTTTCTGGAGTGGGCCGATGTGTTCGGCAACTACTACGGCACCAGCCGGCGCGACACCGAGGCCCGGCTGGCCGCGGGCGAAGATCTGATTCTCGTGATTGACGTCCAGGGCGCGCGGCAGGTCCGCGCGGCACGACCCGACACGGTGGCCGTGTTCATGCTGCCGCCGTCGTTCGCCGTGCTGGAGGAGCGCCTGCGCAAACGCAGCCGCGATCCGGAAGCCGCGATGGCGCGGCGTCTCGCGACCGCACGGCAGGAGGTGTCCGCGGTGGACGCCTACGACTATGTGGTCGTGAACGACGTGATGGAGCGCTGCGTGGGAGAACTGGCGGGTATTGTGATGGCGGAACGCGCGAAACTCGCGCGTCGTCGTGCCGCAATCCAGCCGATTATCGACTCGTTTTAGAGGAAGAAGGGCCGTATGACTGACTCACCGAAGATCAACAACCCCGAGAGCCGCTTTGAATTTGTGTCCATCGCGTCGGCGCGTGCGCACCAGCTGCTGCGCGGCTGCCTGCCGAAGATCGAAGGCTCCATGCAGCCGGCGCGTCGCGCGCAACAGGAAGTGGCCGCGGGCGTGGTCGCCCGTGTGGACAACGTGGACGGTCCGGACGACGACCTGACGCCGGCTGATCCTGCCGTGACCGACAAATAACGTCCCGCCATGGCGCCTCTGATTGGGCTCGGCGTTTCGGGCGGCATCGGCGCGTACAAGTCGGTCGAACTCGCGCGTCTGCTGCAGAAGCGGGGCTACGACGTGCAGGCGATCATGACGCGCAACGCGCGCCGGTTCGTCGGTCCCCTCACGTTCGAGGCCATCACACGGCGCCCCGTCATCACCGGCCAGTTCGCGCCGGGGATGAACGCCAGCATCGAACACATTGCCCTGGCCTCCGACATGCAGGCGCTGGTGGTGGCACCCGCCACGGCCAATGTCATCGCCAAGTTCGCCCTCGGTCTGGGCGACGACTTCCTGAGTGCGCTGTATCTTGCGACACGCGCCCCCCTGGTGCTGGCGCCCGCGATGAATACCGTGATGTGGGAGCACCCGGCTGTGCGCGACAACCTCGCCACACTTGCGGCGCGTGGCACCACCTTCGTCGAACCCGGCGAGGGGTATCTGGCGTGCGGCTGGGTCGGCAAGGGCCGCCTCGCGGAGCCCGCCGACATTGCGGAGGCTGTGGATCGTGTGGTGCGTGCGCGCACCGCGGGCCCTTCGGCTGCGCTCACCGGGCTGCGCGTGGTCGTGACCGCCGGCCCGACCCGGGAAGACCTGGACCCCGTCCGATACCTCGGCAACCGATCGAGCGGCCGGATGGGTTTTGCCGTGGCGCGGGAGGCGATGCGGCGCGGCGCGCAGGTGCACCTCATCGCCGGTCCGACGTCGGTGGAGCCACCGATGGTGACCACCCTCACGCGTGTGCGGTCGGCGGCGGAAATGCACGCGGCCGTGATGCGTGCGGCTGAAGGCGCCGACGTGGTGGTGATGGCGGCAGCCGTCGCCGACTACACGCCCGCAGGCGGCGCGCACGGCACCAAGATTGAGAAGAGCGGCGCCGTGACACTGCAACTGGAGCGCACCGTGGACATTCTCGCGGCACTTGGCGCGGCACGCGGATCCGCGACGCGTCCCGTGCTCGTCGGCTTTGCGGCCGAGACCGGGGATCCCGTGGCTCGCGCATCACGCAAACGTGACACCAAACGGGTGGACCTCATCGTGGCAAACGATGTGTCCGCAGAGGGCAGCGGGTTCGACGTGGACACCAACCAGATCACACTTGTGGACGCCGCCGGCGCCGAGGCCCTGCCGCTGCAGTCGAAGGACGCGGCGGCCGCAGCCATTGTTGATCGCGTCGAAGGCCTGCTCGCGGCCGCACCAGCTCCGGTGCACGCATGAGCGGACGCGACGACCTCCGCGAACACCTGAAGTACTACCGCGATCTCGGCGTCGCCGGCGTGACCACCAATCCCGTCTGGCGCGAGCGCGCGCACTCAGGATCGGGCGAGACGCACTCACCCCCCAGCACCGAGCACGAAGCACCAGCACCGAGCACGGACACTGATCTTGATGCCATCCGCATCGATATCGGTGACTGCACCCGCTGCAAGCTGCACACGCTGGGCCGGCAGCGCATCGTGTTTGGCTCCGGGAATCCGAAGGCCGAGCTGATGTTTGTGGGGGAGGCGCCTGGGGCCGACGAGGACGAACAGGGCCTGCCGTTTGTGGGCAAGGCAGGGCAGTTGCTGACGAAGATCATCGAAGCGATCGATCTGAAGCGCGAGGACGTGTACATCGCGAACGTCATCAAGTGCCGGCCGCCCGCGAACCGCAACCCGGAGCCGGACGAAGTGGCGACGTGTGAGCCGTTTTTGTTCCGGCAGATCGACTTGATCAAGCCGCGGGTGATTGTGGCGCTGGGCACACACGCCGCACACACGTTGCTCAAGACCGACGTGCCCATCTCGCGCATCCGCGGAAAACAACATGACTACCGCGGTGCGATTCTGATCCCCACGTTTCATCCCGCCTACCTGTTGCGCAGTCCTGATCGGAAGCGTGAGGTCTGGGAAGACATGAAACTGGTCAAGTCGCTCCTTACTCAAGGCGCCTGAACCGATGGCCGCGCGCTGTGTGTCAGTCGGGGTGCCCGTCCCCGGTCTGGGACGGTTGACGTACCGGGTGCCCGAGTCGCTCCCGCTGCCCGTGCGCGGCGCCCGCGTCACGGTGCCGCTCGGCACACGCGCCGTCACCGGCTGCGTCATTGAGGCTGCCGTCGCGCCGCCCGACAGCGGCACGCTCAAAGACATCATCGAGGTCATCGACACCGATGCGTTTCTCCCTGAAACCGTCGTCGCCCTCGCGTTATGGGTCGCCGAGTACTACGCCGCCGGTCCCGGCGATGCGCTGCTCAACGCCATGCCGCCCAGGGCGCGCACCGGCGATGCGTCCGCATTCCGCCGGGTGCCGGTGGCCCAGTGGAAAACCGAAATGGAGCCCGAGGGCTCCAGCCCTCGGGGGGACACAAGGGCTAACGCCCCGCTGCCCCGAAAGACATTGCTCCGAGGCGACAAACAACGCGTGGCAGCTGACCTGTTGCAGCAGACGCCGGAGGGGGTGCCGTTGTCGGCGCTCAGGCGCTCGGGTGTCAGTCTCGCCACGGTGCGCAGCCTCGAGCGC
>Ga0222714_10003001_pt1 | contig 17498 bp, 12 predicted proteins | sample C33_3DmetaG_FD_165048 | JGI IMG/M metagenome (GOLD analysis project Ga0222714, IMG submission 165048) | Estuarine water microbial communities from San Francisco Bay, California, United States - C33_3D | ecosystem: Environmental > Aquatic > Marine > Unclassified | place: USA: California...
AATGGACAAGACCATGCCGAGATTCGCAAGCCTATGTCATCATCGCACCCGATCGTCGCTGCTCGCGAGCGTGTTGGCGCTGCTGACGCCGGTGGCAGCTGCCCAGAACGTCGATCTTATCTTCGTTGGTGACAATATCATCACCATGGATGACAGCGAGGTGCAGGCCGTTGCGGTCGCCGGTGATCGCATTCTCGCCACTGGGGATCCGAGTGCCATCCTGTCTCAGGCCACCGCAACTACACGCATCATCGAATTGGGTGACCGGGCACTCCTGCCGGGATTCATCGACGCGCACGGACACTTCTCGTCGATCGCTCGCAACGCCGAGTTGCTGGATCTGTCGCCGCCTCCCGTCGGCGGCATCGAGACCATCGATGACATCGTCGCGGCGCTGCGCTACTACATTGAACGTCGGCAAGTGGGAGAGGGCACCACTGTCTTCGGGTTTGGCTATGACGACTCTCTGTTGACCGAGGGCCGCCATCCAACCCGTGACGATCTCGATCGCGCCTCGACGCGTCACCCCATCATCATTCGCCATGTGTCGGGCCATTTGCTCGTCGCCAATTCGCTGGCCCTGGAGCAGGCAGGAGTGTCGGCGACGACTCCCGATCCTGAGGGCGGGATTATTCGCCGTCGTGAGAACAGCCGCGAGCCGAATGGCGTGATGGAAGAAACGGCAATGGGGGCGTTTGCCGGCAGCGGTGGCGGCATGACGGAACTGCAAATGCGAGCCTTGCGCGAGTCGGCAATGTCACTGTACGCCGGTTACGGAATTACCACCGTCCAGGATGCGAATGTCAGCCCGGCGTATGTGGAGCAGATGCGCGCCCATGCTGCGCTCGCCCCCTTCCCGGTGGATATCGTTGGCTATGTGCTGGCCAACGCACTGAGCGATGACGAACTGTCCCGGGTCGAGCCAGACCGGGAATACACGAATGGTTACCGGATGGGAGGGGTGAAGTTTACCCTCGATGGTTCGCCGCAGGGGCGCACGGCCTGGCTGTCCCGGCCCTATACCGAGGGACCGCCGGGAGCAGGGCCGGACTACGTGGCGTATCCCAGTTACAACCCGGAGGCCTATCTTGCCCGCATGCCGGACCTGATCCGACGCGGGGTCCCCGTGCTCGCCCATGCCAATGGCGATGCCGCCATCGAACTCATGATTGATGGTGTCGAGTCGGCAATTGCGGGCGGACCCGTGCCCGATCATCGGTCGGTGACGATACATGCCCAACTTGCGCGTCCCGACCAACTCGATCGCATGCGTCGACTCGGCATTATTCCGTCTTTTTATTCCGTGCATCCTTTCTTCTGGGGCGACTGGCACCGACTCAGTTTCGGCGAGGCTCGAGCCAGTTTCATCTCGCCGGTACGCGCGACGATTGAGCGTGGCATTCCCTTCACGATTCATAACGATTCTCCCGTGGTCCCGCCGGACATGATGCGACTGGTTGCGATCACCGTGAACCGCGAGACACGCAGTGGCTACGTGCTGGGCCCGGATCAGCGCGCCACCGCCGCGGAGGCGCTCTACGCAATCACGCAGGGAGCGGCCTATCAGTATTTCGAAGAGAACGAAAAGGGCTCGATCACCCCCGGCAAGCGTGCCGATCTGGTCATACTCGCTGTCAATCCATTGCACGCGGCACCCTCGGCCCTGGCCGATATCGCCGTGATGGAAACATTCGCGCGGGGCAAATCTGTCTACAGTCGGCCCGCAAGTCCCTAAGCAAAAACTACAGGAGTCATTATGAAAGTTGCCTTTATTGGTCTGGGCGTCATGGGTTACCCGATGGCCGGCCATCTGCAGAAAGCAGGGATGCAGGTCACTGTCTTCAATCGCACACAGGCCAAGGCTGCACAATGGTGCGAACAGTTTGGGGGAGAGATGGCCACAACGCCGGCACTCGCCGCTACAAATGCGGAAGTGGTCCTGTGTTGCGTCGGCAATGACGATGACGTGCGTTCTGTCATAACAAGTAATAATGGTGCCCTGGCAGGAATGGCGGAGGGATCGATTCTTGTCGATCACACGACAGCCTCGGCCAGCCTCGCACGCGAATTGCACGCCGCGGCGGCCGCGCAGGGCATCGGTTTTCTCGACGCGCCGGTTTCCGGCGGTCAGGCCGGTGCCGAGAATGGTGCCCTCACCGTGATGATTGGTGGCGAGGAATCCCACTACACTCGCGCGCAACCAGTCATTGCCTGCTATTCAAGGTTCAGCAAACTGCTGGGTCCCGTCGGCAGTGGGCAGCTGGCGAAAATGGTGAACCAGATTTGTATTGCCGGCATCGTGGAAGGGCTCGCTGAAGGACTGAATTTCGCGATGCAGGCGGGCCTCGACGGTGAGGCTCTCATCGAAACCATCTCCAAGGGTGCGGCAGGTTCCTGGCAGATGGAGAATCGGCATAAGACGATGCTGGCCGACAAATATGACTTCGGGTTTGCTGTGGATTGGATGCGCAAGGACCTCGGTATCGCCTGTGCTGAAGCCGAGAAACTCGGTATCGAGTTGCCGCTGGCGCGACTGGTGGACAGTTATTACGCCGAAGTGCAGTCGATGGGAGGCGGGCGCTGGGATACATCCAGCCTGCTGGCTCGTTATACGCGCAAACTACCCTGACAGCGTACCGGTGATTCGGCGTCGATTCGAGCTGGGCAGTCGACGCTGATTTCACCGGTCAGAAACAGGTATTAGCCGTATCTCTATTGATTCTTGGTAACTAAACTACTACCTTACCTGCTCTGCACAAGTGACCCGCAGGAGGGTTCGATGAAATCAAAAAATATCCTTTTAATCTCGATACTTACGGCAGTAAGCGGGATGGCGTTCGGGCAGTCATCCGGGACTTATACCGTGCCGCGTACCGAGTATGGACAGCCGGATTTGCAGGGTGTCTGGAACTTTTCATCGAATACCCCGATGACCCGTCCGCGTCAGTACGGCACACAGGAATTTCTCACGCCAGAACAAATCAAGGAAGTCGTCGCTCGCCAGGAAGCGGCAGCAGCGGCAGCTGACGCTGCAGCGGCTCAGCGAGTAGTCGATCCCGATGCCCCTGAAGCCACGGACAACCCCGGCGGCTATAACGACTTCTGGATTGAAAGCGCCGGTATCGGCGACGTGGTCAGAACTTCCCTGATCGTCTATCCCGAAGACGGACAGATTCCCAAGGCGGTGGAAGGCGCTCCCGTTCAGCGTGGTGGACTGGGTCCGGACATTCCGGGCGAGCGTCCAGTGCGCTATGTGGTGGGCGGAATCGCGAAGGATGGACCAGAAGATCGCGGTCTCTCCGAGCGCTGCATCGTCGGCTTCAATTCAGGGCCGCCGTTCACTCCCAGCCTGTATAACAACAACGTGCAGATTTTCCAGAGTAAGAACACCGCCGTCATCATGACTGAGATGATTCATGACGCCCGCATTGTCCCGCTCGGAGAAAAGCCGGCATTGTCGGATGACATCCGTCTGTGGTCCGGCGATTCCCGCGGCTGGTGGGAAGGTGACACACTGGTTGTCGAGACCAGGAACTTCAATGGCATGCGTCAGACCTTCGCAAGCCGAGGATCCAACCTCAATGCCGTGCTCACTGAAAAATTCACGCGCACCAGCTATGACAACGTAAACTACGAATTCACCATTGATGATCCTTCTACTTTTACCGACAAGATCACAGCGATCGTGCCCATGACGAAAGTAGCCGGACAACTTTACGAATACGCCTGTCACGAGGGGAATTACGGCATGACCAATATTCTTCGTGGACAGCGGGTAGAAGAAGGCATGACAATTGAAGGCAGCACAACGAGCAACGCGCGCTAGAACACATTGAGCGCTGCATTCGATCCCTCATGGGGCTCGTGACACTGATAAATTAGAGACGATTAACTAGTTTGACTAGTTAGATTATTTGACCAGAAGGGAAGTAAATGACTATTACATTAGAAAAGTATCTGAAACTGTCCTGCCTGCTCACGGTGCTGGGCTTGTTTACCTCAACACAGGTTGCCGCCCAGGGCGAAATCGCCCGCACACCGGATGGCAAGCCGGACCTGAGCGGCATCTGGCAAGCGGTGAGCTCTGCCCACTACAACATCGAACCGCATGCCGCTGCCGAAGGACCGTATCCGGCGCAGATGGGGGCCTTGTCCGCCATTCCTGCCGGCTTGGGTATAGTCGATCAGGGCAAGATTCCCTACAACGAGCAAAGCCTGCGTCAGCGTGATGCCAATCGTGTGGATGCGATCACCAAAGACCCGCTGGCCAAGTGCTACATGCCCGGCGTACCGCGCGCCACCTTGTTGCCATTCCCGTTCCAGATCGTGCAATCTCGCGAAGTTATCCTGATTGCCCATGAATTTGCTGAGGCGAATCGCATCCTGTACGTGGATCAGCCCGATCTGGAATCCCAGGTCGACTCCTGGATGGGCCATTCCAATGCCCACTGGGAAGGCGATACGCTGGTTGTGCGTGTGACAGGTCAGATGCCGGATTCCTGGCTGGATCGTGCCGGCAATTTCCACAGTTGGGAAATGGTGGTTGAGGAGCGTTGGACCCCGATGGGCGCCAACCACATCAACTACAAGGCAACAATCACCGATCCGAACACATTCACCCAGCCCTGGTCCATCAGTCTGCCGTTGTACCGCAGAATGGAGCCCAACATGCAGTTGCTGGAATTCAAATGTGCAGAGTTTTCTGAAGAGTATCTGTATGGCGAGTGGCGCAAGCCCGGCACGCCACGTGGCAATCCGCCGCAATAATCAGCAAGACTGATAAAAAAGCCCGCATCAATCGAAGCGGGCTTTTTTTTGCGCCGCGATTGCGCAAGCCATCAAGACCCAGCGCAGCCTACAGATGATAGCTAACTATGGTGTCGAGGGTCTTGCGGGTAATGTTGGGTACGCGTGCACCAGCTGCTGGATAACCGACGACGAGGATCATCAGGGGTTTCTCCGTGCCTGGTCGTTGCAGAATTTCATTCAGGAATTTCATTGGGCTGGGAGTGTGCGTCAGCGTCGCGAGTCCCGCTGTGTGAAGTGCGGCAATCAGCAGGCCCGTGGCGATGCTGACCGATTCAGTCACGTAATAGTTCTTCAGTTTTTTGCCCTCAACGTCCCGCGTGAATTTCTCACCAAAGATCACGATGAGATAGGGTGCCGTCTCGAGAAAGGGCTTATTGGCGTCGGTTCCCAGCGGAGCCAGAGCGTCGAGCCAGTCCTGAGGGGCCCGCGTCTCGTAGAATTCCCGCTCTTCCTGCTCGGCACCTTTGCGAATCTGTGCCTTGATATCGGGGTCTGCGATAACCGCAAAGTGCCAGGGTTGGCGGTTCGCCCCGGAAGGCGCCGTTCCCGCTGCTTGAATACAGGTCTGCACAACCGAGAGGGGGACGGGTTCGCTTGAGAAGTGCCTCACCGAGCGGCGCGTCTGCAGGGTTTCCAGGAATGCCCGGGCCCGGCCTTCGGATTCGGGGGCATCGATGCGCGGTAGCATGAGTTCAATCGAATCGAAGTGAGTGGCAGACATCGGGATCTCCTTTATCAGTCCGGAAAAAGCAACGGCCGGTGTGAGTTCCCGTGAGGGTTCATACCGGCCGTCTGTTTTAGCGAGGCGAGGTCAGTGCCGCGCCTTATTTACCTTTCGATGGTGAAGATGCCTTCCACCGTATTGATCGGATTCACCTGATCCAGCAGATCGAATCCGCCGACGAAGGCTTCGCCATTCGCACCGCTGAAGACGCCTCCGAGGTCCGCATTGATAGACTGGCTCACGAGGCCCGAACTATCGACAAGAGAGCCGTTGTTCGCGCTGAGTCCCACGATGCCATTGTTCACCAGCCCGTCGAATCCGATTGACCAGAGTTGATCAGCGACTGAGACGCTCAGGCTACCGTGGTACCGCCATCATAGACACCTGTCAGCAGGGTACCCTGGGGAGTGATGACAACTTCGTAGTCGGTTCCGCGAATGCCGATGGTGGCGAAATTGGTTACACGGGTTTCATACGCTGCGCGATTCTGTTGGCCGATGCCGCCACTGATGGTGCGGAAACCACCCTGGAACAGTTCGAGCGTGGAGACATCGCTACCGGGATTTTGTTCATACTGATAGGCGACGAAGGCGAATTCAGTGGATTCTTTCAAGGCGATCAGGGCGCCGTCGATCATGCGAATCTGGGCAGAGCCGGCGGCCGCAGTAATCACTGTGTCGCCTTCGAACACGGGGGCTCGACGCGTCAGCGGGCGGTCAGCTCCCGAGGCATTGACGGCGCGGACCTCGCCAGTCACGGTGACGATGTGACCGGCCGGTTCGGCAGCCGCATCGGCACCAGCCTGTTGCGCATAGGACAGGGGGGTTGAAAATGCGAATACACAGGAGAGCAGGTAGGCGGCCCAACTCCTGTTTCTGAATGCCTTCAATACCGGGTATCTATTCTGCATTTTTCTCAGCTCAATCTATGTTGGGTTTTACGTTCAGTTCGCGACTCTTTCCGAGCATCTTGGAGGCGAATTTTAGCGCTAGTAGACGCAAAAAGTGTGACGATATTCGCGCGGGAACTGAGATAGCGGGCTCAATTTGTGATGGGTGTTGCACTTTTGCAACGAATACCCTCTGAAATCCCGCACATTCCCACAACACCCTGTGATTCCCGCCAGAATTCTGTCGCGCTCACGATTCACAGGTAAGACCTTGTATTGGTGCGAGAAACTGTTGGAGCCCTGAGCGGTTCGCAGGTCCAAATCAGCCCGGTTCAGGGGGAAATTTGCCTACAATTTCCTACTGCGCCTCCTACAAGGAGATTCCCGGGTTTTCACCCCTTTTTTGCGGTCGTCGGCTACTCCGTTTTTTCGGCCATCACCTTGTCAGGATCGCCACGAAAAATCAGATAGCTGATGGCATCAGTGGTGATCTCGTGCCAGCCATGCGGCATGCCCTTCGGAATGATGGCGATGTCGCCGGGTTTTACCTTCTGCAGCACGCCGCCGCGAATTTCACCGCGCTGCATCGGGCCCAACAGATCGCTGACGGAATTCTGCATATCGACCCATTCGCCGCCGGTAACCATGGTGCCTTCGCCCGCTACGATGTAATAAATCTCATCGAGGAAGGGATGCCCGATGCCAGTCTCCTTGCCCTGGTAGTCGACCTTGCTGCGTTGCACAACCGACACGCCCATATTCTCTTCACCGACATTAATATGGCGCACCACGATGTCACTGACAGTGCTCCCTTTGGCCAGATTGGCCAGACCTTGCGTCAGGGTCGCACTCACTTCTTCCTTCGTCATCAAGGTGGCCCCGCCGTTGTCAGCTGCCAGGCTCATCAGTGGCAGCCCCAGCAGGCATAGCGTCAATAAGGTGCTTCGCATAAAGTTACCTGTTCTTGTTATTGGTTAAAGATTAATACTTCGTGCCTTGCGCCGGTTTATTTCAGATCAATTCGAGCTCAAATGAGATTAGGGCTGGCCAGCCTGAATCTCGACCGCAATGGCCTGTACTTCGTCCAGGACCCGCAACAGATTGCCACTCCAGAGCATGCCGATCTGCTCCTCCGAGTAACCACGTCGCACCAGTTCCAGCGTGACATTGAACGTCTCCGAAGCATCATTCCAGCCTTCAATGCCACCGCCACCGTCAAAGTCGGAACTGATTCCGACGTGGTCGATGCCAATGAGATTTACCAGATAATCGATGTGATTCACGAAATCGGATACATCAACCGGCGGCGCAATTGCATTCACTTCGGCTTCGATCCGTGGTGCCATCAAGGCATCGATCTCGCTCATATGGTTCTGGTACTCGCTGCGGGCGGTCGCGTCCAGCGCGTTGATCTCGGGGAAACTCAGCACGTCGTAACCGAGGTCGGCAGCAATGCTTGAGCGCAGCGCATTCAGCGCCTCCTGATGACGGGCCGCTTTGTCGACGTTCAGGTAACCACCAAAGGCCACGGTCTGCACAACACCGCCATTGTCACGGATGCGCAGGAGTTGTTCGTCGTCGAGGTTGCGGGGATGGTCACTCAAGGCACGCGCCGACGAGTGCGAAGCGATGACAGGCGCTCGGGTCAGCTCGAGTACTTGCAGGTTCGCCGCCTTGGAAGGGTGTGACAGGTCAATCATCACGCCCCACTGGTTCAACTCGGCGACAGCCAGACGGCCGAGATCACTCAGTCCATTATGGAGCCACACGCCGTCACGCTCACCGGTGTTGGAATCCGCGAACTGGCTGTGGCCATTGTGAGCCAGCGACATGTAGCGTCCACCGCGAGCCTGAAAATCCCGAATATTGCTGATATCGAGGCCAACCGGATAGGCATTCTCGACGCCGATCATAGACACTTTCTTGCCGGTCGCAGCAATGCGTCTGACATCGGCGGAGTTGTAGGCGAGTTCGATCTGGTCCGGCGCAATTTCCTCCGCCAACCGATGAATGGCATCGAACTTGTCGATAGCATTGGCGTAGGCGGCCGCATAGCCGTCGGCATCCAGTGGACCCTGGCCGGTGTAAACAATCTGCCAGGTGACATCGAGCCCACCCGCAACCATCTTCGGCAGGTTAACCTGTGTATCGAGGTCCATCGTGTAATTCGTTGTCGCGGTGAAGTTGCTGGTGTCGATGTCGTCATGGGTGTCCAGTGTGATGACACGCTCATGAATACCGCGGGCCCGGGCAACGAGTTCCGCCTCACTCTCCACCCGCTCGCTAGCCGGTGCCGGAGCACTGGCGGGCATCGTCGTTGCCGGTTCGGGGCTCTCGCCACAGGCAACTAACATCAATGTGCCGAGTAACAGGGTCAACATCTTGGCTTGGGTCTGCATCTTCATAGAAAATCTTCTTTTGATCAGGAAAAAGGGTAATTGAGCTACGCAATTCAGGATGGTCACATGCTCCGCGCGGTCACGCACAGATCCGGATCATCGCGGTTATCGTGCATGCCGATCACGTTAGCACAGGAGCCCGAGAATTCAACGGCAGCAGGTAAATATTCACCGCGTGCCTCGGCGAATTCGGTGCGGCATGCTCCTGTTGCAACTCCTGAGCACCAAGCGTACTAGCAATAACCGTACCTTGCCGCCGTCCAGCGCGAGTCCCAGGTGCAGGCGCCGGTCATAGTGCGGCGCCATCACGGGTTTGCCTCACGGGGCCGCAGTAGCATACTATGCACCCTGTTCCCGCGAGTTTCCCGCAAGCGGGAATTCACCTTCGGTTTGCACCAATCCAGTCCAGAAAATACGTGTGAGATTCAAAATGGGTCACCTTCGATTTGCAAAGCTTATCGCGCTCTTCATTAGCTTGTTGCTGCTCTCGTCTGTCTTCGCAGAAGGCGGAAGGACTCCCTTACGGGTTAAACATGGCATCGTTGCCAGCGTGTCACGGCTGGCATCCGAGGCAGGTGTCGAGGCGCTGAAACAGGGTGGTAATGCGGTCGATGCCGCCGTCGCAACGGCCTTTGCCCTGGCCGTCACCTGGCCATCCGCCGGTAATATCGGTGGCGGTGGCTTCATGGTGTATCACGGCGCTGATGGTCACGCCACCACCTTCGACTTCCGAGAGAAAGCCCCGCTGGCCGCAACAGAAACCATGTATCTGGGCCTGGACGGTCGCATCGTCAACAACTCCAATCACGCGGGCATTCTCGCCGTTGGCGTTCCGGGAACCGTCGCCGGTCTGTACAAGGCGCACCAGGAACTCGGCGTATTGCCGTGGGCCGATCTCGTCGCACCTGCGGTGCGTATGGCAAGAGAAGGCATTCCCATTACCTATGCGTTGCAATCCGGTTTCGCGTCAAGCATGTCTCGCTTCAAGGAATATCCAGCCTCGGTCCGCACTTTCGCCCGTGCCGATGGATCGCTGTACGAATTGGGCGACACCTGGGTACAAGCCGATCTCGCTCACACACTGGAACTGATCCAGCAACAGGGCAAGGACGGCTTCTATAAAGGTGAAAATGCCAAGCGCCTGGCCGACTTCATGCGTGACAGCGGCGGCATCATTACCGAAGAAGACCTCGCGAAATACGAGGCAATCGAGCGCGCGCCGATTCGTGGCACCTATCGAGGCTATGACATCGTCAGCATGCCCCCGCCCAGCTCCGGTGGCGTCGCCATCGTCGAGATGCTCAATATCCTGGAAGGCTACGACCTGCACGCGATGGGCCACAATTCAGCCCAGACCCTGCACCTGATGACCGAGGCGATGCGTCGCGCCTATGCCGATCGCGCCGAACATCTGGGCGATCCGGATTTCAATGAAGGCATGCCTCTCGAGCGCCTGATGGACAAGGATTACGCGGCAAAACTGCGCGCCTCCATCGACATGGACAAGGCCTCCGTCAGCAGCCCTGAAGAATTCGCGAATATCTATGAGAGTGAAGAGACTACCCACCTGTCGATTGTCGACAAGGACGGCAATATGGTCTCGATGACGTATACCCTCGAATACAGCTATGGTTCGGCGATCGTCGTCGATGGCGGTGGTTATCTTCTCAATAACGAGATGGGAGATTTCAACCCGGTGCCGGGTGTCACCAATAATTATGGTCAGATCGGGACGGCTCCGAATCTGGTCGCTCCCGAGAAGCGCATGCTGTCCAGCATGTCACCGACGATCGTTGCCCAGAATGGCAAGCCCGTTTTTGCCGTCGGCAGCCCTGGTGGTCGCACGATCATTAATACCACTCTGCAGCTCATCCTGAATGTCATCGATCACGGCTTCAATATCGCGGAGTCGGTTGAGGCAGGTCGCATTCACCATCAGTGGCTGCCCGATGTCACCAGCATCGAGGACAATGCCGTGTCGATCGACACCCTGCGTCTGTACGAGGCGATGGGACACGAGACCCGCGTGCGGGGATCCCAGGGCTCGGCGATGGGGGTATTCTATGACCGCGATGCCGGTCTCTTCCTAGGCGCTGCAGACTCGCGCAGCGGGGATGCGGCGGCGGTTGGCTACTAGCCATTAGCCGCACTTCTGCTCGTCACTGCAGGCGGTGGCGAGCCTAATTCCCCGGCGTGTAACTGCGTTCCAGATTCGCGTCGATGTCTGCGGGATAGAACAGTACGTCGCGAAACTCGCCACTGGCATACATCTGTGCCTGATCATCGAAGTGGCGTGAGCCCGGGACATTGTTCAGGCCGCCCACCGTGATAGCCTTGGCCCGCAATCGTTCACCGAATTCCACGACCGCGACAAAACTGTTGCCACTGGTGCCGTACATGCGCTTTGTGCCCGGGTAGGTCCGACTGCCGAATGAGGCGAGTGAGCCCCAGCGGGAGGAGGCGAAGGCGACGGGTATGCTGGGCGCGCTGTCATCGAATTGCTGTTCAATATCGCCATTGAGACGCTGGTACCGGTTAATCTCTCCCCAGGGTACCTGCCAGCTGCCGAAGTCTGCCTCGAGGCGCTCGGCCGCCGCACGCAGCGCGCCGAGCTTCTGTGCCGTCGTGCTGGATCTCGCCATGTAGTCGTAAATATCGACACCCGCAGCACTGGCCTGTTCACGCACGTCATCCATCAGGTTTTGGGCCCAGTAGACCGCGAGAGTCGTGGCCGTTGAGTCCAGCGACCAGGTGTGGTCCCAACCACGGAGCAGGTCGATGTATTCAAGCGTCTCGGAACTGATCGACACTTCGGTCGGGGCGCGCCGATCGACAGCCGTGGTCAGCAACAAACTTGGAATCAGGTCATCGAAAGCGGTCAGCAATGGGTCATAGGCCGCTTCTATCAAACTGTCTATGGTGAAATCAGTCTTGTCCTGCAAAACTTTCACCGCGTGAATTCCGCGCGGATTCTCGGGATTGTTTGCCATATAACGCGGGTAGTCCTGTTGGCGAGGACTATTTGGGCCTGCCGCGGAGAATGGCCAGTTGTTCGTGTTTTGAATCCAACCGTTAGGCGGGTTGAAAAGGGTGATAGTTTCATCCACAGGATGCAGGCCCTGCCATTCAGTAGCGGAAGTACTGCCGTCGAGCGGAGCATTCCAGTCGAAGTTGGGATTGCGACGCGGAATAAAATTGCCGTGATAGTAGGCGATGTTGCCGTCGGCATCGGCGTAAACCGTGTTGTTGGAAGAATTGGTCTGCAGATCCATGGTGGCACGAAACTCAGCGTGGTTATTCGCCTTCGTGCGCGTGTAGGATTGTGTGAGCGCCTTGATCGGTTCCTGCATGAGACTGATGCTTACCCATTTGCCATCTTGTTCGCGAATAACCGGACCATGATGGCTGTGATACACCGTAAACTCTCGGTCCTTAAGTTCATCACCATCCTTGTAGGGTAATGTAATTCTGGTCTCCCTGAGTTGGCGTTCGGTATTGTCGTAACGATAGTAGTAGCCGTCCTCGTGCTGAACGATGGATTCAAGATACTCATCTATCGCATCGGCGCGTGATGAGGTGTGCATCCAGCCGGTATGCTCATTGAAACCCTGATAGATGAAGAACTGACCCCACGTTACGGCGCCGTAAGCGTTGAGTCCTTCCTCGCTCACCATGTGCAACTCAGACCGGAAGAAAAAAGAGGTGTGTGGATTGATCAGCAATAGTGCCTTGCCGTTTTGCGTATTTTGTGGCGCGATGGCGAAGCCATTGGAACCGCGTGGTTCTCCGTCGAACACGGAATCACGCTGCGCAACCAGCTCATTGCCCCCGTAAAAAGCCTGAAGATTCCTCAGGTTGATCTGTTCGATGTCGCCACCGATGCTGCCTTCGGTAAAGCTGAGCGCCATCCACGGTTCGAAGCGGTGTATCACGCGGGGTGTAATTTCAGGATGAGTGTAGAGGTAGTAGTTCAAGCCATCGGCAAACGCGTCCATGAGCTCACGCAGCCAAGCCGGACTCGCGGCGTACTGTACCTGTAATGCGGCCGGGTCGATGAACAATTTCATGCGCAGATCGCGGAACAATTCCTGGGCGCCTTCGGCTTCGGCGAGACGACCCATGGCGTTGATGTAGTTTGTTTCCACGCGATTGAAGTCATCCTCGGCCTGGGCGAACAAGGTGCCAAACACGGTGTCCGCGTCCGTCTTGCCATAGATGTGAGCAATGCCCCAGGTGTCTCGTTTGATCGTGACATTGGCCGCTCGCCGCTGCCAGCGATCGATGTCCCCCTGTGAGGGTGCAACGATGATGGGATTCGGCATCACCGAAACCGCGGTTGGTGGTTCAGTCGATGGGGAGCAGGCCGAGAGCGTCAACCAGATGAGCGTCGTGAGGAAGGCAATTTTCTGCATGACCTGCTCCTGTGAAGGGTTCGGGATCTAAGGGCTTATTCGGCGACCATTGACCCAGGTTTGCAGTACCTGGGTTTGCCACAGTTCGCTGGGGTCAACGGCGAAGATGTCGCGATCCAGCAGGATAAAGTCGGCTTTCTTGCCGGGCTCCAGCGTACCGAGCAGGCTTTCCTGGTGGGCTGCGTAGGCGGCGTTGATGGTGAAACTGGCAAAGGCTTCTTCCATCGTCATCCGTTCCTCAGGAAACCAGCCGCCAACAGGTTCATTCTCATGATCCTGCCGCGTGACAGAGGCGTGAAGCCCGAAGAAGGGATTCGGTGACTCTACCGGAAAGTCAGACCCGTTCGCGATCAGTGCGCCGGCGTCCATCAGTTTGCGCCAGGCATAGGCGCCTTGAATGCGCACCTCGCCCAGCCGGTCCTGCGCCATGTTCTTGTCGCTGGTAGCGTGTGTCGCCTGCATGGAAGGAATTACGCCCAGCTCGGTAAACCGCGCGATGTCCTCATAACGCAGTACCTGAGCGTGTTCGACGCGGTGGCGTTGCGCCCGCGATCCGGTCTCATTGATAAGCAATTCGTAGTTGTCGAGAACGATTCGGTTGGCATCATCGCCGATGGCGTGGGTATTGACCTGGAAGCCAGCGTTCATGGCGGCACGCATGAAGTATTCGAGGCGTTCAGGATTTTCCAGCAACAGGCCGCGATGACCGGGGAAGTCAGAATAGTCATCGACAAGCGCCGCACCGCGACTGCCCAATGCGCCATCGGCCACGATCTTCACGCTGCGAATGATGAAGGTATCGTCCGCATCGCGATAATGTCCGTTCGCCAGGATCTGTTCATACAGGCTGTCTGAGGCGGCAATCATCGCGTACACCCGAATGGGTAAGGGGCCGGTGCGCAGAAGCTGCCGATAGGCGGCGACCACATCGCTGCCAATGCCGGCGTCGTGCACACTGGTGAGTCCGAATGTCGCGAGTTTTTCCATGGAGGTGCGCAGTGCGAACTGCAACTCCTCCTGGCTTGACTCCGGAATCTGGGATCGCACCAGGGCCATCGCGTTGTCGACGAAGACGCCAGTGGGATCACCGTCGTCATCACGAATAATCTGGCCACCTTCAGGGTCCGGTGTGCGGCGATCGATGCCAGCCAGTGCCATGGCGGCGCTGTTGGCCCAACCGGCATGACCGTCGACCCGGGTCAGCCACACGGGTTTGTCGCCAACGGCAGCGTCGAGCGTCGCAGCTGTGGGAAAGCTGTTGCTGTCCCACAGCACCTGATTCCAGCCCCGGCCCTGAATCCAGTCGAGTTGCCCGTTGCTCTCTTCATTGAATGCCACCACACGGGCAACGGCTTCCTGTTCCGAAGTGGTGCCCGTGACGTCGACTCGAAGCAGGCTCAGTCCGTAGCTCAACACGTGACCATGGGCGTCAATCAGGCCGGGAATTAATGTCCGGCCGTCGGCATCGATGCGGGCATCGACATCGGTCGGCAAGGTCTCATCAGCCTGAAACACGCGCATGACACGATCGTCACTCAGTTGCAGAGCACTGAACCGTTGCAGGTTGCGGGCACTGTCGAGCGTATAGCCGTTGGCGTTGACGATCAGGGTTGTGTCCGCGAACAGCGTGCCGGGGACGAGCAGGGAAGCGACAATCAGCTGAACAATTTTCATGAGAATCCGGGCGCGGGATAAGGGTTTCAGGAAGCCCGATACTAGCAACTTAATTCCGGAGTGTCATGAGATCGCAGAACGCATGGGAGGCTTGGTAAATTCGCGGCGCAAAAAAAACCCGACTACGTTCCTGTAGTCGGGTTTCTGAACAAACCTACTGGTCAGGACTAGTCGCTGCCGTCTGCTTCCACATAGCGGAAGAAGCCGAAGAACATTTCCTGCCAGGTTTGTTCCCCCCATGACAAGGTTTGGGATGGATCAGGATTGAATGGGTTCATCTCGGTGTTGTCGAACGAACCTGTGAATACCATTTCAGTGCCTGCCGGAATAAATTTCGGATCCTTGAAGTCATAGACCTTCTGCCAGTTAAACTGGTAGTTCGGTACGTTCAGGATTTCTTCTGTCTTGCCATCCGGATAGACCAACTTGAAGTTCGCGTCATAACCACGGTAGTGCATGTGTGGCCCGAGCATCGTCAAGTAAGAATCCTTGCGGAATTTCTTGGTGGCAACCATCTCCTTGGTGGAGAAGGGTGGCACATTGATTTCCAGATCGGCAGCGGAACCACCCAGTACCTGACGAGCCGGAGGCTCATCCCACAGATACAGGCCGATTTCGGATGCATCTTCGGTTTCCTTGCCGGAAGTGGTGTAGTGCATCTGCAACAGCAAGCCACCGCCCGCCTTCAAGGGGAAGCCGGAGTTTTCAGGATAGGTGTTCACGGCATTACCCGGGGCATACGCGCCGAGACCGATGCCCTGATTGAGGACTTCGAATTCGCTCACGCCGTTGGGTCCGTAGGCGAAGGCGATGATGTGGTGCAGCACTGTGGTGTCGCCAGGGACGAACTCGACAGCCTTCACCCATACATCCTTATCCAGATTCAGGGGCACCTGCAGGTTGCGGTAATCCTGTACACCGGTAGCAGGAATCTGCTGGGCCGGAATCTGCAAGACCATGTCAGGCTCGCCGTAGTTCCACTTCTTCAGAACCGGAGAGAACTCAGCCAGTGGGTCGGTACCGTCAGTGTTCTTGGCGCCGTCGTCAATCCAGTGCACCAGAGTCTGGGCTTCTGCGACAGTGATGTGATTGACGTCGTGGAAATCATTGACGTATTGCTTGTCGATTTGTCCGGGGGGCATGCGCTTGGTGTACAGCACTTCGCGAATCATCGGCGACCAGCCCTGCACCATCTGGTGGTTGCTCATGGCAAACGGGGCGATGCCGCCTTCCTGGTGGCAGGTCACGCAACGCGCTTCCAGAATCGGCACGATATCCTTGGCATAAGAGATAGCGGAGGCACCGGCGAAGGCGATCGCATCACCCTTGGCTGGAACGCTGGCGACAGCAACTTCGTTACCTGCCAGTACGTCAGTCAAGGCATCGGCGAGGTACGGCTTGCTGGCGCGGCGCGCCTTGCTGCCTTCTTCGAGCGTGTCATTGATCGCGCCGCGATAGACGACTGTCTTCGCCTTTGGATCCAGAACCACAACCTCACTGGCCTTGGTCAGACCCAGCTCTTCCGAAACGATCTGGCTGTCATCCATCAGGATTGGCAGGGTCAGGGCGTTCTTGCTGGCAACCTTGGACAACTCGGCGCGGCTGCCATCGGCGCTCGCATCGATCATATAGAAGGCGACCTTCTGATCGGCAAATTGGGCCACGACCGCGTCGTAGTCTTCAATCGCCTTGCGCACAGCCCGCGTGTCGTCGTGCACGAACAGGACGACTGCGTCCTGGTCAGCATGGCGGCTGAGCTGGAAAAATTTGCCATTGTGGTCAATCAGTGAAAAGTCGCTGATGCGATCTGCCGCTGCGGCGGGCAGTGCAACGGCACTGAAGAGCACGGATGTAGCCAGTATTCGCGCTACGGTCTGAAACTTACTCATGAGACTCTCCTCAAACTGCAAGAAACGGGGTGGTGCCTTTTTGGTAGGGGTGCATGGTATGGCGGCTGATACAAGAATGCTTCCTGAAAATTAAAAACCACATTCTTTTTAACTTTCAGGTAGTTATTTTCGACGATTTTACCCCTGCAACAGCCCGCACCCGCGTAAATCCCTGACCAGCCGGCAGCATTAAGACGTCAGCCCGGGGAAATCGGTTACGGCACAAATGGGTGGTTTCCGGATCACTGCAGCTCGGGAACGGTCAGAATAGTGCTTTCGGGCGGCGACTCCATTGCTTCAGGACCGCGCCCGGACCATTGCGTCCTGGCGACGAGTAACGCAAAATTCGGCCGCTATGAACCAGACGGGTATCGCCCTTGCCATGAATCATTTCGCCGTTCAGCTGCCTCGCGTGTGTGCCGTGCTGACCCTGCTACTGGGCGGATTCGGTGCGAACTCGGCTCTGGCCGAGGACTATCGCATCGGGCTCTGCTTCGGCGGTTGCCCACAAGGAGCTGCCGACGGTGACGAGCTGATCCTGCGACCAATCTACGCCATGGCCTACAACACCGACACGAAGTCCGCAGACTGGGTCGCCTACAAGGTCTCTGCCGGTTCCATTGGCATAGCATCCAATCTGTCGCGCGAACCCGTCCCGGACAACTTTATCGCCGACACCCTAGACAGTAGTGATTTTCGGGA
>Ga0222714_10003002_pt1 | contig 17497 bp, 18 predicted proteins | sample C33_3DmetaG_FD_165048 | JGI IMG/M metagenome (GOLD analysis project Ga0222714, IMG submission 165048) | Estuarine water microbial communities from San Francisco Bay, California, United States - C33_3D | ecosystem: Environmental > Aquatic > Marine > Unclassified | place: USA: California...
CATGCTCTCGGGCGAGAGCCACTTTGGCGGGACGAGCTTCGACACGCTGATGCTTCTCGGTCTTGGCGCGGTCACCGCCGGGCCGCTCATGCTTTATGCCAACGGCGCCAAGCGGCTGCGGCTGTCGACCATCGCGATCCTGCAATACATCGCGCCGACGATGATCTTACTCACCGCTGTGTTCATCTTTGGCGAGCCCTTCGGCACGGCGCGGGCGGTTGCCTTCCCGCTGATCTGGGCCTCGGTCGTGATCTATCTCTTTTCGATCTTCCGGCGGACCCGATGACCGTGGCGCTCGAAGGCTATTGCCCACCGCAAGACCCACTTGTTGTCTTGCATCAAGACCACGAGATTCTGATCGTCGACAAACCTGCCGGCCTGCTGTCGGTTCCGGGCAAGGGCGAGCATCTGGCCGATTGCCTGATGGCGCGGATCGAAGCGGTTTTCCCGACAGCGCTTCTCGTGCACCGGCTTGATCGCGACACCTCGGGCGTCATGGTTTTCGCTCTGACGCCGCACGCGCAGCGTCACCTCGGGCTTCAATTCGAAAAGCGCTATACAAAGAAAACCTATGTCGCCCGCGTGTGGGGCGAGATGAAGGCCAAGACCGGCACGATTGACCTGCCCCTGATCGTCGATTGGCCGAACCGCCCGCTTCAGCACGTCGATCATGAAAACGGAAAACCGGCCCTGACCGATTACAGGGTGGTGCGAACCATCGGCGGCGAGAGCCGCGTGCGGCTTTATCCCAAGACGGGGCGCTCGCATCAGCTTCGCGTCCATATGAAGGAAATCGGCCACCCGATCCTGGGCGATCCCTTCTATGCGACCGGCCCGGCCCGCGATTACCCGCGGATGATGCTCCATTCCGAAACGCTGCAGCTCCGGCATCCCGATGGCGGCGCTGGCGTGCGGTTTACCGCCAAAGCGCCGTTCTAGGTCAGTCCAGCGGTTCGAGCTCGGCCTCAAGCTCGGCGCGCAGATGCTCGTGCTGCTTCGGCAACTTCAATGCCGAACCAAGGCTCGCGCGATCCTCGTCAGCATCAAAGCCCGGCGCATCGGTGGCGATCTCGAAAAGGATGCCGCCGGGGCTGCGGAAATAGATCGCCTGAAAATAATCCCGGTCGATCTGGGGCGTGACCTGATATCCCGTCTCGATCAGGGCCTTGCGAACCTTGCGCTGGGCCGCGGCATCCGCGACCGAAAAGGCGATGTGATGGACCGAACCCGCCCCCTGCTTCGCGCGCTTGCCGCCCGCCACCGTCTCGATATCCAAGTGGTTTGCGTTGTTCCCTTTGGATTTGGCAAAGCGCATCGTGGCGCCTTCGCTGCCTACTGCTTCATAGCCCATGAAGCGCAAAAGCTCGGCCGAGGCGCCACCATCGCGCAGGCGCATCGAGGCCGAATGAAATCCGCGGATCGCCATGTCCTCGCTAACCCCCCCACCGGTCCACGGTGCGCGGGTGTCTTCGCGTTCGACAAGAGCAAAGCTCTCGCCATCCGGCCCGCCAAAGAGAACCCGGTTCTCGCCAAAAAGCGTGTCGGTCGTGATCCCCCCGACGCGGAACTCGGCAAGGCGGATTTTCCATGCCTCCGAGGTTCCGACCGGGATGACAAAGGAAACTGTTCCCACCTCTCCGACGCCGGGCTTGCCGCGGGCCGAACGGGGGCGGGGGAAATAGGTCATGACCGTTCCGGGGGTGCCGATCTCGTCACCGTAATAGAGGTGATAGACCTCGGGCGCGTCGAAGTTCACTGTGGTCTTGACCCGCCGCAGCCCAAGCGCCTCGGTGAAGAAGCGATTGTTGGCCGCGGGCGACGAGGCCAGCGAGGTGATGTGGTGAATGCCCTGGATCTGGCTCTGCATGAAAACTCTCACATTGTTCTTTGGCCAACATAAGAGCTTTTGCGTCCAGTGTAACCGGCATCGGTGCACCGTTTCTGTGCGCGAAAGCAATGGGTGGGGCGCCCGATATCATACGGGCGCTCGCGCTGAATTAATCGGCGGCCCATCCCGAGATGGCCTTGACCTCGAGGAATTCCTCGAGGCCCCAAGTGCCGCCTTCGCGGGCGCGGCCCGAAGCCTTGATGCCACCAAAAGGCGCGCCCGCGGCGCGGCCCTTGCCGTTCATCTCGACCATGCCAGACCGCAGCTGGCGCGCAAGGCGGTTGCGTCGCGCCCCGTCTTCGGACTGGACATAGTTGGTCAGGCCATAGGGCGTATCGTTGGCGATGCGAACGGCCTCCTCCTCGGTGTCGAAGGGAATGATCGACAGGACCGGCCCGAAGATCTCCTCGCGCTCGATGGTCATGCCGGGTTTCACATCGGCAAAGACGGTCGGGCGGACATAGAAGCCCTTGTTCATCCCTTCCGGCAGGCCAAGGCCACCGGCGACAAGGCGCGCGCCTTCGTCGATGCCCTTCTGGATAAAGCCCTGAATCTGCTCCCACTGGCGCTTGTTGACCACGGGGCCGATGTGGCGGCCATGCTCGCTTGCGGGGCCGACCTTGATCGAATTGGCGATCTCGGCGGCCGCCTCGACCGTTTGATCATAAATACTCCGCTCGACCAGCATCCGCGAGGGCGCGTTGCAGCTTTGGCCCGAGTTGTTCATCATGTGCCGCACGCCGCGTTTGACGGCATTGGGATCGGCATCGGCGAAGATCAGGTTGGCACCCTTGCCGCCCAGCTCGAGCGTCACCCGCTTGAGCGTTGCAGCAGCGGCCACCGAAATGGCGCGGCCCGCGCGGGTCGATCCGGTGAAGGAAATCATCTCGACGTCCGGGTGGCTTGACAGCTGGCTTCCGACGCCCATGCCGTCACCGTTCACAAGGTTGAACACGCCTGCCGGAACACCGGCATCATGCACGAACTCGGCAAATAGCATCGAGGAAAGGGGCGATTCTTCGGACGGCTTAAGGATGCAGGTGCAGCCCGCCAGAAGAGCCGGAATCACCTTGAGCGTGACCTGGTTCATCGGCCAGTTCCACGGGGTGATCAGGCCAACAACGCCAATCGGCTCGAGCGCGATCATGTCGTTCGGCGTCTCGGGGCGGAGCGGGCGGACCCATTCCATATGCTCGAAAGCGGCGATGAAGTTTTTGAGGTGCCACGGCAGGCATTCGGCCTGATCGTCGCGGCTCATGTCGATCGGGGCGCCCATCTCGATCGAGATCGCCTGCGCCATCTCGTCGGCGCGTTTCTCGTATTGTTCGAGGATGCCCTTCACATGGCCGAGGCGCACCTGCGGATCGGTCGCGGCCCAAGCGGGGAAGGCGGCCTTGGCGGCGGCCACGGCGGCATCGGTGTCGGCCTGGTCGCCGAGGCTGATGACGGCGCAAACATCCTCTGTCGAAGGATCGATCACATCACAGTCGCGGGCCGTGGCCGGCGCAATCCATGTGCCGTTGATATAGAACTCGCGCTTTTCGATCATGGCGACTCTCCGGTAATTTGATCAAATTTGGCGCAACCTGCCACTCCTTGCGCCGACATGCAAGTTGGTGGAGATGCCTTTTGGCCAAGTCTATAACCGACAAGGGATGCGGGGCGCCGAAAAAGAACCGACATGCGCCAAGGCAACTCCGACACCTATCGACCCAGTCGGGGGCTTTTCTTTTGCGCGGCGGCGGGCAACATGGGCCGAAGAGGGCTGCATGGGGCCCGAAAGGCCGGAATGAAGACGAAACAGAAGAATAACCTGCCCTTGATCATTGGCTGGAGGGAGACTGTCGCGCTTCCCGATCTCGGCATTGCCGAGGCCGTCGCCAAGATCGACACGGGCGCGCGAACATCGGCGCTTCATGCCACCCGCATTCGCCATTTCGAGCGGGACGGCGTTCAATGGGTTCGTTTCCATGTGCCTCATGCCGGTCTCGCTGAGGCCGTCGATTGCGAAGCGCCGCTCGTTGACAGCCGCGAAATCAAGAACACGAGCGGAATTCCCGAAGAGCGTCTGGTCATCTCGACCCTGCTCGTGCTTGGCGGCCGGAGGTGGGCAATTGACGTTTCTCTGGCGGATCGTGCCGCCATGTCGATGCCGATCATTCTGGGCAGGACGGCGATCCGCCGCCGCCGTATACTTGTAGATCCAGGCCGTTCGTTTCTTGTCGCACCTGTTGGAAAGGAAAGCTGATGAAGCTTGCAATGCTGGCACGCAATCCCACCCTCTATTCCCACCGGCGCCTCAAGGAAGCGGCCGAAGAGCGCGGGCACACGCTCGACATCATCAACACCCTTCGCTGCTACATGAACATCGCGAGCCGCCGGCCCGAAGTCTATTACAACGGCGAGAAGCTGCCTCTCTATGACGCTGTGATCCCGCGGATCGGCGCGAGCGTGACCTTTTATGGCCTCGCCGTTCTGCGCCAGTTCGAGATGATGGGCGTCTATCCCCTCAATGAATCCGTTGGTATCGGACGCAGCCGCGACAAGCTCCGCTCGATGCAGCTTTTGGCGCGGGATGGCATCGGCTTGCCGGTGACGACCTTTGCCCATGATCCAAAGCAGACCGAAGAGGTAATCCGTCTGGCCGGAGGTGCGCCGGTGGTGGTCAAACTCCTGGAAGGCACGCAAGGCATCGGCGTGGTTCTGGCCGATACCGAGCGCAGCGCGAAATCGGTGATCGAAGCCTTTCGCGGGGCCGATGTGAACATCATGGTGCAGGAATTCATCAAGGAAGCGGGTGGAACAGACATTCGCGCGCTTGTGGTTGGCGGCAAGGTTGTCGCTGCGATGAAGCGCACCGGCGCCGAGGGCGAGTTCCGCTCCAACCTGCATCGGGGCGGTTCGGCCATGTCGATCAAGATTAGCCCCGAAGAACGCGCCACCGCGATCCGTGCGGCGAAATCGATGGGTCTGAATGTCTGCGGCGTCGATATGCTGCGCTCCAATCACGGGCCGGTGGTGATGGAGGTCAATTCCTCGCCGGGGCTTGAAGGGGTCGAGAACGCTACTGGCATCGATATCGCCGGCAAGATCATCGAATTCATCGAGAAGAACGCCAAGCCCAACAGCACCCGGACCAAAGGCAAAGGCTGATGCCTGACATTCGCAAGCCATTCGAGATCGCCGGGCGGCGGATTGCGCCCGGTCAGCGGATGACGGTGGAACTGCCGGTCAGCACGCTTACCGACCATACGCCTGTCACGATGTCGGTCCATGTCGTCCACGGCAAGAGGCCGGGTCCGGTGATGTTTGTCTCCGCCGCCATTCATGGCGACGAGGTGATCGGGGTCGAGATTGTCCGCAGGCTCTTGCGGACCCAAGCCCTTGACAAGATGGCCGGAACCCTTCTGGCGGTGCCGATTGTCAACACGTTCGGGTTCCTCAACCAAAGCCGCTATTTGCCCGATAGACGCGATCTCAATCGTGTTTTTCCCGGCTCTGCCACTGGCTCTCTTGCCGCCCGCATGGCCAGCCTTTTCCTGAACGAGATCGTTCTGCGTTCGGATTTTGGCATTGATCTTCACTCGGCCGCGATTCACCGAACCAACCTCCCGCAGGTTCGCATCAGCCCCGGAAGCGACCGGATGCGACATATGGCCGAGGTCTTTGGTGCGCCCGTGATCATCACCTCAAAAAAGCGCGACGGATCGCTTCGTTTGGCGGCGGGCGAGGCCGGCGTGGACATGCTGCTGTATGAGGCGGGCGAAGGGCTGAGGTTCGATGAATACGGTGCGCGAACCGGCGTCATGGGAATTCTGCGGGTGATGCACGAACTGGGCATGATCGGCGCAAAGGGCGTGGCCAAGCCGAGGGTCAAGCCAACCCTGTGCCGCAAATCATCGTGGTTGCGCGCGCCCGCTGGCGGTCTGATCCGGATGTTCCGCCAATCGGGCGACATGGTCGAGACAGGTGACGTGATCGGCCTCATTTCCGATCCCTTCGGCGAGAATGAAACCGAGATCGTCGCCACCGAAGGCGGCATCATCGTTGGCCGTGCCAACCTTCCGGTGGTCAACGAAGGTGACGCACTCTTTCACATCGCCGAACTGCCCGATCCGGCCAAGGCCGAGGCGGCAGTCGGTGCGCTGGCCGAGCAACTCGAGGCGCAGCCGCTGTTTGATGAGGACGAGATCATCTGAAACGAAAAAGCCCCGGCGTTTCCACCGGGGCTTTGTCTTTGCCGCAAGCGAGGGTTTATTCCTCGGCGTCGTCGGCCTTGTCTTCTTTCGGGATCTCGAGGCCGGTCTCCTGATCGACGATCTTCATCGACAGGCGGACCTTGCCACGGTCATCAAAGCCCAGAAGCTTGACCCAGACTTCCTGACCTTCCTTCAGAACATCCGAAGGATGGTTCAGGCGGCGGTTTTCGATCTGGCTGACGTGCACGAGGCCGTCGCGCTTGCCGAAGAAGTTTACGAAGGCTCCGAAATCGACGAGCTTGACGACCTTGCCCTTGTAAACCTTGCCCTCTTCCGGCTCAGCCACGATCGAATAGATCATGTCATAGGCCTTCTGGATGGCGTCGCCGTTGGACGAGGCGATCTTGATGATGCCATCGTCGTTGATGTCGACCTTGGCACCCGAAACCTCGACGATCTCGCGGATGACCTTGCCGCCCGAGCCGATCACTTCACGGATCTTGTCGGTCGGGATCTGCATGGTCTCGATGCGTGGAGCGTGCACGGAGAAGGCATTGGCGCTTGTAAGGGCCTTGGCCATCTCGCCCAGGATGTGCATCCGGCCGTCTTTCGCCTGAGACAGAGCCTGCTTCATGATTTCCGGAGTGATGCCGGCAACCTTGATGTCCATCTGCAGCGAGGTGATGCCGTTCTCGGTACCAGCCACTTTGAAATCCATGTCGCCGAGGTGATCCTCGTCGCCAAGGATATCGGTCAGCACGGCGTAAGAGCCGTCGTCTTCCAGGACGAGACCCATGGCAACGCCGGCAACCGGAGCCTTGAGCGGAACGCCTGCGTCCATCATCGACAAAGAGCCGCCGCAGACCGAAGCCATCGACGACGAGCCGTTGGATTCGGTGATCTCCGACACAACCCGGATCGTATAGGGGAAGTCGGTCGCGGCCGGCAAAACCGCCTGAAGCGCGCGCCAGGCCAGCTTGCCGTGGCCGATTTCGCGGCGGCCGGGCGAACCCACGCGGCCAACTTCGCCAACCGAATACGGGGGGAAGTTGTAGTGCAGCAGGAAGTTCGAGCGGAAGTTGCCATGCAGGGCGTCGATGATCTGCTCGTCGTCGCCGGTGCCGAGGGTGGTCACGACCAGGGCCTGCGTCTCGCCACGGGTGAAGAGCGCCGAGCCGTGGGTGCGCGGCAGGAGGCCGGTTTCCGACACGATCGAGCGAACCTTGTCGAGGGCGCGGCCGTCGATGCGCTTCTTGTCCTTCACGACCGAGCCACGCAGAACGCTCGACTCGAGCTTCTTGAGGGCAGAACCGAGGTTGGCATCGGCCAGCTGCTCTTCGGAAAGGCCGGCCTTGACGGCCTCTTTCGCGGCAGCGACGGCTGCAACGCGCTGCTGCTTGTCGAGGATCGCGTAGGCGGCGCGCATCTGCTTTTCGCCAAGACCCTTCACAACGCCATACAGCTCCGAGTAATCCGGCGGGCTGAAATCGAACGGCTCTTTGGCCGACGTTTCGGCCAGCGAGATGATGAGGTCGATGACCGGCTGGATCTGCTCGTGTGCAAACACGACGGCGCCCAGCATTTCGTCTTCGGTCAGCTCATAGGCTTCGGACTCAACCATCATCACGGCGTCTTTGGTGCCGGCCACGACGAGGTCGAGCCGCTGCTCGGGATCGTTGCGAAGGCCCTGCATGTCGTCGACTGTCGGGTTCAGCACATAGCCGCCATCGACATAGCCAACGCGGCAGCCGGCGATCGGCCCCATGAACGGAACGCCCGAGATGGTCAGCGCGGCCGAAGCGGCGATCATCGCGACAACATCAGGGTCGTTGACAAGATCGTGGCTCAACACGGTGCACATAACGAGGACTTCGTGCTTGAAGCCGGGGACAAACAGCGGGCGGATCGGACGGTCGATCAGGCGGGCGGTGAGCGTTTCCTTTTCGGTCGGACGCGCTTCGCGCTTGAAGAAGCCGCCCGGAACCTTGCCGGCGGCATAGTATTTCTCTTGGTAATGAACCGTCAGCGGGAAGAAATCCTGGCCCGGCTTCGGTTCTTTGGCGAAGGTCACGTTGGCCATGACCGAGGTTTCGCCAAGGGTGGCAATGACGGTGCCGTCGGCCTGACGGGCAACCTTGCCGGTTTCCAGGGTCAGCGTTTCTTCGCCCCACTGGATTGATTTTCTAACTTCGTTGAACATCTATCGTTTCCTCTAGGGAGCGCTCCCGGCCTTCCGGGTCTCCCGTTTGAATGGCGGCCCCATTGCCGCCGCCCCCAATCCTTCGCATGCGCCCGGGGGCAGGGCTCACGTCACAGATGGGCGGCCTATACATGGGAATGCCGGATTTGGAAAGAAGGCAGTTTTCAGGCCCAATCGACCAATATTTCCATGGTGAAAAAATTTCTGTTGCCCGCGATGGCAGGCTGGCCGACAAATAGGGGCACATTGGAATTTTGCTGGCAAAGGAGTTATTTATGGCCGGTAAGTTTGAGCTTTATAAAGACAAGGCGGGCGAGTTCCGTTTTCGCCTCAAGGCCGGAAACGGCGAACCCATTCTTGCCAGCGAGGGCTACAAGGCCCGCGCAAGTGCCGAAAACGGAATTGCCTCGGTGCAGCGGAATGCGCCCAATGATGACCGCTATGAGCGCAAGGCCAACAAGGCCGGTCAGGAGATGTTCAATCTCAAGGCGTCGAACGGACAAGTCATCGGCACCAGCGAAAGCTATTCCAGCGCTTCGGCCCGCGACAACGGGATTGAATCGGTCAAGAAGAACGCGCCCGACGCCAAGATCGTCGATCTGACCGACGACGCTTAATCGACACACCCCGCAAACGACAACGCCCGCCTCCAGAAGGGGCGGGCGCATCGTTTTCTCGAACTGAAGACGCTTAGCGGCGGATGCCGAGGCGCTCGATCAGGCTTTGATAGCGGGCCTCATCCTTGCCTTTGACATAGTCAAGAAGCTTGCGGCGCTGGGCGACCATCATCAGAAGGCCACGGCGGCCGTGGTTGTCCTTCTTGTGGGTCTTGAAGTGCTCGGTCAGGGTCGAGATGCGCGAGGTGAGGATGGCAACCTGAACTTCGGGCGAACCGGTGTCGCCTTCCTTGGTCGCAAATTCCTTCATCAGGCGGGCTTTTTCTTCAACAGTGATCGACATCGGGGTCTCCTTTCGGATTAAAGGGTTATGGCGCAAGCCGGGATGTCGTCCAGCAGGGCCCGTGGAGGTATCCGCCAAGGGATTCCATTGGGGATGCGTGCCTATAGTGGCATTTCCCCTTGAAGAAAAGATGATTCTGGGTCGCTAGCCCTTGCGGAAGAACGGCACAAAGGCATCGAGAACGGCCTGCGGGGTCTCTTCCATAACGAAATGCCCCGCACCCACGCAGGAATTGCCCTGAATATCGTCGGCCCAAGCCCGCCAAAGATCGAGAGGATCGGGCGTTTGCGAGGGAAAGCCGATGTCGGACCAGAGGAAATAGATCGGTGCCGTGATCTTGCGCCCGACAGCGCGGTCGGTCTCGTCGAGATCGCGATCAAAGGTCGCCCCGGCGCGGTAGTCGGCGCACATGGCATGAAGACGGGCAGGGTCTCGCCCTTGCGCGAGATAGGAGACAAGCGCCATGTCCGAGAAAGCGGAAGCCGATTTGGCGCGGGTCCATGCGGCGAGGGTCCAGCGGAAATAGGCGTCCGAGTCGGCGCCGATCATATTCTCGGGCAGGGGGTAGGGCTGGGCGAGAAATGTCCAGTGATAGGCCTTCATCGCGAGATCGGCGTTCCAGTTGGCCCAGAAATCGACGGTCGGGACGATCTCGATGATGCCAAGACGGCGCACGCGGGAGGGGTGATCAAGGGCAAGACGATAGGACACCCGCGCGCCCCGATCATGGCCGAGGATATGGGCCGACGCGAGGCCGAGCGCATCCATCAAGGCGACGATATCCCTTGCCATTTGCCGTTTGGAATAGACGGTATGCCCCTTGTCATCGACAGGCGCGTCGCTGTCGCCATACCCGCGCAGATCGGGAACGATCACGTCGAAATGCTTGGCAAACTCAGGCGCTACACGCTCCCAGCAGTGGTGGTTCTGCGGATAGCCGTGCAGAAGGATCAGCGGCTCGCCTTTGCCGCCGCGATGAACAGAGAGGCTTACCTCGCCGCAGCGGATGCGACTTTGCGTGAAGCCTTCGATCATTGGGCGGGCCATTCATTGGGCTGTTCGGCGTAACCGATATAGAGCGGGTGCTTTGGGTGGCCGTCTTTGGTGAGACCGAGCGTGAAGAGCGGCGCGCCGGTGGCCCGCAAGAGCGCTTCGACCGCAGGGCCGCGCGCAAGATGGCTGCCATGCGTGCCCCAAGCGCAGATCACCTGATCGGCCCAGTCCACCGAACCCCGGATGGCCTCGTCATTCGCCGGCCCGACCGGATCGGCGGCGGCGCGCATCTTGCGCGGGTCGGTATCCCGCCATGCAAAGATGTTGGTAACGCGAAACGCACCAAAGCCCAGCGTCCGCGCCCGCCGTTCGCAGCGCTCGACCGTGGGGTCGTTCTGAACTTCGGTTGCCGTCGACGGGTTGAGCATGACGAATAGCGCCTTGCGCCCCGTGGGCTCCCAAGCCCGCGTCAAGAGATAGCGATACCGCTTGCAATCCGAATAGACGGCGGTCGAATGGGCATCGCCCTTTTGGAATTCGCGCGTGATCATGGCCCTGCATTGGTAGCCGCATTTATCGCGCGTTTCTAGAGATTGAAGACGCGGCTGGGGTGCAATTCGCCCGCACGATAGCTGCCGACGGCCACCGGCTGGCCCTCAAAGCTCGCCCAACATTCGTCGCCATATTCAAGCCCATGCGCAAAAACCATCGCCGGATTCCCGTTGCGCAGCTTGGCGATGCTTTCGGGCGGGCAGCGGACCTCGGCAAGATCGGTCAGGCCAACCTCGAGCGGCAAAACCCGCGCGTCCAGTTCAGGCGTGCGGGCCAGACGATCAAGCTCGTCAATGCTGATCCCGTCCTCGGCGCGAAACGGGCCCGACCAGACGCGGCGCAGCCATTGCACATGGCCATGACAGCCCAGCGCCGCGCCAAGATCGCGGGCGATGGCACGGACATAGCCGCCCTTGCCGCAGGTCATCTCGAGGGCGACGTGATCGGCGTCGGGCCGGTCGGTCATGACCAGTTCCTCGACCCAGAGCGGGCGGGCTGCAATTTCGAATTCTTCATCGTCGCGGGCGAGCTTGTAGGCGCGCTCGCCATCGATCTTCACCGCCGAGAACTTGGGCGGCACCTGCATTATATCGCCAACGAAAGCACAAAGGGCGGCCTTGATCTCGTCGTCGCCTGGCCGCGTGTCGGAACGGGCGATCACCTCGCCTTCGGCATCGTCGGTGTTGGTCGCCTCACCGAGTTTGACCATGAAGGCATAGGCCTTGAGACTGTCGGTCACAAAGGGAACGGTCTTGGTCGCCTCGCCCAGAGCCACGGCCAGAACGCCGGTCGCTTCGGGATCAAGCGTGCCGGCGTGGCCAGCCTTCTTGGCATCCATTGCCCAGCGCACCTTGTTGACCACCGCCGTCGAGGTGATGCCCGCCGGTTTGTCGACGATCAGCCAGCCCGAGATATCGCGGCCCTTGCGCTTGCCCATGTTTCGCTCCGTTTGCGTGAGAGGCGCTGCTAGCCGAAGGGGGCGGGCGCGGTCAACCTATTCTAGCACGCCAACCATCGGCCCCATGCGGAAACCGATGTCGGCCCGGCCGAGCGAGGGCGCATAAAGCCGCGAAATACGGCCATCGAAATAAAGCGCCTGAGGCAACCCAAGATAATCGCGGAAAAAGCTGGCGAAGAGGTGGAAATTCACAGGCGTGTCAGACATGACAAAAACCGCCTCGCTGCCATCGGCGCTCGTGCCAACGCCATTGCGGATCAGCCGCGAGGTTCCTTCGGGAAGAAACCGCGGATGAAGCTCGCCGTCGATCACCAGCATCGGACCGGATTGCGTGGCATAGGTGCAATCGGGCGCTTTGGCCCTGAAGGCCAGCGTTTCGATCACCTGCGCACCGGCATTGCCGATGCAGAGGACACCATTGGGCAAGAGGCCGAAATTGCCGGGGCCTGCCTGGGTCACGAGCCACATCTTCTGCTCGCCGTTCTCAAGGTAATAGCCCACGGGGCGCAGATCGTCGTGATACATGCCTGCATTCATCGCAAAGGCCAGATTGCGACCTGTCTCTGCCTCGATGCTTGAGAAATCGCCAAGCGGCGCGCCGTCCGCGGCGGAATGGAAAAGGCGAAGGTCGTCCCTGGCCGGATCGACGCGGCAAAGCGAAAATCGCGTCTCCTGCCAGGTGACCCGCTCACAGGACAGGGCAGAGGCCGGTCCTGCGAGAAGCGTCAGCAGGGCGGCAAGGCGCAGCATCAGTCGTCGAGATCCTGCCGAACGTGTTCATCGGCAAACAGGCGGCGGGCTTCGTCCATCTTGTCGAAGGTCTCGTCGATCTCGAAGCGCAAATCGGGCGCGAACTTGAGCGCTATGCCTTTCGTGACAAGGTGGCGGATCTCGGCCTTGTTGCGGCGAAGGGCGGCAAGCACCTCATCCTTGCCTTGCCCTCCAAGCGGCAAGACATAAGCTGTCGCCTGCTTGAGATCGGGCGAGCAGCGCACCTCACCCACGGTGATCGACACCCGCGCCAGATCTGGATCGTGGATATCCCCGCGTGTCAGGACATCGGAAAGCGCACGACGAAGCACTTCGCCGACGCGAAGCTGCCGTTGAGAGGGGCCTGAGCCCATGGAAAACCGGTTCTTTGCCATGCGCTGCACATATGCCGGTTCAGCCCTCTTGCCAAGCGAGGCTTTGGAGTGCAGGCAGGGAACAGCCGAAAATTGCGGAGGCAGACCATGTCGCAGACACCCGGAATCGTGGTTACTGGCGCCTCGGGGCGCATGGGGCAAATGCTGATCCGCACGATCAACCAGTCGGGCGCGTGCCATCTTGTCGGCGCGGTCGAACGCAAGGGTCATGCTTGGGTCGGGCGCGATGTGGGCGAGGCGATGGGCGCCGCGCCGCTTGGTGTCGTCGTGACCGATGATGCGATCGAAGCCTTCGCCAAGGCGCAGGCGGTCATCGATTTCACCGCCCCCGCCGCGACCGTGGAATTCGCCGGCCTGGCGGCTCAGGCGCGGGCGGTTCATGTGATCGGCACCACCGGCCTCAGCGGGACCGACCTTGCCGCCATCAGCGCCGCCGCCCGCCATGCGGTGATCATTCGCGCCGGGAATATGTCGCTCGGCGTCAACCTCCTGACCCAGCTCACCAAGAAGGTCGCTGCCGCGCTGGACGAGGATTTCGATATCGAGATCGTCGAGGCGCATCACAACAGGAAGGTCGATGCGCCTTCGGGGACGGCTCTGATGTTGGGCGAAGCTGCCGCCGAAGGGCGGGGCGTGTCGCTTGACGAGGTGTCCGACCGTGGCCGCGACGGGATCACCGGCGCCCGCAAGCGCGGCGATATCGGCTTTTCCGCCATTCGTGGTGGCGACATTGTGGGCGAACACGATGTGATCTTTGCTGCCGCAGGCGAGCGGATCATCCTGCGCCATGTAGCGACTGATCGGGCGGTATTCGCCCGCGGGGCGCTCAAGGCGGCACTCTGGGGGCAGAACAAAGCGCCGGGCGAATACGATATGGTCGACGTTCTGGGGCTCTGAACCTTCAGAAATCGATCGCGATCCCCTTCTTCTCCCAATCGCCAAAGCGCACGGGGTCGGGGCCATCGCGCCCGCCAAGCTCGGTGGGGCGCTCAGCTTCCTTAGCTTTCTTGCGCCGCTCGGCCGCTTCGGCCAGCGCGCGCTGGGCTGCGGCGGGCAAGTTTGGATCACTGTCGGTCATGCTTGCGTTCCTTGTCCCGGATGATCCGGTGTTATAGGGCAGGGGCCAACAGCTCAAGAGGACCAGATGACCGAACCCGGACTAGCCGCCCGCCGCGCCGCGCATCACCTTGTGGATCAGGTGACGATCGAGGGTCTGCTCATGTCCGAGGCTCTGGCCTCCGGCACGCTTGCTCGCCTCGCGCCCGAAGACCGTGCCCGCGCCCAGCGCCTTGCGCTGCAAACCCTGCGCGGCATGGATCGCGCCGACCGGATGCTCAAACCCTTCTTGCAAAAGCGCCCGCCGCTGACGGTGCGCAACGTGCTGCGCATGGGGACTATCGAGATCTGGTCGGGCGAGGCGCCGCACGGGGTGGTGAACGCCTGTGTCAGCATCGCGGGGCAAGATACGCACACCCAAGGCATGAAGGGCCTGGTCAACGCGGTCTTGCGGCGGATTTCCGAAGAGCGCCCCGGCGCCTGGGACCGATTGCCGGTTCCGCGCCTGCCCGACTGGCTCAGGGGGCCGATGATCGAGGCTTGGGGCAAGCCGGCCGTGGAAAGAATGGAAGACGCGCATTTTGCCGGGGCAACGCTTGATCTGACGGCGAAAGGCGATCCATTGGCGGTTGCCGGTGCCGTTGGCGGAACGGTCCTGCCCACAGGGTCCGTTCGTGTTCGTGGTTCGGCGCAAGTCTCGGCCATGCCCGGCTATGCCGAAGGCGACTGGTGGGTTCAGGACGCAGCGGCGGCCTTGCCGGTGAAGGTGCTGGCGCCAGAGAAAGGCGAGAAGATCCTCGATCTCTGCGCCGCGCCGGGGGGCAAGACGATGCAGCTCGCGGCGGCGGGTGCCAAGGTCACGGCGCTTGATCTCTCCGCTCGGCGGCTCGAACGGGTGTCGGAAAACCTGACACGCACCGGCCTTGAGGCTGATGTCGTCGCAGGCGACGCGCTGGAGTTTGATACGGGCGGATGGGACGCGATCCTTCTCGATGCGCCCTGTTCCGCCACCGGCACGATCCGCCGCCATCCCGATCTGCCCTATGCCAAGGATGGCAGCGAATTTGGCGCCCTGATCGACCTTCAGGCCGAGATGATCGACCACGCGCTGACCCTTCTCAGGCCCGGCGGACGGCTTCTTTTCTGCACCTGTTCGCTTTTGCCCGACGAGGGCGAGGTCCAGGCCGACGAGGCGCTCGCGCGCCATCCGGGCCTTGAGGCCGATCCAGGCGCGCTGATCATCGAGGGCGTCGATCCTTCGTGGATCACGGCTGAAGGCGGCCTTCGCCTCAGACCCGACTATTGGCCCGATCTCGGCGGAATGGACGGCTTTTACATGGTCCTGTTGCGAAAGCCTGCGTGACTTGAACCGCCGGCATCCCTATCATGCCGGCAAAAGACGCAAGCAAGACGCAGCAGAGGCAGCAGGATTTGGCCAGACCGCAGACATGGCGTGCCCGGCAGACGGCACTCATGCATCAATGGCACGCCCGCCGTGCCTCGCGCGCCAAGCTGCCCACAGGCTTTGTGTCTCAGCCCGAACCGCGCTCGATCGGCCTCTATGCCAAGGGTCGTCAGCTCATTGCCGGCAACTTCCTGTTCTCCGGCTATCTGATCGAGGCGCCCGGAGAATCGATCTGGAGCATCGGCGCCGAGGCGCCTCATGTGATCGACGAACTTCAGGGATGCAGCTGGCTCGATGATCTCGCAGCGGTGGGCGATGCCAAGGCGCGGTCGCGGGCGCAGGCCTGGGTCTTTGAGTGGATTGATCTTTATGGCAACGGGACTGGACCAGGTTGGACGCCAGACCTTACCGGCCGCCGCCTGATCCGCTGGATCAACCACGGCTTTCTGATCCTGCGCGGCAAGGATCGCGAGGCGACCGACCGGTTCTTTCTTTCGCTCGCCCGCCAGACCTTGTTTCTCTCGCGCCGCTGGAAAACGGCCCGGCCCGGCCTGTCGCGGTTCGAGGCATTGACCGGCATGATCTATGCTGGCCTTTCGCTCGAAGGGATGTCGGGGCCCGTCGAGCAGGCGATTGCCGCGCTTGAAGAGGATTGCCGGACGCAGGTTGATGCCCAGGGCGGCATCCCGACCCGCAATCCCGAAGAACTTCTCGATGTGTTCACGCTGCTCACATGGGCGGCACAGGCCCTGAGCGAATCCGACAGGCACCCGCCCGAGGCGCTGGTCTCAGCGATCTCGCGGATCGCCCCTACCCTGCGCTCGCTCCGGCACACCGATGGTGGGCTCGCGCGGTTTCATGGCGGCGGGCGCGGGATTGAAGGACGGCTCGATCATGCCCTTGCCGCGTCAGGGATCAAGACGCGGCCGGGAGAGGGGCTGCATATGGGCTATGCGCGCCTTCAGGCGGGGCGCACGAACATCATCATAGACGCCGCGCCCCCGCCCAAGGGCGAAGCCAGCTATGATGCCCACGCCTCGACCCTTGCATTCGAGCTGACCTCCGGCCGGAGGCCGGTGATCGTCAATTGCGGCTCGGGCCGCAGCTTTGGCGCCGAATGGCGGCGCGCAGGGCGGGCAACCGGAAGCCATTCGGTTCTGGCGCTTGACGGGTATTCCTCTTCCCGGCTTGGTGCGCCCAGCCGCCTTGATGGCCTTCGGGGCGAGCTTTTGGCCGATACGCCTACGAAAGTTCCCGTCGAGTTCAGCCAGCTGGACGACGGCACGAGGCTCGAGGTCGCCCAAGACGGTTACCGCCGCACCCACGGGCTGACACATGCCCGCATCTTCGATCTGATTTCCGATGGACGCGGCCTTGCGGGCGAAGAACTTTTGGCGACGCTGTTGGATGCCGACCAGCTGCGCTTCGACCGGGCGATGGACCGGGCGGGCCTTCAGGGGATCGCCTTTTCGCTTCGCTTCCATCTGCACCCCGAGGCCGATCCGCAGGTCGATCTGGGTGGCGCGGCGATTTCGCTGACGCTCAAGAGCGGGGAAATCTGGGTGTTCCGTCACGACGGCACCGCGGAAATGACGCTTGAACCTTCGGTTTACCTCGAAAACGGGCGCCTCAAGCCACGTGCGACACAACAGATAGTTTTATCTGGTCGCACGATGTCATATGCGACCCGCGTCCGCTGGTCTCTGACCAAGGCGCAAGACACGCCCAATGTCCTTCGGGATCTTGTGGAAGATGGCAATGCGGACGCTGATCAGGACTGACCCGAGGATCCCATGACCGAACCGCTTCCCATCCGCCGCGCCCTTCTTTCGGTGTCCGACAAGACCGGCCTCATCGATCTGGCAAAGGCGCTCGACGCGCGGGGGGTCGAGCTTTTGTCGACGGGCGGATCGGCCAAGGCGCTGCGCGAGGCGGGGCTCAAGGTAAAGGATGTGTCCGAGGTTACGGGCTTCCCCGAGATGATGGACGGCCGCGTCAAGACATTGCACCCCAAGGTGCATGGCGGCCTTCTGGCGCTGCGCAACGATGCGGGCCACGTTCAGGCGATGGCCGACCACGGCATCGCGCCGATCGATCTGCTCGTGGTCAATCTCTACCCGTTCGAGGCCACTGTCGCCGCG
>Ga0222714_10003003_pt1 | contig 17494 bp, 55 predicted proteins | sample C33_3DmetaG_FD_165048 | JGI IMG/M metagenome (GOLD analysis project Ga0222714, IMG submission 165048) | Estuarine water microbial communities from San Francisco Bay, California, United States - C33_3D | ecosystem: Environmental > Aquatic > Marine > Unclassified | place: USA: California...
CTATTGCGAAACTGTGATGCTCTCCAATTGTTTGCCGTGGTGATATTTGCATTCTCAGTCGCATCAGGTACGACTGGATCGGTCACACTTGCACTCTTGGTCGTAATTCTTCTTAAATCAGATGCTTTGATCGGTAAACTATCAGAAAGAAAACTTCCGTCTGGTTGTTGTGCTCGGAAGTTTGCTCTTAATGATGAGAAAGAAATACTTCCAGATGCGTAATATGGTCCTGCTTTTGTGACGGTCGATGCCATTCTTTCATCAACATTTTTTCTTTATTTAGAACACTGGTACGATCTCAGAGTCCTGATGACCTTGTTTGCGAATCATTTGTTCCCAAAATGTTGCATCCTCAATACTATAAAACGTTGCTACTTGTTTCGCAACTTTGTTCTTTTTGTTCTTGTAGTAGATAACCTGGTACTTCATAATGATCATTCCAATGACGAATTACACCTGCCACAATAAAGGCATTGGTGATAAGATAAGTCGCAAAGATGACTGTTCTTACAACTGCTATGATATCAGATTGTCGGTCATCTTTGCAAGCTTTTTCTCCTAATGCTTTTGCCCACCATCTCCATAATGACTTTCGCTTTTTCATTGAGTCTTGTATCTGTCTCCGATTGCTGGGTTAAAAGGTAATAAGTCTGCTTCTATTTTGATTTCTTTCTGCTTCTCTTTGGTTGTACGTAGGTCAAGTCCACGTGTCATTAACTTTGGTGCAGTCATTTGTTCAGGCAGTCCTAATTTATTTGCTGCCTGTGCCATTCGGTCACGTGTCGCTTGTTGTCTCAGTTGTTTTTGTATTTTTGGTTGTGCCGCTCTTGCTGCTGCCGCTGCTGCTCTTTCTTCATCAGATCCAATAAGGTTATCAATCTTTTCCTTTGCTTTTTCTTCTGCTCTTCTTCTTGCCTCTTCTCTACGGTCTGCTGCTGCTTGCTCACGTTGTCTTTGAGCAGCGGTAGATCCTGTTGGACGTTGTACATTTGGTGTTCTTGCTCTGGTTTCTCCACCCTGTCCAATATCAACAGGTTGTGACCTTTTACCTTCACCTTGTTTTTTTGCCTGCAAAACAGTTCCCAATGCACCTATTGCAGTGGCAGCAGCAGGTAGTAAGTTACGCGCACCTTTAAGTGCTAGACTCGCAACATTTTCTTGAATGTCCTGTTGAAACTGTTGAAATGTTTTCACTCTACTCTGGAAAGAATCGTCTCAGAGTATTTATTCTCACGATACCCTTGATAGATTAACTCTTCCCACTGCTCTTGATAACAAACAACCAACAAACGTTTGTTTCTATGAAATGGACTATGCTTCAGGTCTTCATCATCTTTTGGTGTTACATTGGTCTCAATGGTAATATATTTTTTATCAACAAAATAGACCCAACCTTCAATACCTTTTTTCCACTTTACATAGTCATTCAACCGTGGTTTATACATATGCTGCCTCAAGTGGAGTACGTTTCAGTGGCATTGCGGTGTAAGGAGTGGTCTCTCTTATATCCACTGCTCTTCCGACTGTTTTGGAGTTGACTGGGGAATAGTATACTCGTGTCTTGGTGTTGTAGAACCCCCAGATACAACGAACGGGATCACCAAGATTGTAATCAAACCGACGCTGATAATGAATCCAGATAGCAACAACATTGCGCTTAAACTCTGTTTGCTCATAGTACATTCCCTCAGGTGCTCGATGTGGAAACTCAGTAATCATCACCATACTTTAAACCAGACTCAGCATTCATCAGTTCAACAGTTGTTTGATAACCTTTATCTACAGTCAGTTCATGAGTTTTGGCAATATCTTCCAGTGTCTGCACATCAAACTCTGGTGCAGTTATCCAACTAAAACCTTTGCCAAATGTATTGTCAGGATTGACCACATACCAATGACAAGCGGTGTCAGGAACAAACACAGAACATTTCTTCCAGTCGTTATCCCATTGTGGGACTTGAACAAAAGATAATGCTGCGAAGATAAAACCAAACAGACTTAGAAACATTGTTAGTCGTTATCAGGAACGGCACGGAGTAAGTTAGGGTTTTTCCCATCTTCAATATAAAGTTCAAGTTGTTGCTTACATTGTTCTTTGGTAAGTTTGACTTGATGAGGATCAATCAAGGTCCAACCAGTTGTGCAACACTCTTCAATGCGATAAAGTTTTTCCATTGTTTTCAGGTCGTAAATGCGTCAATGATACCAGACTCATAGTCATCCACAAGTTTGAACTTCTGTGCCTTGACAACATTTGGCATAATCATGTTTTGATAGTTCTCATCAAAACCATCTTCATTTGCAAGCAGTTCAAATGCTTCAGTATCATCTTCTGCGATCAGACTGATGACTCCGCCATACTCAGAAGAGGGAAACGGAACCCAGTAATCAACAATGTACAGACTTTTCATTTTGTTTGGTAAATTACTCCTGAATTGTAGTGTATCTATTTGTGTTTGTCAAGAGACTCTGTTGTCGCTCAATCTCAAACTTAATCGGCAATAGATGTGATGCAAAGAACCCAGCATAAGGTCCATCATTCAATAACTGATGAATGTTCTCTACTTGCATCAGAGCAAGCACTAACTTCATTTGTCGATCCATTACACAAACTCAGAAATGTAATAGTCAACAGATACATTCATCTCTGCTGCTTGCTTTTCAAAAAAACTTTTGGTATAACTACGTGCTGCTTCACGTCGCACATAGTTTTGGACTTCAACATCGGCATGTTTCATAAAGTCCTCAAAAGCAGTGATAAACTGCTTAATGTCTTCATCGTTCATTCTACGTTACAGTCAGGGTGAAAATGTGCTTGTTGTTTGCAATAATGCTCCTTTGGTGTTTCTTTACCATAGTAAGCATCAAATAGTTTCTGATCACGTTGTATCAGAAACATATTGTATCCTACCATAAAAATGGCGACCAATGCCGCATATGCAATGTACTTTGGTTTCATCAGCAAGCACCGTAGAAAGGGTTACCCAGTTGAGGCAGGTCCTGGTTATCACCAGTCACCACATAGTCATGTGCCAGACGGTCACGAATGGCAAGCAACTTCTCCACACGGTTCAAATACTTCTTAGAGATTTGATCAATACCTTTCCAGGACAGCACCTGCAGACACCATTCTGTGCTGATGTCGCCATAAGGAGTCTGAACAGGGTAGTAACCGACCAGCATCGTGCCGTCTTTGGACTGGAGGGTGGGGAAGTCAGGCATCGGGGTGTCTCCCTTGTTGATGTCCTTATTATAGGTCAGAAGGACGGCACCACGTCGTTGACCAGGACAGTTCCTGATCTGTCCATCTGCTCCCAGAGCGTGTAAAGTTTATTATACAGTGCTGGCACACTTCCATATTCCCGTGCAATTCTATTTTCCTCACGCAAGTTGAGTTCTTGCAGTGCAGATAAAATTACACCAATTTCATGAACATTTAGGTTTACATTTGTTTCAGTCATTGTTATCAGTCCCAAGATACATTTTGTACTAAAAATCCAGGCATTACATAAGTCCAGGCACCTAGGTCACCATTTCCACCAACTTTATAGTCCCACTTATATTCAAACTTATTATGACTGTCCCAAGTCATATATCCCTGCTCCTTATCAAAACGACCTTTGATAGTAAGACCATGCCTGTTAGAAAAAATGTTGCGAGTGCGAAGTCCTCCACCCTTCTCACGGGTTTCAATCACTACACAGATATCAGGATAGGTTTGAATTCCCTGTTCCAACAAACAAGGAGTTTCATAACGAAATGGGCGATAATGAGTTTGCTCTGGTGTTGCAAGTGCAGGAGCACCAGAAAGAATCAATGCAAGAGTAAGAAGTTTTTTCATCCTACAACCCTCCAACATACAGTCGCGTTTCCTTTTCTTGTAGATTCAATGTGAGCAAATGCAGCATAACTTAAGTCAATATCAGAGTGAGAATAAGGACCACGATCATTAACTCTTACAATTACCTGTTTGAGATTGTCTTGGTTTGTAACCCTAATTTTAGTTCCCATAGGCAGGTAAGGATGAGCAGCAGTCCAACGATAAGCATCAAATCGCTCTCCGTTTGCAGTAGTTTGTCCATGAAAACCATCACCCATTCCATAAAATGTAGCGATACCACAAGCAAGACCAGCAACTAGAGTTTCAATCATTCTTTGTTTTTCATCTCCCAAACATCACGACTCAAAGATTGGATTGCAGAGTTAATGTTACCATCTAGAGAATGAACCTTATATTCAAGGTTTCCGATCTGACGGTAAAGGTTTAGACACATTAGTAAGTTACCTGCAATGCCAATAACAATTGCCCAACCTATTACTTGGTCAAGTCTATCTTCACTCAGTTTCATCCTCTTCTCCAACAAGTTCTAGGTAGTTGTAACCAATCACCTGACGACCTTGATGTGTGGCAGTATCAATCTTCACACCTTCGTTCTCAAGTTTCTCCAGACGACGGTTAGTGGCAGTATTCAGTTTTGTAGTCCAAAAAGTCATAGATTTTCTCCTTTCTTGTTGTATTCTATCACAGAACGACGTGCAGCGTAAGCCTCAAACTGAGACGCAAATGATGCAATAGTTTGCCCAGTGTCTGCCCAATACAAATACCAGCGATTCACAAACTGCTTAATGAGAATAGGTTTGTTCATCAGTCTTCAGGATAAAGTTTCCAACCATCAGGGTAAAGTCCCATCTCTTCACAACGCACCTCATAGGCAATACGCTGCAAGCAAAGAAGATCCATAGACTCAACTGCTTTCATGATAGAGCGACGAATCTGTTTGTCTTGAACGGTGTCGGCAATCATCTCAGTTACCTTCAGCAATTTCGTTGAGAATGTGGCGGGCAAAGGTCATAAACTCATAGGAAGTCTGACCACGATAGGCATAGTCTTCCAGCATATCAGACTGATTGTAAGTATTGACAATCAGCAGGCAAGCATCATACAGTGCTGCCTTGTGCTCTTCTTCAGAGCGGAAGGAAATGGCGCTGTAGGAGGGCAGAGTCACGGGTTCCGTTCCCTTGATTACCTTTGTATTATAGAGCACTCAGAGCGGTTTCTAGGGCATTCTGTGACGGTTTCTGAACTGGCACAAAGTTGGTCACCAGCACTTCGGATACATCTAGCGTAGAAGTTCCCCTGCCTGCCGTATATTTGGCGGTCATATCATAGATGTTGCATCCAGGAAAGTGTTGCTGATAGAAACCATCATGAATATCCTTGTTGGAGTATGCGAACTGCCCATTATGTGAGGTCAGTAGGTTACACAATTGAATTTGATGCTCTTCTGTGAATCCACCCTGGTACAAAACCACGCTGTCCCGATACGGAGGGTCTGCATACACAAAATCTCCATCTTGTAAAGGAACGTTCTCAAATGACTCGTTCAGCATCTCACAACGCTGAAACAGTTGTGCCACTTCACGGATGTTTTGCTCATTAAAAAACCCTGCCTTCTGCAGACAAGTTCCAGGAGGAGTTGAGTACCTGTTGTTACACTTATGATACGCTTTCCACATACCATTGAAGTTCACCTGCAACATAAACAACAACAGACCAGAGTAAGTGATATCATCCTGCTCAGTCAGACAATACTTATCACGCAGTTCGTAGTAATATACCTTCCGCTCCTCTGGTGTTTGAGTCAACCACATTCGACGACATTCATCCCACACAGAAATGACATCATCCACATTTGTTTTGATGTTGCGGTACATCAAGACCAGTTCACTGTTGAAGTCGTTGATGACCAGTTCTGCATCAGGATAACGCTCTGCCACCCACAGCAGGTTAGTCAGACCACCACAAAACAGGTCAACATAACGTGTAACTTTCTCAGGATAAAACAGGTCAGCATACTGCTTTGCCATACGCTGCTTGCTGCCTGTCCATTTGAAGAGTGGTTTCATATCATCTAAGGTGCAATTGATCTATTATAACAGGTTTTAGAGCAAATGTCGAGGACGGGTGAAGCAAGTAAATGTAACTGTGTCTTCCACATATGTGCCATTAACTTCTTTCATGTACTCTACATATAGCGTTTCTTCTTGCTCCCGTGCTTCTATTTCGTGTGCCTGATGCCAATAGTCCACATTTTCCATACATTCTTTACCATAATACATTTTTCCGCTTCGCAACCGCAGTGAACCGACTACCCACTGCCGCAGGTGCGTCAGTTCATGTAAAAGGGTTTTTATATACAACTCCTCATCCATATGGGTATTCAGTTCAATCAGGAAGTGACGAGGGCGATAGGTTTCACCCACAACATCACAATACCCATAAACACACTCACGGTTCAGACCACGATGTACAATATCTACCGTGATCTTGTGACGTGGGAAGAACTTATTCAGAAACCAACAGGTAACATCTTCACAGAGGCGTTTGCGATACCCGTAGCCAGAATGTTGTATGTAAGACATTGACCCCAATGGAGAAACCAAATGAACGATGAAACAAACAGGAGTTTTTCTTTAGCAGTCATACTCAACGTGCAGTAACATTCAGAGTTTCCAGCAGCATCATAGCAAGTTCTATCTGGTTGTTTTCATCAACGATAGGAATGTTAGCATCAACAAACTCACTAATCAGTTCATGAAACAGTTCGACCGTTCGCTCATCTGCAAAGATAAAATCTGCAAGTTCATGCTTGAAACCGTCACGCAGCAGTTTGAGAGACTTAGTAACAGTCAGTTCTTTGGTGGTGTCCATGGCGGGTGTGTTGAACATGATGTTATTATAGGGCATCTGGGGGCGCCTGAGCACCCCCATGTACCAGTTGCTAAAGTGGATCAGCAAGCGTAGAAAGATTTAGTATGTTTCAACTTTAACAATACCCTTGTGCGATTTACGATCCCCTCTCCTTATAGCACGAAGATGAGATGCGTTGATGTTATTTTCATATGCCCAAGTGTCAAGTGAATAAATCTCCATAACTGTTCCATCTTTGAATGTTAATCTATGATTTTTAGCGGTGGTAGTGTAGTCTTTATTCTCTATTGATTTTTTCTTATGGCATAGTGAGCATAATAACTGACATTTTAATGCTTCCCGATAACATCTATCAAATCCATTGTTAGGTGCCATTTCAGCAATAGATTTATACTTTGTAGTTGGGTCAATATGATCAAAATGTAAATTTTCAGTAGAACCACACTTAACACATTTGTTCCCAAATGCTTCACGTAGTTTTTTCATTCTGGATTGATATGGAGATAACATAATGGGCAGGTGTTTCTTTTATTTATAAAAAATATACCTGCCCATTACTATCACTTCAAATATAAATATCCTCCCGCCCAGTCAGCATGTTGAAGCAACCATTCACGCTGCTCGATGATACGCAGGTCGTAGCGAGCACCTTTGGCAGGAGACTTCCAAGATGCAGACTTGTAGACCTGACCAGTCTTCTTGTCCACAAAAGCGTGGACAGAGCGAGAACCATTGGCAACCATAATGATTTTGTGGTACTTGCGACCCGTTTCAGGGTAGAACTCATAACCACAGTTACCGTTCTTCAGGTCTTGAATACAAGCGTTGTGATAGGCAATACCAGTTTCAGTGTTGCCTTCCAGACGCTCCAGAGCACTTTGATGGGACTTGATGCTGTACTGAATGAAGTTCTGGCGCAGTGCCTCACAGAGGGCATAGGTGTGACCCAGAACTGCCTCTGCGATGTTCTTCCGTGCCTCTGCTTGGGCGGAGTATTCAGCGAAGGTGGTGGTCATTGCTTGGTTGCGTATGTGCTTATTATAGGGGCACAGAGGCGCCCCTGGTGGGGTCAGTATGCCAGTTCATGATCTGGCACCCAGTAGTCGTCATTCTCCAAGTATCCCATCCAATCTTGGGGGTCCGTCTCATACATAGCGATTTCCCGCAGTTCATCAATCAGTTCAGACAGGTCCATTAGGAGTTATGCAACTGTGGATATTATAGCAGATTAAACTGCCAATGCACCAGAAGGAATTTCAACAACTTCAGGAAGTTTTTCCACAAAGGTATTCATGTTGTAGCATACCCATTCACCAGCACGGAAAACATAATGATACTCTTCACCTTCACGAAGATACTCACAGAGGTCAGCATCAAGGCGAGGAGGGCAATCTTCATTACGCTGGCTATAATATTGGGGACCATAAACACCTTTCACACCAGTGTCATCCCAACGCTCATCAGTCCAGCAGGAGGACATATCACCACCATCAATCAGTTCGGCAGCAAGAGAACGAGAGTTGTAATGGGTAGTCAGAATGCGACCCAACCACTCAGGATAACCATCGTAATGGTGATACACAGAGAGCACAGAACCATTCTTGAGTTCAACACCAATGCGAGCGCGGGTTGCCATGGGAGCGTTTGTCGTTTACTCACATATTATAATGGGTCTCCCAGCGAACCAGGAGACCCAGTGTGACAGTTCAGAAACTGTCCACTAAAATTACTTGGTAGGGTCCTTTAACCCATACTTATCAAGAGTTTCATCAGAAATACACTGACTGTTTGCTGTTGTTGACAAAGCATTATAACTCTTGACTATCCTTCTAGCAATCAAAACATCAGTTTGAGAGCCAGAAATACCTTCATACCAAACTTTAGGTTTGGACTTAGACATTTCAAGAGAAACAAAACTCAAAACCTTATCTTTACGTCCATTAATGTCTCCACTTGCAGCATCCAAGAATTTAAGTAATGCAGAAAGTCCATAGATGATGTCACCACGAACTTCACTTTTACCCCAAACTTTATCAAGATCTTTTGCGTAAGAAACTGCTTTCATGACAATAGCAAGCTCGTAGTTCTTTACTGCCTGCCTCCATTGATATTCACCATTCAACTGGTGACCATCAACATCACCAAGGTTATCGACATAAACTCCACAAGCAGAGAGGTTATTATTGTATTCGATTGCTTCTTGCAAACCAAATACATAACCTGCCCTCATTTTATCAACGTAACTAGGGTTTTTACGCTTTGCATTTTGAGCATGAAAGATTTCTGCTTCGATCTTTTCACACTCAGCATCAGACCTATCTTTAGGGTGCTCAAGAACCATACAAGGAACTTTATCAATGCAACCACTCCACAATGCCATCACTGCTTTATGTTGCCCATCAATTACAACTTTGTTACCATTAGGACGAGAAGCAACAATTAATGGCACAAAAAACCACTTGTTGAACTGACCATATGTGTTAATGTCACCGCAAGAAAGATCTCTTTGGTAGGTATCAGGAACTATTAACGTATGTACTTCTAGTTCTTTATATGCTAGAAACTCGTTAATACTACCAGGACGAAACTTTTTTGCTTTCGACTTGAATTTATGTGCAAGCTGCACAAGAGGAACGTAATTTTTCATTTGTAACTCCTAAAAAGGAAAGGGATTCATAGTTTAACGACAATTGCGGTCAAAAATAATATACCATAAAAAAAGAGGGTTGTCAACCCTCTAATATTCAATCTTCGTATATTTTACACTCTGCTGCGTCAGGGTGAGTATCACAATACAACTCAAGTGGTGTTGGATCGTGAGTGTCTTCAGGATGATGTTCTTTATATGCTTTGAGTGCTTCTAGTTCTTCTTCTGTATGTCTTCTCGCCTGTGGGGAAATCATAGGGTCGTTCAGAAGGTCCTCATCCTTCTGAATATGTTGGTCGATGTTGTCCATAGTTTTGTATCGGGTTGATATATTTATTTTTTCATTCACTCAAAGTACCACCACGCCAGTTCTTTGGTGGTGGATCAGCACATTTTCCTTCAAGTGAACGAACCATAAGTTCAGTGAACTTTTCCATTTTTTCTGCAGAAACTGTTTGTGGGCACCAGGTAATTGCTTCTTTGAGTGCAACCAATTCATCCCATTCTTCTTGAGTGAGGTTATCAGATCCAGTTTTTGCAAGGGTCATAGGTTTTTTGCGTCGTGTCCCAATGTTAGCATTTCAATATACTAATATCTAGTAACTTAACGTTTTCTTTGGGATCGTGTTGCATTACTTAATAAAGTCATCAAGTGCATCTAGATCATCTTTCAGTTCTTGCTCCCTTTTCTTATCATGATAATAAGTCCAGAGAGCATTATGAACATCCATAAGATGGTCTACCCAGAAACCAGCAGGATAGATGCCAAGTGCATCTTGCAGTCCTCGGTGAGAAGTTCCTTCACTTTCTGCTTTACACATAATATAAGTGATTGCTTCCACCATGTCAAGTTTATCCTGTTCAGAAAGCATAAAATATTTTCCTACTGCACGTTGTCGTGCTTCTTCATTTGCTTTCTGAAGTTCTTTAAAAGAATCAGATGCCCACCATTCTTCCATTGTTTTTTTAAAATCTTTAGTCATCTTTTCCAAAGATAGTTCCAAAAAAACCAGAGTCACCTGGTTTACGGTTTTCTAGTTTATCAAGAATAGAATCAGTTGTTTGCAGCGACTCAATACGACTAATGAGGTCTGCAATAACAGAACATACCATCGGACGTTCTTGACGAGCAGCATATGCTAGTGCATTACGCAGAGATGCTTCTGCTTCCTTCAACGATTCTTCAACAGATTGTGATAGTGCCATACTTCGGGGTTCTCCAAGTCTTTACAACGGGGGTAGAAGATGCCGTCACGATAACAGGCATGTTCTGGATTTGGTTTATCATATTTTACCACATTTGCAGGATAATCCCTAATATTACAGAGTTCTCCTTGTCTGTGAAGATAGTTATCAAGGCATAATCCACCAACAAATGGGGCAAGACCTTGTAGCATGTAGAGTGTATACATTATGCTTTATGAATGGTATAGGTTCCATCTCCATTATCTACCCATTTAATTTCATCACCTTCTTTTAGTTTCGCTGCTTCAAGTAAGTCTTGTGGAAAAGAGACAAAGTATTCGGTTTCATCAGTGTCGGCATCTTTTGCCTCTTCGACAGGAAGAACCCATTTCTTCTTATCTTCTTTGATCCAGAAACCATCAGCAGTCATAGTATAACCAGCAGCAATCATATCATTATAGGTTGCATCAAGTTTTACTCTCTTATCATAATATTCCGCTTCGCGCAGGTTATACTCACGACACTGTTCTTTTTCTTGGTCTGATGCTGCTTTATCGCACATTGCATTCAGTTCTTCTTCAGTATACTGAACACTACTAGCACCTAGTCCAAAGAACTTTTCACCAGTTGCACTATAATCAAACCTATCACCATCACGCAAGTCACCTACGGTTGCTTTCCAGGCAAGTTTGAACTTATCATCAAACTCTTGCAGATAATACTCAAGAAACTCATAAGCAGCAGACATCATCACTTCTGCTTTATCATACTGATGCTCTTGAATTCTATCTATTGCAGTATCAATAATCTCACGGGCAGAACAAATCTTGGATGTGACCATTTCAAGGTCATTCATCGTTGTCCAAACTTTCTGATACTCAACGGTCATTCAGGTGGTCCTTGATTGCTTGTTCCTATCATACCACAATATTCAAAACCTGTCCAGTCCATCCTTTGTAAGGTTTTTTGACTTTTCCCGTTACTCTATCCATCATTCTACTATAGTGTAAATTATTTTCTCTACAAAACTGAGTAAAGTTCTTAACTATAATTTCTTCACCAGTTGTGTGTTTCAACATATAAGTTCCCTTGCATAAAGAATTAGCAATTTTTTCTCTTGTTTGTTTGTCTACTAAGTGACCCATCCTAGTTTTAGACATTTTCTCACAAGTTCTCTTACTATGTTTTCTACCTAAATTTGCTTCTTTCAATTTATTTTTTGTTTCTTGTGAAGGCACCCAACCAGATTTCCCTTCTCCACCGTTAGTTTTATTTCTTAAAATACCTGTTCCAATATCTTTTCTACCAAAAACATTTATCATATAAATTTCGTGCCTATGAGCATCTTCTTCTGTTAAATTATTTTTAAGGATGATTATTCTTTCTTTTATTGGTGGTCGGCAGCAAGGTTTTCCTCCATCATTATAAGCACGATAGTTCTTACCTTTACCAATATAATAAGGTGTGCCGTCTTCACGCAAGTAAGCGTAAGTATAGTATTCCATCTGCTTTTTGTTTGTGGTAATACTATTTATACAAGAAAAGGAGCATTTCTGCTCCCACTCTTTGCCTTTGAATAACCACAAACAAAAGCACTATTATTTATCGGCAAGAAAATCTGCTATTGCTTGCTCTACAATGATTTGTATCTCGGCACTCGTAAGATCATTGAGCCACGACCACTGTGGATCATCTTTACTCCAGTCCATTGTGAATGATCCATCCTCATTTTGTGTTATCTTAAGACTATCAGCACTCATCGCAATCACTATCCTTATACTTTTTACGAATTTTCTTGAGTTGTTTTAGTTCTTCTTTGATCATTTTATAGGCAGCATCACCATCAATCTTATCACCCATTTCCATCGCAATGATGACATCTACACGGGTGCCAAAGTGTGCTAATGCTTTCTCAAAACAATCTAAGTCATACATCTAAGTCAATCCTACAACGCTCTGCAAGAATATCTATACGGGCGTCAAGAGAATTTTCCATTCGATACAGTTCATTGGTTGTGTTAACATTCTCTTCTTCAAGAACTTTAATACGTTCTTCCAGTTTAATAACGTGTTGAGTCAACTGTTGAATAAGTTCAATTAAGGAATACTCATTATCTTGTCGATCATAACAAACAATCTTATAACGGCTTTTGAGAGCATCATTATCAGAAAAGAACCAGTTGATAAAACGTTTAATCATCACTTTTTAAATTCCTCAATACACTTTGAACGTAAAGCATTTCATCTTGAAGTCGTTGTATTCTTTCATCAAAAGACTTGATCCACTCAATGATCATATAGTTTTCACCAGTCTCTTCATTCTTCACTGTATAATAATAGTCGCCAGTATCCTCTTTCTCATAAGGATACAAGCGTTGTTCCCAATCAGAAACTATTTGCCAAATTAGTATTCTGATTCTTCTCCACATTAGATTACTCCAACTGACTTTAAGTAGTTTCTGTATCTCATATATCTTTGGAGTGATGGTTGGTCTTGAACATTTAACTGGTGACAGATTTCACAATAACACAACCATTCATACCAAGGTGTAGTAGGATCTAACTCATGATATGGATAATCAGAGTTTGCCACCTACTTCACCATCATAAGTTTTGGTTTCAGGCCAACCTTCCTGCCGTCCTTTAAGATAAAAACGGGTGCCTGATATACATGACTCTTCAGTGAGAGCCGTGATAAGTCCGTTACCATCCTTGTCTGTTGAATCCCAAAGTCCATACTTTTTTTGCTCAACATAAAAGCAGTCATCAATTAGTTTCTTTTCCATCGTTTAATTTAGGATGAGGTGCATAAAGTGGTCCATCATAGTTACCAGCAAACCTAGCAAGTTCTTCGACTGCTTTTACAGTTTCTGGAGTTTCTTCCCATTCCCAGGAGTTTCCATTCTTGTCAACAAATGTGCGAGTACTCATTTCTTTAAGTGCTTATAAAGTTCAATAAAGTTTGCATGACCTTTCCATAGTATACCACCTATTATCAATAAGTCAAATAATAGAAAAATACCAAGTACGATCATTATTTTTGAAGCATCACTCATCTTCCAAAGGCTCATCAGATTCATGAATGAAAAAATTAAATGTCAATCTACCAGTTTCTCTTGAAGTTCCAAATACATCTGCAAGACCATGAATTTTATGTCCATCATAAGCTACTAATCTATTAAACTTATTATCGACATTTATCATTTGATTATTTTCACCATCAAAAACAATAGTTCCAGATTTCAGAGGTGCATTTTCATTCAAATAAACAATGCCAGCGCATGGACACCAAGGATCTTTATGTAATCTATCTTGCCAAAAGTCTGGAAATGCCTGTTTAGTTTCTTCTGTTGTTATATGAAAGTAAGTGGTTATTGTTAAATTTTTTACTGGTTCATTAAAATATGGAAAGACATAGTTAGAAAGATCGAAATATTCATAACATATGTTAAAGATATTTTTAGAATAGTTATCTAAAGACTCAATGTTGTATCTACTAAGAGGCAAGGATCTTTCACCTCTCCAACCAGACTGTGATGAGGCGAAATCATTATCGACTCTATAGTTTTCAAGAGAAAGAGCTACATTCCTTATTTCGGTTGGAGATTCAAAAAAGTCGTCTTTAATTAAGAGTTTCATTCTTCATATTTGTAACTCAATTTGATGTCTTTCTTTTTGAGTTTGTAACGGTCAATATGCTTTTGGCGATGTGCTTCGCTTTCAAAGTAACACTTGCGAGTTTCATTTCCTTCTTTATAAACAAGTTTCCATGGAAACTGGTCAAAAGGAAATTCGTCGGTGTAGTCCATCAGGTAGGTTGCTCAACACGTTGAGTATACACGGAATCGAACAGTTCGTCAAGCACTTCAGAACACTCGTTGTACTCTTTACTGTCATGCAAGGTCTTTTCAATTTGATACCGACGAACAGCAGTGTAAATCAATCGGTATTGTTCAGATGTAAAGTTCATTCGGTTCCTCCATAAAGTCGTTGTCCATCATTATATCCCACCTCATATGCAGTCTGCAACCACTTGACAATCATTTTGTAGTCCTTCATCTTTGCTGCATAATCAAAGTCATCATAAAATCTTTCGGAACGGAAAGAATATCCCTCCATTTCCTCAAACCAAGCATCAAAGTCCATCACATTTCTCCAAGAGTATGAATGACAGGTTTCTCGTGTGCAAGAATGTGATAGAGGTCTGGGTTCTTTGCTGCTGATACTGGGATAAACTCTGTTTTATCATCAAACTCATCATCACGAATTGCCTGGTTAATGACTATCGATCCCTCTTCTCCTGACCACGAGCGATGATAAGTTCTCTTCGGAATGACCAGAGCACCAGAACTACGATTAAGATGAACGATGTGATAAGGATACCTCCATTCAGGATTAACCAGTTCAAATGTGCGAATACCAGACAGAACACGATTGTGGTCTACCTGGTGATAATGAATATAAAACTGTTTGGCACCTACAATATCATCAGGAGGACTAATCGCAGGACCTTCATGTACCACAAGGTCCGATGCATTTGATCCTTCTACTGAAATATCATAAAAGATAACTGATTGAGTTTCACGGAATACTCTGTGCTTCTTAAAAGTTACTTCGCTCATTAGTCGTACAAGTTTTGCTCTTGTTGCAATCTATCTATGTGATGATAAATGGTTGCTTCAGAATACTTAAACTCTTTGAAACGGCGTGGATTATTCTTTTTCATCTTATGAAGCATATTAATCCATTGGTAGCGACTATCCACTATCCAACCATAACGACGCTCATCGTGAAGTAAATCAAAAATAGAAATCATTTGAACCCCTTACTCTTTTTCTGTGGAACGTCTAGAACTTCAACGTGACTTAAAAACTGGTCTGGTGTTTGAAACCAATGTGCCTGAACATCCATATAGTCCTCTAAAACAATGGACTTACCATTGCTATAGACCAACTTATAGTGGTGCCTGTCGTAGGGTTTATCACAGGTTTGTTTGAATGTTATCATTGTTCTTTCACCACACAAGACGTGGTACATTTCAGTTCACCAGAAGACCCAGACACGGTAGAGTTGTGTTGAGGTGTTCTCTCTGGTGTTAGATTATAAGACACAATAGCAGAAAAGAAAAACGCAAGTGCGGGAATCGCAACATATTGAAGATAAGTTTTACTATTCACAGGTTTCATCACTCCAATAGTATTTCAGTTTATCACCATCCGCAGAAATATTCAAGTGATAGGTTTTACCATTTTGAGTATAAACCCCGACCCATAAGGTGCGTTCATTCATACTTTCCAGGTGAAACATCTTCACATCTTCCAGCACAATTTCATCTGGGTTTTCTGTAAATCTACTCATTACCATCTCCCTAGTCTAAGTTTGCGTTCAGGTGAAATATAAGGGTTGTAAGGGTCATCATAAGGATAAATGTATTCGCAACACCAACCCCACGATAGTGCCTCCCAGAAGTCATCATCACCATAACAACTCATAATGTAACGAATGTTGAGAAAGCCCTCAACGAACCACTCCCACTTACTCATACCATAATAGGTATCTCTATCACTCAGATTTTTCATAAGCATCCTGAACCATCTCTGCGATTTCCATTACTTCTGTCTTCATTTCGGCAGGTGCAGTCTTTGCAATCTCATCATAGAACAGAGTAAGGGCAGTCGTCAATAGAACCAGTTGGCGTTTTGTGAAGTTCATTTTAGTTGTTTTTCTAATAAATGGCGTTTATTAAGAATCCTGATAATATTTTACCACATCTTCAAAGAAAATCGTGTGATACTCACCTTCTACTTCTTCAAAGGTGAAGTTTTCGTGCCAAGCATACGGTAGCATCTCTTTTACTGTTAGAATTTGGTTTAGTTCAAATTTGTCTTTGTATGGACCGAAACCAGTGTATCTAACTTTGTATGTCATTTCAATCTTTCTAATACATTACGAATATGAGATACTGAAAGATAAAACTCTCTGGTGTTTTGTCCTCCCAGTACAATTGCGTTGAGTTCTTCAAGTGCTTCGTTGATGAGTTCTCTGCGTTCAGCAACTTCAAGCATTTCTTCGTGAGTTGGTTCTTTATTCATAAGTTCTCGGATTTTCTGTTTGCCGTATTCTGTGAGTTCGTGTTTCTTGGTGCGGAGTTCTTGGATTTCTTCTGGTGTGAGATCTACCCAGGGCATATCATCATTCATAGTTGCGTTTCTATGATAGATTTGATTTGCAAGAGATCATCTAACCGTTGCTTTGCTTCATCATACTCTTCACAGAAGTAATCAATCCGTTCTTCATGACCTTCTTGCTCGGCATAATTTCCTTCTTCACGGATTTCCCATTCAATATCAGAACACCGTGCTCGGGTGTCATCAATGAAATATTCTAGAGTATCAATCAAGCTCATTCCTCATCCTCTTCATAAGGGAACATTTCATCATACTCTTCGTCAGTGAGAGTAAGATACTGAACATTAGCATTCTTGTGTTCTTCGGCGTACACTAATTGGTAGTGAGCGAAAGAAGAAGGGTCTGAACTAGCAAATTCTAGCAGACCATCAACAAAACAAAGGTAATTCATTAGTCGTGTGGATTGTTATGATGTAAAGCGTAATTGAATACCAATGCGATAAATGTGAGAGCAAACCAAGCACCAAAGAATGTAATCACAAGACCTCCCACTCAGTTTCCCAATGACAATCGTTGCTTACATTGACCCAAAAGAAGTATTTCTGGTTCTCTGATGCGAGAAACAACATACCATCACCCCTATCTTGCTCTACAATACAGATGGCGTTGTTGTCCATCATATTAGCAAGACGGTTCTTTGCTTTACTGCTCTTCGGTTTTACGGTCACTCTTCGCATTGTTCTTTCTCATCAGTCAGGACAGTTCCCATCGGACCTTTTTTAAGACGCTCCCACTCTGCGTCTGCCTGTTGCATATCATCAA
>Ga0222714_10003004_pt1 | contig 17488 bp, 15 predicted proteins | sample C33_3DmetaG_FD_165048 | JGI IMG/M metagenome (GOLD analysis project Ga0222714, IMG submission 165048) | Estuarine water microbial communities from San Francisco Bay, California, United States - C33_3D | ecosystem: Environmental > Aquatic > Marine > Unclassified | place: USA: California...
CGTATTGCTTTTTTGCGATGTCTTTCTTTTTTCGGCGTAATTCAATGAGATCCGTTTTTTGAGGCGGAGGGGGGCCGTCAAATATGAACACCGCGTGAATATCGTAATGTCTGAATACAGACGCCATCAAATACATATTTTCCAGTAAAGCACCTTCACCCGAATAACGATACATATAAATACTCGTATCTACCGCAATTCTCTTTCCGGTTAAATCCCGTAAATGGATGCGCGTGGGCGTCTCCGGGCATCGTTGTTGTATAAATCGGTTCAGGTTTCGGATACCCATTCTTGTTTTGTTATGAGACACCATAAAAAAACATTATTTCGTTCAATTTTATATTCCGGAGCGGGGCGGAGCAGCAGCGGCATTACGTGTGTTCGAATTCTTCCTCATCGCTAAACACGGTATCGCCATCTATTATAATGACGTGTTCGGTAGGCGCGGGTCGTGGTGGTTCGACCTCCGCGAGACACGGCTCGGCGGCGGCGGCGGCGGCGGCGGCGGCGGCGGCGGCGGGTTGGTAGTGCTTCTGTTTATCGTGACGATGAATCCGGTGTCTGACATAATCTTTCAGGTCATAGTAGTCCCGGTCCAATTCGCTATATATATCATCTTTCCATTCAGTCAGCTCTTCTTTCATGTCGTATACATCATTACTGGCTTGACCGACTTCATCCTTCAAGAATTCCACCGTCTCCTTCACATCCGACAATTCAGCATCCACCATTCCGATACTTTGCTTCAGCGTATTCAAATCATCCACCATTCCATAATAACGCGCCGTGTGGTATTCATTTGACCGCGTAATGAGGTCGGTCAATTCATCGTTTACAGACTGGACCAGTTTCGCCCCGACAACGCTTTCCATTTCGATTTCACGTGTAATTGCGCGAGCAAACTCTTCACGTAAATCACCCGCAATCTTATGTTGATGTGTAGCAGCCTCATGCTGTTTTAGGCGTTCATTTAACTTCTCGGCCATTTGAGTTGCGTGGGTCAATTTAGCCATCATGTCATTTTCCCGTTCAATGAATAAGTTATAATCGCTGTCATATGTCGCGTGACACCATGTCAATTCTTTATGAAGTTCCTGATTTTCGGTCTCCAATTTCTGAATCCGTCCATCAAATTCGGTGCGGATTTTGTCAATATATGCGAACACTTCATTGTCTGCGTTGAATGCGCCGTAGGAAACAGTCTCGCATTTTTTGTTGACATATTTTCTCAATTTCCGTACGATGTGTGACGTACTCATATTCTTCTCATTGACCTCGGTTTGGAATTGAGCGAACTCATTCTTCGTGTCCTGGAGTTCCTGATACAACTCATCCGTTCCGCGTGTAAGTGTATCGTAATATTCTCGCTGGGTTTGTAGGTCGGTCTCGGTTTGTTCGCATTTCGCGAATAGAGTCGCTACGTTGCTCCACAACATTGTTTTTTCTTCATTGTCATAATCGGCGGCAGCGGTGGAGGCGGCGGCGGACACAGAGATTGGAAATAGGGGAGGTGGAGGAGACGACGACGAAGCCCGATGAGTATAATATTTCGGATTATCGACAGAAATTGAAACCAGTTTTCCAACAGATGTGTGAGGGATAGAATGCGACGAGGACGACGATGGCATTATTTCAATAATGAATGAATCAATGATACATATAACATACACATAGATTTATATTCAATTTTATACTCTTTATATTCAAATACTTACTCACGACTCGACCGTCATTCGCATTGTATTCTTTACGACCGACGCCATGTTCATTTGCGCCGAAGAAGAGGATGTATTTTCAATAAACGAAATCACGCTTAATAACACTGGGTCCCTCGCAGAGTTTGCGACAAATTCGACGAAATGCGCCAGATTATTGGTTGATTTCGAAAATCGGACTGCGCCTATCCCGCCGCCGCCGCTCCGGTTATGCGCACAACACCACGATATAAATGGAAGCGCATATACCGAGAGAATACCCCCTAATATATAATACGCATATACGTTTGTATCTTCGGCGTATTGTTTGCGACACACCTCTGTATTTTCATCGGTTTGGACGGTTATGTGCGCGTATTTCATTTCCATAATATCGAGCACTTTTACGACTTGGTATGCGTAAAACATCGCATTGTCTGCCAGTTTCTCTCGAACCGCGCGAATAAATTGTGTTCGCGATACCGCCGCCGCCGCCGCTCCGTCGGCCTGAAAATAAGTATCAAACATTGTGTTAATGATACGCGCCCATGTCTCCGTATAGGTTTCAAACAACAGAATATCGGCGTGCGGAATACAAAAGGTGCGGCGAAGTTGTTCGTTCGCGCTTTTCAGGTCTAGGTCGATGAAATCCATATTGAAATTATGCATGGATTCGTGGACGAATACCTTGAACCATTCTTCCGCGCGATAGACGACAATCTCGCCGTGCGTCTCGCAGTTTCGCGTAAGGCCGGTGTTGACATGGATTGCCGAGAGAATTGCGTCATCGGCGGGTCGCTGTTTCTTAAACGGCGTCATATAAAAATACACATGGAGGCTTTTCTCGGAGCATTCTTTATCTGCGAGACTTGTAACGAGAGAAAGCCATATAAACACCTTATATGCGTAAAGTTGATAGACTGTGATTTCGGAAGCACATACACTATCAGTCGCAGATGTTGAACCGATACGTTTTTTATTACATATGGCAATATGCGACTCGGGGAATGTTATGAAATAAAGTGTAATCGCGCGTCCGTGAATGGTGGTCTGAAACTGTATACAATACTCGGATTTCTCTCGGATGTGTGCGTATACCTTATACGGAATATATCGGTCGTCGTCGCCATCGGTGCCGCCATCGCCACCGCGACGACGCATATCATAGGCGCGCTGTAATTCCGAGAGAATTCGCGGATGTGGGAGGTCATTGGCCGAGTTTTTTATTTCAGTGAGTTGAAATGCGGGGCGACGGGGTTCGTCGTCGGCGTCCGCTGCGTCCGCGCCCGCGGTCATCTTCTGATACACAGAGAATTCCGCATTGCGTATTCGGTCATAGAAATGGTCGATGAAATCATTTGTCGTGTCTTTATTATCGGGTAGACGTGACCGGATGCTTCGTGGCAATTGTTTATGGTAATCTCTCATAAGTGCGTGAATGGCGCGTCGGATTCCCGCGGAATCTTTGCGTAATTCTTCTTCAATCCACATCAATGAATGTATTATATTATACGCATAATATAATACATAATACAATACAATGTTCGAACTCATCTTCAAGAAATACTTCAAGCCAGGAACACTCCATATCTTCGTGTTCTCGTTTCTGGTGTTCATCGTGTTAAATATCATCGAAAATGTGATTCATTACAATATTGGGAAATACCACGACGTCAATGGGCAAGTCAATGGCAGCGCGTCTATCGCAGGGTTCCACTTTACAAATCCGTCGGAAAATGACTGGGTGCGTATCGTCGTCATTATGTTTATTTTCGCGGTGTTACAGGGGGGTTTTACCTCGTATTTCAGCGTTTGCTGAAATCGTCAGCGTTTGTTAGCGCGTCCGCAATTTATGCCTCACCCGCATCAGATGCTGATATACTTCGGGTCGCGCACCACGTTGGTAATGAACAAGCTTCGCATTCCGCGTCGCCAATAACATATCCTTTAAGTTCTGATTTTGAGAGAATTTCGCAAACATCGCATTCTCCATCTCTCGTTCACTTCGCCCGTGATTGAAGAAATCGGGGTCAATCGTAATCCGTGATGGGCGAATAATGGTGGCGTGGTTTAGTTTCCCGCTTTTACTACCCGCCGCTTTTGCGATAACCGGGTCCGCCGACAACTCCGACCTAGAATCCAGAGAGAATTTAAGGTAGAATTCGCGGTTGTTGTTTTTGAATTTACTGCCTTGATAATAATGCTCTACACTCTGCCACGTGTGACCGTCCAACATAAACGGCTCGTTCCAGAAATTCGATAGTTTGCGTCGCCAGTTGTCAAATGTAGCGAGTTTATGAAAATGGGTCTTCTCCGTCTCGGGGATTCTCTCACCCGCGCCCGTGCCAGGTAATGCGTTCGGGTTGGATTTCGCATAAAACTGGAATACAATATCGGGTGTATACAAATTGGCGGCATTTCTGTCGCCACTGGTATGGATTTCCTCTAATAAATCATCCAGGCTCTCGTTGGGTATATCGTCCACGCGTATACCGAGTTCGCGTTGAAATAGTTTGAATTGCGGAATGAGGCAGAATGCGCCCGACTGCGTTTCTAGGCATTTCGTCGTGATGAGTAGTTTAATATCATAAGGTAGTTCGGAAAATGCGAGAACGCCGTGTGTTTTATAGGTGATGAGATTATAAATGGTCGACTTCGAGTCGCGGATGCCGCTGCCGCTTCGAGGGCTACGGCTACGTGTGCGGGCGCGGCCTCCGGTCGTGGCGGTGGCGGCGGTGCTCGAGTGAGACGTTCCTCTTCCCACTAAAATATATGCGGTAGGCTCAAAGACGCCGCGTTTGCGTATATCCGCGTCAACGCCGCCACCGCCGTCGCCGTCTCCTGCGCCATTATCACATTGTAACACATTATCGATATCCCCCGCTTCATATGCGTCCCGTGAAAATATGACGAATTTCATATTCAGCACACGCTCCATCGTGGCGATGGCCCACGCGTCGGGCCAGTAAAGCGAGGTCATCATCCGTTCTTTTAATTGTTGCGCCGTCCTGACTTCGCGCATATAATCGTATTGCGACGAGAGAAGTTTCGTATACTTCATTTCATCGTGTTTCAAATTATGTTCTACGACGAGCTTCTTCGCACCCGCAATCATGAGCTGTTGTTGGGCGCGGTCGTGGATGGCAGAAATCCGGCGTTTGACGTCATTGTAATTATTCACGAGTTCTTTCGTCTCTCGCATTTGAGTCCGCGTCAGGGCGTGATACATTGCGAATTTCTCTCGGTATCCCCGAAATACATCTTCTGTGACTTCATCGGAGAGTTGTTTACGCAGCTCGAGGATGGTCGTCGTCCGCCCTTGTGTGAGAAGGGCGTCGCGAATCACCGCGAAGAATCCGTCGCTGGCGCCTTCATTATCTATGAAATTGAAATACTTATTCCGGAGATACTTTTGAATCCAGAGGTCGGTTGCGGGGCTGGGTTTATATTGGCGGCGCTCCATTTCGGATTGTTCTTTGGTTTGAAGCGGGAGAATGGATGCGCCGGATAATAGGTGTTTTTGCCTGGCGTCTAGGCCGAATGTGGCGTCGTATTCCGCGTCGTCATCGCTGCTCGTGTCGTCTCCATCTGCGTCTGCGTCTGCGGTGGCGGTGGCGGTGGCGGTGGCGGGCGGCTTTCCGAGAGATTTCTTGATTTCATTGACTTCGGTGGCGCGCTTCTTCGGGTCCGCAGCGGCAGCGGCGGCAGCGGCGCCCTTATCGCCCTTTTTGACACGGGATTTCCGTAATAATTCGGTATTTACAAAACTATATAACAGCGGCGTCAGTTTATGGATATCTAGGTCGCCCGATTCGTCCATTTTGACCTGGGTAGAGGGCATTTCGTAGACGCCAATCTGTTTCATAAACTCCATTTCCGTATTGAATAAATAAATGGGCGAGTATACGACACTATACCGTTTCGCGAAATGGTAGTTCAATTGACCGAGACCGATGACGACTTTTTGCGGGTCGCGCAGTAACTGAACCTGGAATAATGGTGTATTGTAGTTGAAGTCTTCTTCTTCTAAATGCGAATACTCGTGATAGTTGATATTGGTGTTGAGTTTGGATTTCACCATTGTGGGGTGTTATGTAATTATTATATACAAATAAATAATAATTACACACGAGACGCGCGTTGCCCCGGTATTATCTATAGACGGTCGTCTTACGTTCCACCCCCGTCGCCGCATCCGTCGTGGTCGTAATAAACGACATCTTGAAGCACCGCTCCTTCGCTTTATTCAGTGCGGTAATCACGCGTTTATACCGGTCCACATTATTGTCCGAGGTCCCCCCCGCAACCAAATGAAGCGCATCCGCCTCGTTCCCGTAATCCAGGATTTTCTTATCCTGCCAAATGTCGTGAATCGAAAGAAACCCCGGGATATTCATAATATAGATGCCCCTGTTTTGTCGGTGGTAATAATTGCTTAAAATGACATCATCCGAGAGACGGCAGATTTGATTGTCGGCGGCGGTATAACGCGTCATATATTCGACGAAATCATCGCCAAATGAATTTAGTTTCACACAAACCGAACCATATCCTTCCGCAATGGTCGCTGTGTCCTTATGCGCGCGTTTCCCATTCAGGGCCATATTCACGAAATCAAACCCGGTAGACGTCCACACATTGTCGTCGTCGGCGGAAATCATTTTCTCATACGTTTCAATCATGCGTTTGGGGTAGGCGATATCATCATCTAGATAAATAATGCGGGTATGTTCGGGGTCATAGTCGCCGGTGCGTTCGCGTAGGTATACGACCGCCGGCAGAATCTTCGTCGCAGGCCCATAATCCGTGTCGATTCTATTCACGGTGAGAGATTTCCGAATATACTTTGGGACGACATACGACTCTCCTGTGCGCGCAAATGTTTCCGGAATATTCAATAAAAATAGGTCGGGTTTGCGCGTTTGGTCTAGAATACTATGTATCATTGGTCCGCATTTATTGATGCGGGTGGGGCTCGTTGTAAAGGATACAATGAATTTCGTCGTCATTTATTATTCAATATTAAATATTCGATATTCAATAATCTCGCGACACCTCTATATTTGTTTTACTTCTTCGCCTTTCCAGATATCTCGTCGAGCATATCCAGATGTCTAAAGATGGTTTTATTTGTAATACTCGGCTTGGATTTGAGTTTCAGCCTGGAAATCTCGGTGATTTGTTCTACGCGAGTCTTAAATGATTCGGTTGCGTCGGCGTCGGCGTCGGCGGCCGTGGACGTGAATGTCGCGTGACTGTGTTTCACCATAATATACAGATTTTCCGTGAGTTCATCCACTTCGTTCGTCTTTCCTTCCTGACGCATATTGGAATACATGAGCTCTTGAATCTGGCGCATCAGTGCGATCACCTGTATCTTCTCCACAATCCCGATTTTCATCAGATTCACGATGAAGAGAGACATCGCCTTTCGTTTCTCATTCGCCTTATTGATATCGCAAAACTTGTCGTAATTCTTCTTCGGGTCACAGTATTCAATCGTTTCAAACAGGGACATAAATGACGCTAAATTGCGTTCAAATAAGTCGCGAAATACGGCGAAGGGGCTCGTCGTCGTAGTCGAGTCTCCCCCACTGAGCGCAGTGTCCTGCGCCATCAAATCGCGAAACAGGCGCGCATAAATCTCGGAATAGAATGCGTTTGAACTCGCAGTATTGAAGATGGATAACGCGACTCGGTTCATTACCGCGACCGTATTGTGCTCTTCGGATGTATCATCGGTGGACGCGGCAAATAATTCTGCGATTTCCTTTAGAATATTGGAAAACATTGTCGTGTATGTTTTGTCGGTGAGCTTGTTGAGATAGGAACGGATATTGTCAATGCCTAGTTCAATACCTTCCTTCTTCTTCAGCTCGGTCTTTTGAAAGGAGAGAATCGTATCCCATTCGTGATTCGGGATTTGTTGTGACCGAGACGACGACCCGGACGACCCGGACGACGACCGCGTAATCGAATGACCGGCACTACCGGCACCGGCACCCGCGTCGTTTCCAAAACGACTCTGAAATGTATTCGCACTGCTTCCTGCGACGTGATATCCGGCCGATGCGACCGTCGCACTATTGTCGCCCGATGACCGGAATTCACCTCCTGCGCGAACTGGAAATACCGGCGTTTTGATATAGGTCGCAGCACCCACCAAATCGGCTAAATCCGAAACAGACTTTATAACATCATCGGGTAATTTCAGGTCAAACCCCATATTCATAAACGCAGCATAATCCGGAAGGTCGTAGCGATGTGTTATTTTTGCCATAAGATGCGTTCGTGTGATGCGTCTATTATAATATATCTCGTTGTTTTATATCAATTATATGGCGAACCCGGTAAGTAAAGTATTTGAATCATACCGCCAATGCGGCGGTGGCGGCGCGGAGACCTACATCCAGGCCAATCTCTCGGTACGCAATCTTGAAAAGAATAAATATGGTGAAGTATTCACTCCGTATTCCTATATCTGTGATTTACTCGACCAGCTTCCTGCGCGGGTCTGGCGCGACCCCGGATTGCGGTGGCTGGAACCTGCGTCCGGAATAGGGAATTTCTGTTTGGTGATATATATGCGCCTGATGGATGGGCTTGCGGACGCAAACGCGTTCCCAGACCAGGTCGCGCGCCATGAACACATATTGCGGAATATGCTTTTTATGGTAGAAATCAACGAAGAGAATGTAGCACGCACGAGAGATTTGTTCGGTCCGTTGGTGAATATACAGTGTGCGGATTTTTTAGCCGAGGGCGCGGACGTCGCCGCGGATATTGTCATCGGCAATCCCCCATTCCAAACTCCGAGAGATTCAGCACGCACCAGTAGTAAAGGAGGTCAAACCCTGTGGGATAAGTTTATTGTAAAATCTCTCGGAATTCTTCGCGACAATCTTCCTACCGGCTCGGAAACTTGTGTCGAGAGGTTTCTCTGCTTCATCACCCCGCCCGCGTGGCGGAAACCGAATAGTCCTCACGGGCTCTGGACGATGATGACGTCCGAACCTTGTTCTCTACAATATCTTCATATGATTGATAAGAAAACCGCAATCCGGGATTTATGCGTCCAACAACGAATGGACCTGTTTGTCGTGGCCGTCGGTAGCGGCAGCAGCGACGCCACGTGTCGTGTTATCACATGTTCGTCCGATGGAAACACTTTGAATATGATATCTCCGAGAGATTGGCCATTCCTTCCCAACTCCGAATTTGAATCTATACGAGGAATGCTTGCCCCAGCCGGTCCCGACCCACACCGCGTCCTCTATGACCGCTCAGCCTATGGCAGTGACCTCCCCCATATGTCGCCTGAATATCTGGCCGGAGAATTTATTTATCCGGTCGTCCATACAATGACGCGGCGGGGGCTTGGACTCTGGTATTCCAATACGAAGACACGGGGGACGGGGCATTTCGGGAAGGCGAAAGTCATTTTGAACTTTAATGAAAAATTATATCCGTATTTGGACTACTCGGGGGAATACGGGATGGGGCAGTTTTCATTCGGATTGCCGGTGGTGTCGGCGGCGGAGGGGGAGGCGATGGTGCGGGCGCTGAATTCGCCGCGGTTTCAGGCGATTGTGCGGGCGACGAAGTGGGGGGCGTATCAGACGGATAGGCGGATGTTTGAATATTTCCGGGAGGGGTGGTGGCGGAGCCACATAATGAATGAATAACAGACTTAAACATATCCTGCTATTATTATCAGACATATCCGACCTTTTTCGAGATTTCACTCTTACGATATACAATGTCAACCCCCGACGATACTCCTTCCAGTTCCAGCTTCGCCTCCACTGCTGACTCCGCCTCCACGGCTGACTCCGCCTCCACGGCTTCGTATCCCGAATTCAAAAAGTGGGAAGACGTCGACGAAATATCCCCCGATCTCCTCCGCGGGATTTACGCCTATGGTTTCGAAAACCCCAGTCATATCCAGCAAAAATCGATTCTTTCGATTATCAATAAACGCGACGTCATCGCCCAGGCCCAGTCAGGCACAGGCAAAACCGGCGCATTCACGGTCGCAGCACTTCAGAGCATTGATGTCACGCTTGCCAAGACCCAGGCGCTTATTCTCGCGCCTACTCGCGAACTCGCTAAACAAATCCACGACGTAATTACCGGAATTGGCGCAATGATGTCGGGACTTACAACCCGACTGCTTGTCGGCGGAACTTCCACATCGGACGACGCGGCTGATTTGCGTAAATGCGTCCCGCATATTATTGTGGGTTGCCCTGGTCGCGTATTTGATATGATTCGCCGCAATCATATTCAGGGTTCCAACGTAAGTATGCTCGTGCTAGATGAGGCAGACGAGATGCTTTCCGCTGGATTCAATGACCAAATCTATAATATTTTCCAGTTTATGCCGTCTGATATTCAGGTCGTCCTCTTTAGCGCAACGATGCCGCCCGAGTTGTATACATTGACCGAGAAGTTTATGAGGTCGCCTGTGAATATCCAGGTGAAAGCGGAGCAGCTGACCCTCGAGGGTATCCAGCAGCACTATATCGCACTGGACGACGATGTTCAGAAATACCTCACGATGAAGGACTTGTTTAAGACGATTTCTGTTTCACAATGTATTATCTTCTGTAATTCCACGAAGCGTGTAGCCGACCTTCACGAGGCGATGCTTTTTGACGGGTTCCCGGTTTGCTGTATTCACAGTGGTATGGAAAAGGGTGACCGCGACAAGGCGTATCAGGACTTCAAGGCAGGTGTCCATCGTGTCCTCATTTCATCCAATGTGACTGCGCGCGGTATTGATATTCAGCAGGTAAGCACTGTGATTAACTTTGATATGCCACAGGATGTCCATATTTATCTCCACCGTATCGGTCGTTCGGGACGTTGGGGGCGCAAGGGGGTCGGTATCAACTTCATCACTCGTCGCGATATGCGTATCAAGAAGGATATTGAGGTGTATTACAATACGATTATTACGGAGTTGCCGATGAACTTTATGGAGGGGATATAATGTAATGGAATGGAATGGAATGGAATGGAATGGAATGGAATGGAATGGAATGGAATGGAATGGAATGGAATGGAATGGAATGGAATGGAATGGAATGGAATGAGTTTAAAATGAATAGTTTGTTTCATTTTATACTGTAGAATCAAAATACTAATGTCGTGTTCTTTTAACGTTTGTTCACTTATAACCGATGTTCGTGAATCTGTTTCTGAAATACCGCGTGATCCCGAAGATGTCAAAGCACTACTTATGGAACATTTAGGATTAGGTCGGTCGGCGGGTGCGACAACTGGCACAACCACGACCCCGGGTGCGACTGCGATGACGACGACATTCAAGCACCCGATTTCATATACCGACCCCGATAAACTACACGAATTGCCCGCGTCGATTATTGAAGACCTAGAAATGTTACAGCCGAAGGCCGCCGACGACGCCGACGCTGAGGCAGGGACCGCGGACGACGAGGCAGGGACCGAGGTCGCCGCCGCCGTGAAGGGGCTTTACCACTACGTCTTCTCCCCCACATCCGTCTATGGAACTGAACACCTTCCCTTATGGAGCAAATATTATACAACCGATATTGCGTATCTAAAACACACCCAGACACTCCTGGAAATGTTTGATAATGAACTCCTTGAGCGCTGTATCACGCAGAATACGACCCACACAACCAGCGTAGAAGCCTTCTCCGTGATGAAAGACACGTGGAAGGATTTCCGCGGAACCGGCAAACTCACAGATTTCAAAGAGAAATTCAGTTACGTCGAGACCCCCTTCCTCTCCAAGTTGAACGGGTCGTCGTCGTTTCTCCAGTTTTTAAGTCTGTATAATATTTCATCGCCTGTTATTGCGCTGCTCACACCGCTTATTGTGCTTATTATCCCCTTTTTCGTCCTGATGATGCGCGGACTTGCCGTCTCGATTTCAGAATACGTCGATATTTTGAAAACCATCATCAGTCAGCACTCTGTGGGGAAGTTTCTGACGCAATTCGATACGGTTTCGGTGGAACAGAAAATGTATATTTTGATGTCGGTTGTGTTTTACGTGATCCAGATATACCAGAATATTATGGCGTGTGTTCGGTTTTACCGGAATATCAAACTGGTCCATACGCACATTCATACCATCAATGGGTATCTTACCTCGACCGGTGTCAATATGTCGTATATGATTCAACTCATCCAGACGTATAACCTGTCTACCTACGAACCGTTCCGCGAGGAATTGGCGGAAAAATACGCGCTGCTTGAAGGCGTTACCCGGGCTCTATCCGATATTTCGCCGTTTTCGGTATCAGTGAGCAAATTCTTCCAAATCGGGTATGTTATGAAGAACTATTATTCGCTGTTTTCACAGACCGACTTAAATGAGCTACTGGAATACAGTTTCGGATTTAATGCGTATATTGAGCATTTGACGGCGTGCCGTTCATTTGTCGTGGACGGAATGATACACGCGTGTTCGTTCACGGAGGCGGAGGCAGTGGAGGAGGAGGCAGCGGAGCCGGAGCGCCCATTGACGCCTATCACCGAAGAATCGCCCGAGGCCGAAGAAACGGACGCTCCCCCCACCGCCCTACTGCCACCGCCGCCTCCCCCCGCGCCCGAGACCGCCGCACCCGTCGTAAAGAAAACTGGTATCACCAAACTCATATCCCAGGTATACGCCCCACTTAAAGCGCGAGATGCCGCCGCCGTCATCGCCAATGACATTGTCCTGGATAAACAACTCGTCATTACCGGCCCGAATGCCGCAGGTAAAACAACCGTAATCAAAACAACGCTATTCAATATCATCCTTTCCCAGCAAATCGGATACGGATTCTATGAGCGCGCCGAAATCACCCCCTATGACTACCTCCACTGCTACCTGAATATTCCCGACACATCAGGCCGCGACAGTCTCTTCCAGGCCGAATCGCGCCGGTGTATGGAAATCCTGCGCTGTATTATGGACAACCCAACAAAGCGCCATTTCTGTATTTTCGACGAGCTTTATTCAGGAACCAATCCATATGAAGCCGTCGCAGCCGCATACGGGTATATTGCGTTTATCTCCAAAAACCCACGGGTGGATCTCATCCTCACCACGCATTATATTGAACTCTGTGAACTTCTGGAGAAGCGGAACGCGGGAGCGATTACCAATCTTCATATGTCGGTGTCGCCAGATACGGGCGCGTATTTGTATAAGATTGCGGGCGGGATTTCATCCATTAAAGGGGGGTTGAAGGTTCTGCGCGATTTGGATTATCCAAGCGAAATCGTGGAGAGTGCGAGACTGATTATTCAGGGGTAGATATATACTTTCGCAATAATCCACAGTAAATGAAATAATCCGGGTCATCTGTATACGTCACAACCCGCAATCCGAGTATGTTGTTATAAAATGACACACACTGGTCTATCCGCGGCGCCTCATTTGGTGTTTTGGATACCGCGTCGTATATCGCGTTCAAATTCGCACGGGCTTCTTCGTGCTTTTGCGTGAATTGACCTTCATAAAATGAAACATTCAGATAATTGATGAAATTGGCGAAAAGACGCACGATTTCGCTTGGTTCACCCATTACGTATACACTACTAATCATCATACATCATATATATTTATGCTGTATTATCCGTCGTCGTTATCGCCGTCGCCGTTGCCGTCGCCATCGCCGTCGTCTTGTCGATGACCACATTCTTCGCCACCCGCTTTATAATTTTGGATATATTCCCGTCCTTCTCGCCATCAGTGATTGTTTTTGACAATTTGAAATATTGAACATTTTCATTCGAATTACTATCCATACACCGCGGATGTTGCGCGGCCCACTCCCCCATCAACCGCACATTCTTGTGTTCGACAGAGAGCACCGCGTTCGTCATTTTCTCATAATCGGGGCCATCCTGTTCCCATTTATCCGCGTCCTTCACATACAATGTCTCCCGTTTGATGTCGCTACAATGGACAGGCCGCTTATGTAATTCGGTTTTATTCAGGTTTGTAATGAGGATATTTGACATCCCTTCTACGTATCCGAGCTTACCCACACTTTCAAGGTCGTCCGTATCCAGTTGAATCGAATTCACGAAATCCTTCATATTCATCGCGTCCTTACACTGCTCGTTCAAGAATAACTGGAGATTAAACGTCTGATTGTAACAGTTTGTCATATTGTTATTGTTGTTGTTCGTATTGTTTACAATCGTCATCGGATTCGCCGCCGCCGCAGCAGCCGCAGCCGCGCTCGTTTTGTATAACTCCAATATCTGCGTCTTGAATTCGTGATTCATATGCATCATCGTGTTTATCATATTCTTCAGTTCTTCGGTGTTTTCGGCCTTGGACGCCTCAACCACTTTCATCATACACGACATCCCATATTTCTTATTATGCCGCCATAATCCGGTTCGGTTGATATAGGGGCGCTTACAATACTTACAAGCATATGCGCCGGAGGAGGCATCGGTCACGTGACCGGTCACGTGACTTTCGGGGGAGTCGGTGGTCACGTGACCTCCGGATGGAGGGTGGTAGATGACGTTATTTTCGGTATCCTCCTCGTCGAGGGCGATATGGACGATTTCGTTGATGGGTGTTTTTTGGGGGGTCGACACTTCGCAAATTTCCAAAGCCGGTTTTGGGGGGATGCCTTTTACGACCGGACCCCCCGAAACACCGGCCACGAGACTGTGAATCATATTTTTACATTTGGCGTTCTCGGAACATAACCGTTGGTGCTTTGACGAAAAAATGTGGGTTTTATAAACAGTTCTGTTATAGGTTTTCAGGTCACATGTATCACAGTAATATAACATTTATGCGCGGCAGTGTCAAATGATGATGGATGGCGGATGGACAAGTGATGGAAATGTTGCCTAAATGATGGAGGGCGTATACACAAGGGTGAGATAAAAGGTCGGGGTGGGTGGACGCGCCGGTAGGCCAAAAAGTTACCGTCACAAAATATTCGGCCGGACGAAAAAAGTTGTGACTGGTCAGTCACAAAATGCGATTTTTTCGTGTTTCAAAAGTATTCTGGCCTACCCCCGTTTTACCCAAGTGATGGAAATGTTGCGTAATGTTGCGTAGTCGGCAACCGTTTCAGCATCCAATGCCCCGGGCCATTGGATATACTACAGGCGATGAATGGCCACCATTGGTGGCGGTGGTATTCTACTATTATTATTTTTTCTATTTTTGAACCGAATATTTTTGGCTGAAAAGTGTCCGTTCGGACTTTTATGAAAAGTATAATAATTCCAATTTTCTAATTTTGAACCGAATATTTTTGGCTGAAAAGTCTGTAAACAATGAAATCCTAGGTTCCCAACCAGGGACTTTTATGAAAAGTATAAGAATTCCAATTTTCTAATTTTGAACCGAATATTTTTGGCTGAAAAGTCTGTAAACAATGAATCGCGAGGGTTCCCAACGGGGGACTTTATGAAAAGTATATGATACATATATTCTCTCCGATAAATAAGAAAAATTGAAATACTTTTATCACAATGAATCAATATCACAGCAAAACAATGGAGAAAGTCATTAGAATGGAACGGCGTGATGGTGTGGATGTCGGGTTCAATAGTTCAAATTTGGAACCACTGAATCGTGTAGGATGCGTTGGAAAATCAGGTATAGACAAAACATACAGACTGGAACAGGTTATACCACTTGCGTATGAAATCAGGGCGAACATCATTGTCAAGGCGGGTGAAAACGCAAAATGGTATTTGAAACGTTGCGACCCAACGGAGATTGATGCCAAAATAGAAAAACAACAAAGATGGCGAAATGGAACCAAGAGATACAAAATGTGGATTATAGAATGGGATAATTGAAAACCAAGAAAAGAACCCATTTTTATTTCAACATAAACATATCCAATGGATTATACTCATAATATTCACACTCATTATTCCGTTCAAAATTCAAATATATCATCGTAGATTATTTATATTAAATCACGCACAACGAGAGAATGGGCGAATTAAGTTTTTTGACTATTATTGTTAGTTTAGCCGTTTGCTCTCTTTTGGTATATGCTGTATTTCAGTATATGAAGGTTCGTTTGACGATACTGGAACAGTCGCACAAGGAACAGGCGCTTATTTTACAGCAATTCATAGAAGAATCGTCGACGGACATACACCGTTTATATCAGATGAATTCGTCGTCGCATAATAATAACAACGACACTACTGCTCAGTATGGCGGCGGACACCACGGAAGTATTATACTGGAATATGCGAATGAGAATGCGAATGCGAATGGACCTCGTGAATACGAAGAAAAACCCGCTGCTTATAATGCGCCCCATATGATTCATTTAGATACAGCGATTTTTCAGAATAAGCGGGTCAGTAACTTGATTGAGATATCATCAGATAGCGAGGATACGACAGACAGCGAGGGCAGTGAGTCCGAGGGCAGCGAGAGCGAAAGCAGCGAGAGCGATGGCAGCGAAAGCAGCGAAAGCAGCGAAAGCAGCGAAAGCAGCGATGGCAGCGAAAGCAGCGAAAGCAGCGACGACGATGACGACCATCATACCGAGAGAATTGACCCTACTGTCGCAGAAGTAATAGAAGAACTTGTATCTGACTCTGTAAAATCAGAGCCGGAACCCGAACCCGAACCCGAACCCGCAATCAAAAAGATTACGGTAGATTTAGGCGCAATTCATGAATCTTCGATATCATCAGAAGACCAACCAATCGATATACTGGCAATGTTATATAAAAAGGATATACCCGAAGAACCAGAAGTAGTCGCACCTGCCGCGAGTAGTGCCACACACCTACCATCTATGACGGGAATGTCTGTTACTGAATTACGGTTTCTACTTAAAGAAAAACACCCCGAAAAACACGCTGAAATCCAGAAAATGAAAAAAGCTGAACTAATTCAGGCATTACAATAGTATTTTATTCTCATATTATACATAATACACGATTCCATTTCATTCCATTTCATTATGTCACAACCTCATTGGGCAAAGAATTACAGTTCCAGTCATAATGTCTATTTTGATTTTCCGCCAATTATGACGGATGGACGCAACTTTTCAGGATGGCAGCCTGGCAACGCTGTGAATGAATCTATCCGCCGCGCCGAGAATATCAAGACAAACTGGGACTATCGTAGGTATTTAACGACCAACGCAGACCAAATAATGACCATCAATCGCGTGGATGCTGTGAATATGTCAGGCCACGGTGAGGTTGAAGTCAACGCTTACGAACAAGAGAATCAGCGTAATGTGCCATTTATGTATTCATCTGTTATGGATACGAGAGAACCGTTCGGGTATGCGCCGAGCGACTTAAAGGACGTATATCTCTCGCGCGAGACACTTCAATCCCGGATGGTTGCGCCGGAAATCACACAGGAGCAAATCCTCGCATTCCAGCGTCAGCAGCAGTACAAGAACGGTCAGGCCCGATAAACACATAAACCCTATTTGTAATGATTGTATTATACATATAAATATTACAAACGATGCGCATCATTAGCTTCGATGTAGGTATGAAGAATCTAGCATATTGCGTGTTTAGCATACCCGATACAGTTGCTTTCACATGTGCCACTCCGTCACAACTGATTCATCAAATTCAAATCGAGAGATGGGATGTCATTGATTTGCGTTTCCCCCCGAATCTCTCGGGAACCGTACATACAGAAGCACCGCCGCCACCGCCGAAGCGGACATGTAGTAATGATGGGAAGTTGGCCAAGTGGGTAGCTCGGCCTTCGCTCGTTGCGCCCGCTCGGCCTTCGCTCGTTGCGCCTTCGGCTCCACTCACTT
>Ga0222714_10003005_pt1 | contig 17486 bp, 20 predicted proteins | sample C33_3DmetaG_FD_165048 | JGI IMG/M metagenome (GOLD analysis project Ga0222714, IMG submission 165048) | Estuarine water microbial communities from San Francisco Bay, California, United States - C33_3D | ecosystem: Environmental > Aquatic > Marine > Unclassified | place: USA: California...
GACAGCGGCGGCTACACAGAGCTTGCCTTGGTCATCGCGGGCAGCATGGGGGTACTCGATGCCCTTCAGTATGTCTTTGACGGTAATAAGACCCTTAAGCTCAAACTGATTGTTTACCACCAAAACGCGCTCAAGTCGGTGGGTGTGCATAAGTGTTTTTGCCTCCTCAAGGGAGGCCTTTTCGTCAACCGTAACAAGCCGCTCGCCTGGGGTCATGATGGACCGAACAGGCTCATCGAGCCGGGTTTCAAACCGCAGGTCGCGGTTGGTAACAATGCCAACCACCTTACCGTTCTCAACCACGGGCAGCCCCGAAATGCGACGCTCTTTGGTGAGCTTTAAGACCTCCCAGATGCGCATGGTTGGCGGTATGGTGATGGGGTCCTTCACCACGCCCGCCTCAAAGCGTTTCACCTTAAGTACCTCGGCTGCCTGAGCCTTGGCCGTGAGGTTTTTGTGAATAACGCCGATGCCGCCTTCTTCAGCCAGAGTGATGGCGAGGTGGGACTCGGTAACGGTATCCATGGCTGCTGAAATAAGCGGAAGATTGAGCCGCAGTCTTCGTGTGAACTGGGTCTGAAGGCTGGTTTCTCTCGGCAACACCGACGAGTAGGCAGGCACAAGCAGGACATCGTCGAAGGTAAGCGCTTTTCGCAGTCGTTCCATGTTCGGATTCTACCGGTTGCGGGTCCAGCGGTCGAACTGCCCTTTGCTTGCGCGCTCCGAGCGACGGGTCTGCACGCGCTGACGGCGCGCAAGTTTCGGGTCTGCGAGAAGCGGGCTGAGAAGTTCAAGCCGGTCGCCCTGGTTTAGGCGTGTGCTGGCGGGAACGGCCTTGCCAAAAATTGCAAAGCCCGCCGCATTGTTGAAGGCCTCCGCCAGCCCTTGCAGGTCTTTGACGTTCTGGCTTGAAAGCCACAACTGCAGGTCTTCAATCGTCATAGTGGCTGGCAACTCAAGCGAATAACTGGTGGCAAGGTTTAACTCAGGCTGGGTTTTTGTAACCACCAGTTCAATGGCAATTCCTTCTTGCATGCTTGGAGCCACAACCTCGGCGTGCGGCTAGTCGGAGGGTAGCTGATGTCTGAGCTCAGCCTGCTTCACGAAGGCATCAACAAAGCTTGCGGCAATCTGGTCAAAAACCGGACGTACCACGCGCTCAAGCAGACCACCGGCAAAGTGATACTCAAGGTAAAACTCAATTCGGCAGGCCTGATCGGTAATGGCATGAAACTGCCATTCGCCTTGCAATGACTTAAAGGGGCCCTCGTGGAGCTCCATGGCAATGCGTTGGCCGGGCTCATGCTGGTTGCGCGTTGTGAAAGACTGACGGATACCCTTAAACTGGACATCTACCCGGGCAAGCAGGCTGCCATCGGCTTGTGGGATCATCTGGGAGCCCGAACACCAGGGCAAGAACTCCGGGTACTGGGGAACGTTCGAGACCAGGTTAAACATAGCATTGGCCGAGTAAGGTACCAGCACGGACTTTTTCACGACGGACATTTTAGGATTGTATGTCGATCATCGATAACAAGAAGGCCTTCCACGACTACTTCATTGAGGAGCGGTTTGAGGCTGGGCTGGTTTTGCTGGGCTGGGAGGCCAAGGCCATTCGAGCAGGCCGCGCGCAGCTTAAAGAGGCCTATGTGGTGATTCGACGGGCTGAGCTCTATCTTATTGGTGCACATATTTCCCCCTTAAGCTCAACCTCCACCCATGTTACTGCCGACCCTGTACGAACGCGAAAGCTTTTGCTTCATGCTGCCGAAATCGGCAAGCTCATTGGCAAGGTTGAGCGCTCGGGCTATGCCCTTGTACCGCTGAATTTGCATTACAGTCGAGGTCGAATAAAGCTTGATCTAGGTCTTGCCAAGGGCAAGAAGCAGCACGACAAGCGAGCCACCGAAAAGGAGAAAGAGTGGAACCGCGAGAAGCAGCGCATTCTGCGAGAGGTTGTCCGCACATCCTGATTTCGGTTCAGGCTCAGCGTCTTTACCTTTTTGATCCTGATCCCGATCAACTCGACATAGGTAATCCCCCGTTGCGGTCCCCGCGTGCCGAGTTCGTTGTCTCAACCTCGCGCAATGGTACAGGCCAAGAGCAGGGCAGTTTTAGAACCCCTTTGGGCAGGCATCTGGTTCGCGCAAAAATTGGAAAGGGTGCAGCCCTTAATACTGTCTTTGTAGGCCGAAGGCCGACCGGAGAAGTCTGGACCCCAGAGCTTGCTGCAAGCAGTCCTGGTCGAGACTGGATTCTCACGCGAATTCTGTGGCTCTCGGGCCTGGAGCTAGGGATAAATCGGTTGGGTCAGGTAGACACCATGCGGCGCTATATCTACATTCACGGCAGCCCACCCAGTGTGGTGATGGGGGAACCCGGGTCGATAGGCTGCATTCGCATGCGCAACCAAGACATCGTTGACCTCTTCGACCTTGTCCCGTACGGAACCACCGTTGAAATTCAAGACTAGGACGTCCCCGGTGTGCGGAGAGACGCAAAGGGTCCCCTAAGTAATGCCTAGAGAGGTCGGGTTAAAAAAGCACCCCGAGAACCCACAGCGACAACTGCTTACTTAATACTAGCCTTGCTTCGCAGGGACTGTTGAAAGGTACTTAGCTTCTGGCGCTGCAAGCCCTCGACGATTTGTGTGCGAACTTCGGCGAGTGGCGGTGGTGCGGTTTCACGAATGTCGTCAAGCCGAATAACGTGCCAGCCGAATTGAGTCTGTATGGGCTCGGCCGTAAGACCGCCCTTCTTAAGCGAGGCCATTGCGTTTGAGAAGGGCGCTACAAAGGTGTCCGCAGAGGCCCAGTCAAGATCGCCCCCATTGCCGGCTGATCCGGGGTCTTTCGAGAGCTGCTTTGCCAGCTGTTCAAAGGACTCCCCCTTTTTAAGACGGGCAATCAGGGCACGCGCCTGATCTTGCGACTCAACCAGAATGTGTCGAGCGCGATACTCGGTGGCCTTACCCGCCGTCATCCTCTTGTATTCTTGGGAGATCTCGTCGTCGGTTACGGGATTGCGCCCAAGTTCATCTTGAACCAGAGACTGGATAAGGATCTGGGTGCGCGCGGTCTCAATTTGAAAGCGTGTCTCTGACTTGGCAGGAAGCCCTCGGCGCTCAGCCTCCTGCAAAAGCACCTCACGGTCTACCAATTCTTGACGCACAAGCGAGGCTAGCTCGGGGCTGGCTTGCTGGCCTTGGCGCTCAAGCTCTTTAATAAACAAGTCTGCCCGCTCTTTCGGTATGGGGCGGCCATTGACTACCGCAATATTCTGCGCGTGCACCGCCGTAAGGCACAGACTGGTCAAACAAAAGACTAAGAGGCTTTTGCCAATGTAGGTAGGGGTCATTTCACCTCCGAGGGGCTACGCGCGTCGATGGACAGCGCGTGTATTTGTTTGGGTAACAGATCTGAGAGCGCATCATACACAAGCTGGTGTCGACGAACTCGACTAAGACCCTCAAAACCTGTGCTGACGAGCATGAGGTCGAAGTGACCCCCACCCGATGCCGCGCCTGCATGCCCTCTGTGGGCCTCGGAATCGTCATGGAGCTGAAAGGCCTCAACATCCAGCTTCGCTCGCAGCCGAGCCTCAATTTCCTCACGAAGTGTCATGTCTGTCGCTTCTAGTTAGGGTTTTGACGATTTGTCAGGCTCTGGTTCTGACTCGGACTTCATGAAGCGACCCATATAAACCGCCTGGGCAACAACAAAGGCAAGTGTTAGTCCGAGTGTTCCGAAGACTTTGAAGTCGACCCAGATATCCGTAGAAAACGCAGTGGCCACCCAGGCATTAAGAGCGGCCATGGCAAAAAAGAAGAGGGCCCAGGCCGTGTTGAGCAGCCGCCAGGCATGTGCTGGTAGCTCAATGCGACCTGCCATAAGTTTCTCAATAAGGTGAACTCTTTTTAAGAGCTGCGGCACAATAAGCACGAGCCCGAAAAGCAGATATAAAAGACTGGGCTTCGCTTTAATAAACCGCTCGTCTTGCAGAAACAGTGTTGCACCCCCAAATACAACAATAAGGCCAAGGCTAATCCACTGCATTTTGTCGATGGGCAGGCCGCGCCAGCGCATGAGTGCAATCATGAGTAGGCTAATAACAATGGCGCCTGCCGTTGCCGCATAGATATCAACTGTTTTGTAGAGAACGAAAAAGGCTACCAGGGGAAGCCAATCGGCAAGAAGTTTCATTTCGACTCAAATGAGACGGAGGCTGAGTTCACACAATACCGAAGCCCCGTCGGGGCGGGACCATCGTTAAAGACATGGCCAAGGTGTGCATTGCATTGACCGCAAACAATTTCGGTTCGGGTCATACCGTGACTATGGTCCGCTATTTCTTTGATGACGCCATCGGTGAGCGCTTGGAAATAGCTAGGCCAGCCACAGCCCGCGTCGAACTTGTGATCGGAGTGAAACAAGGGCGTATGGCAGCAGATGCAGTTGTACCGCCCCTGGTCCCAATGGTTCCAGTAGGTACCCGTAAAGGCTGGTTCGGTGTGCTTAAGCCGTGCAACGGCGTACTGCATGTCGGTAAGCGATTTTCGATAGACATCGTCGGGCTGCTCGAGCGGGGCTGGCGGTGTGCGTGGATTGATGCTGGTTTTCATAATCGCATAGAAGGAAGGAGAGGCGAGGCCTTCATTCTAAGCCTAGCTGGAGCAGCTTAAGGCAAGCCCTCTGGCCCAGTCGGGCGCTGCTCCAAGCCAGGCTTGGTTGATTCGGCTGTCATCGAAGGGGTTTTTAAGCATGGTCATGGCTTTATGGAGCGGGCCCACATCCCCCTCGTCCTCAAGCGCACGAATCACCTCTTCGAGCACCCAGTTACGAAGAACAAACGAGGGGTTTGCGGCAAGACGTTGTTCGGACCATTGGGTCGCATAGGCCTGGCTTGAAGTCTGTCCCATCGGATGCCTGGCCTTTTCACCCTCCTTAAGCTGGGCCTCCAGTGCAGAGACAAACTGCCTTGAGGCCTCGGAATCAGGCAGACAGGGGGCGAGGCCCGCCCAGCGGGCCTCAAAGGAGAGTGCGGTGTTAAACGGTTGGCAATGGCCAAGACGTCGGAAGAAATGGGAAAAGTCGATTGACTCTTTGTGCATAAAAAGAAAGCAGCGGTCAATGGTGGCAAGCAGCTCGGCGCGTTCGCAATGCTCAAGCCCAAGCTTGTCGCGCATTCGGCCTTCGAATCGGTTGTAGAAGGCGGTCTCGTAATTTGCCTGGGCCTCTTCAAGAAGACTTTGGCCTGATTGGCTTTTAAGATCGACATCGTGAAGTGCGGCAAAGGCACTCAGAAGGCGTTGAAGATTCCAAAACCCTATTGAGGGCTGACTTGCATAACGGTACCGGCCCTCGTGATCGCTGTGGTTACAGATAAAGTTGGGATCAAAGGCCTCCATAAAACTGAAGGGTCCGTAGTCGATGGTGAGCCCTAAGGCCGAAAAGTTATCGGTGTTCATGACCCCATGCATAAACCCCACACTCATCCAGTCGGCCATCAGGCGCGCTGTTCTTCGAGTAACGATATTTAGAAAGTCAGTGACCTGATTAAAGCCCGAAAGCCCTTGCAGAGACGAAAACCCGGGGTCAACCTCGGCTAGCGATCGCAGCATGGTTGCGGTCTGCTGTTGGGCAAGCGACTTCGCATGGGGGTCAGACTGAGCGTGGGTTTTAGCGCGATGGGCGAAATATTCGAAATGGCCAAACCTAAGAAAGCTTGGGGCCATGCGGCAGACCACAGCGGCTGGCTCAAGGCGTTCGCGCACCACGGGGGTCTGCGAGACCGCCAAAGACAAGGCCCGGGTGGTCGCAATGCCAAGCCCGTGCATGGCCTCGGAGCAGAGAAATTCGCGCACGGACGAGCGCAAAACAGCACGACCGTCGGCATGCCTTGCGAAAGGGGTTGGCCCCGCACCCTTGAGCTGAAGCTCCCAGCCGTTGAGCGCGCCCAGGTTAAGCGCGCGTCCATCGCCCAAGCGTGGCACAAAGACGCCGAACTGATGGCCTGCATAGACGGTGGCATAGCAACGAGGCTGCTCCAGGGCGCAGCTTCCCGAAAGCCATGCCGCCCAGGCTGGGCAGCCCTGAATGGACTGGGCCGACTCGCCAAGGCATGCGGCGGCCTCGTCAGAGACCGCAACCAAGACGGGCTCTTTAAGAGGCGTCGGATCGCAGGCGTAGACCAGAGGCTCCGCAGCCCAAGGCTGCTCAAGCGATGAAAGCCCTTCGGTCACTGGAAGGCCCGAGCCAACTGCCTGTAACGAGGAAAACGACGTCAGACTCTGACGCCTTGCTGTCCCCGATGGGGGATGTCGGGAGAGTGGGGGGAGGTCAAAACCATTCATGCGATGCAGTGTAAGACTTGGTATGGTTGAGCCCATGGATTCCCCTTCGTATCCCCCGGAAAGCCCAAGTCACACGCCCTTTATGGCGCATCTCGAGCCTCACTATGCCTCGGCGCAAGACGGCAACGCCCGGTTGGAACTCAAACTGCAGCCTTGGCAGCGCAATGGCATGGGCGTAGCCCATGGAGGCGTCATCATGACCTTGTTGGATGCCGTGATGGCCATGGCTGCCAAGTCGGCCGACCCCGCTGGGGCCTGGGTGGTGACCATCGAGATGAAGACAAGTTTTCTGCGGCCAGGGCGCGATGAACTGATTGCCTTGGGCTTTTGTGAGCACAGGTCGACCAGCATGGCCTTTTGTCGTGGGGAAATTAAAGACCCCTCGGGAAGGCTTATTGCAACGGCCATGGGTACCTTTCGACGCATGACGGCTCTTGCAGGCAGAAGGGCCCCCACGCAGACGGCCGATGACCCCTAGCCTATGAGGGCCCGTCGTTAGAGCTTGGGGCGATTGGGCACCTGAGGCTCGCGAGGTACGGCATAAGGCACGTCCTGAAGGTCAAGCGTCACCCTGGCCCCCGAGGATGTAACAACACCAACGACTGCAGCTTGATCGCGAAAGGGCTCTAGTTTTAGGCTCACCAGGTAGCGCGCTTTTTGCGATGCTTTAACAGGTGTCACGCTAACCACTTCACCGATAGGCTGCTCGCCTAGCGCCTCGGCCGAAGCAAGAAAGACATCCTCGCCCGGCAACAGGCCGGCGGGCCCTTCAAATAAGAACATCCTTTGATTAAGTTTGCCGAGGTAGTGACTGCGGGCAACGATCTCCTGGCCCGGGTAGCAGCCCTTGGAGAAACTGACACCGTCGAGAAGGTCGAGGTTAATGGTCTGAGGGACAAAACGTTCAATAAGCTCCACCTCAAACCAGGGCAGCCCCTGCCGAATTTCAGCCTCGGCCCAGTCGCTTGGCGAAAGTAACTCATAGTGATAACCAGCGGATATAAGCGCATCGAGCTGATCTTCAAGACACTGCGGATGCGCAGTAGACGATTCAGCCTGACCAGCCTGACCAGCTTGGGCAGCCTGGATACTAGGAACCTGCGCCGGGGGTATGCCCATGGGGCTCTCAACCTCTGGCCGACTGGCTTCTGGTCCGATAAGCCAGTAGCGACTAGCCGATGCATCGGGGCCTTGCAGCGCAGGCCATTCGGCAGGCAACAGTGTCATGCCGTGTAACGCAATCTGTGGGGTCTCCAGCGCCCGGGGCAGTGTTAGTCCATAGATCTCAGAATCTGCTTGGCGAATCTTCACTTTGGCTCGCAGTACAAACATGGAGAGCCTCTTGACGAGGCTGGGTGCAAGTGAGGCCGGCATGAGCAGTTGGAAGCGCTCCGGATTCTCGCGCCAGATCCAAAAGACGGCGTAGAGCCGGCCCTTCGCATTGCAATAGCCCGAAAGCTGAGCCTGCGGTTTTTCGCCGGGCTTTTCAGTTGAGGGCCAGCAGGCGAGGGCACTTACATCGTTGCATAGCTGGGCCTGAAGGAACGAGAGCGCATCAGAGCCCTCAACAGTGACAAGACGGTAATTGAGGCGGTGTTCCGGGACAAGGTTACTCATAGGCTGGATAATAGACCCTAGGTTGGTCGCCGAGGGTGAGCAAAACCTAATTATTCAGCGGAAATAGAGGCCTTGCGACGTTTTCTTCTTGCACTTGTTGTCTTACTTTTCTTTGGGCTTTTAACCATGGCGGCTGGGCTCGTCTGGCTGACGCAGCCGGTAGTCCCCGCGCTTGCGCCTTCGGTGGGTCCAGTTAGCAAGCAGCCTGCCTCCGTGGAGGTCGCGATTAAGCCAGGGGCATCGGCGCGTGCGATTGGTCTTGTCCTAAGGGACCATGGGGTTGAAGTCACGCCCGACGGCTTTGCCCGCACTGCAAGGCTTCTAGGGCTGCACGATCAACTTCAGGCCGGGGTCTACGGTTTTCCTCAGGGTTCTTCCATTTGGCAGGTTCTAACCATCCTGAGTCGTGGTCAGGAGCTTCAGGAATCTGTCACATTGCTTGAAGGCTGGACGTTTTCCCAGATACTTACCGCGCTTCACAGCCATCCCCAGATAAAAGCGACTCTGACGGGAGATCCTCAATCGGTTTCAAGGGCTTTAGCCCAAGAAATGAACCTTCCTTTTCGCTCGGTTGAGGGCTGGATCTTTCCAGACACCTATCTCTTTCGTCGCGGCCAGACCGACCACGACCTTTTGACGCGGGCGATTCGCCTTCAGAAGGAAATGCTTGCCGAGGCCTGGGCGAAGCGATCTGCCCGCAGCGCCCTGACGTCCCCCGAACAGGCCCTTGTTCTTGCCTCCATTATCGAAAAAGAGACGCAGGCCTCAGAAGACCGTGCCCGTGTCTCGGCGGTCTTACAGAATCGACTTCGCATTGGCATGCGACTTCAGTCGGACCCAACAACCATTTACGGGCTTGGCTCAGCCTTTGATGGAAACCTGCGCCGCAAGGACTTAAGCCACCCTTCACCCTACAACACCTACCAACACCAGGGCCTGCCGCCCGGGCCGATTGCGAGCCCGGGACGCCTGGCCTTGGTTGCTGCGCTTCAGCCTGCCGAAACCTCGGCGCTTTATTTTGTGGCCAGAGGCAATGGCCGTTCTTACTTCAGCCATGACCTTAAGCAGCACAACTGGGCGGTGAATTATTTTCAAAGGGGCATTGGCCAGCCCCCGCCTGCGGAAAGAGGTCTGTGAGCCTTTTTGGGTCCAGCCAATCGCCAAGCCCCGAGAGGTCGGCAGAATCTGGCGCTACGGGCTCGCGGTTTCTGGTGCTTGAGGGCATTGACGGTGCAGGCAAGACCACTCACCTTCAGTTCCTTGCCTCGCAGTTACGCGGGGCAGGCCAGTCGGTTCTTATTACGCGCGAGCCTGGGGGAAGCCCCCTGGCCGAGTCGCTCCGCGAAATTGTTCTTCATTCCCCAATGGATGGCCTAACCGAGCTGCTTATTATTTTTGCAGCTCGTCGCGACCACCTGCGGCAGACAATCTGGCCGGCCTTAGACCGTGGCCAATGGGTTATCTCCGATCGTTTTACCGATTCCACGCGTGCCTATCAAGGCACCGCACGCGGACTGCCCTCAAGCCTGATAGAGGCCATGGCACAGGCCGTCGAGGCGGAGGGAAGGGGGCCTGATCATGTTTTTTATTTTGACCTTCCTGCAGAGGTTGCGGCCCAGAGGCGGCGGGACCGCTCGGCTGGCGCCTTGCTTGCCGAGGAGACCGATCGTTTTGACAGCGAGACCATCGCGTTTTTCGAGAGGGTGCGGCTTGGCTATCGACTTGCTGCTGAAAATCGAGCTGACCGGCAGACCTGGATTGACGCCCAGCGCCCGGTTGAGGCTATTCAGCAAGACCTTGCCAGGCTGATGAAGCCTTGGCTACCGGGTGGCTCTTTCATTCCTGGGGCAGCATCACCATGAGCCAGGCCGGCCAGCCGAGCCCGTCGGGGGTGGGGGTCTCTTGTCTTGTCTGGAGGCCCTGGTTTGACAATTGGTGGGCACAGTCCAAGCCATTTTTACATGCGGAGGCCCAGGCCGGTCTGCTTGTTGGTCCCGCGCGAATGGATCTAGGAACCTTCGCGCTTGCCTTAGCAGCTGCACGCCTTTGTCATCAACCCGCCTCCGATGGTCGCGCCTGCGGCCAGTGCCCAAGCTGCCGCTGGGTTGCTCAGGGCCAGCACCCTGACTGCCGCTGGATTCGATCGGCCATGGAGCAGGGCGCCGATGCCGAGGCCGCTGAGGACGAGTCGGACGATAGCAACGACGAGTCAGACACTGCTCCGGTCTCTGGTGCAGAGGCAAGCGAGTCCGAGTCGTCTGGGAAAGAGAAAAAGCAGAGCGCACAGATTCTTATTGCTCAGGTGCGCCAGCTGCAAGACTTTGCGGGGGTGAGCTCGCATCGCGGAGGTTCGCGTTGGGCGGTCATTGGGTCCATTCATCGGCTCAATGTCTTTTCTGCAAACGCCTTGCTTAAAGGCCTTGAGGAGCCTGAGCAAGGCATGCGGTATTTGCTTTATGCCGAGCGACTTCGTGGGGTTCCAGCAACGATCTTGTCGCGCTGCAGGCGCGTTGTACTGCAGACCGACGCTCAGAGTCTGCAAAACCAGGCGATTAGCGCCAATGAGGCTAGTCAGTGGCTTTTGCCCTTTCTTACCGCACGCCCGGTCAGGGTCCAGCCCACGGGCTGGGCGGCGCGGGTGGGAAAGACCACCTCCATTGCCGATGCGGTCGAGCTGCTTTTGCGCTGGCTCACCGACATGGAGCGGTGTCGCCAGGGTCTTGAACCTCGTCATTTCCCGCTTGAAGCCGTTGCGCTAAGGGCCTGGGCACAGACCGCCTCGCAGCAACGAGTAAGTCTGGCTTATTCCGACCGCTATGCCAGACTGCTTGATAAGCTTGTGGTCTATGCCCGTGGCAGCTACCACCCTGTGAACGCCCAGTTGTACCTCGAGTCGGTTTTTGAAGACCTTCGCCAGTTGATGTTCCCTGAAAGCCTGGGCCGATGACTAACGGAGTTCGTCTTGATGCTCACTGAGTTTGCCGATTCGCACTGCCACTTAAACTACGAAGGCTTATCTCTGCGAACCGATGAGGTGCTGCAGTCCATGGCTGCTGCCGGGGTAACCCGCGCCTTAAACATCTGCACAACCCTCGAGGAGGCAGACAAGGTCCTTGAGCAGACGCTTGGCCGCCCCCGGCTGTGGTGTTCGTTGGGGGTGCACCCCGATTACGACGAGGTAGCCAGTGAGCCCACTGTGGAAGAGCTTGTGCGGCGTGCTGACCATGAAAAGGTTGTGGCCATTGGCGAAACAGGCCTTGATTATTACCGCCTTAAGGGCGACCTTAACTGGCAGCGTGAACGCTTTCGGGTTCATATTCGCGCTGCCCGCACAGTGAACAAGCCTTTAATCATTCACACGCGCGAGGCTGCCAACGATACCTTAAGCATTCTTCGAGATGAGAAGGCACATGAAGTAGCCGGTGTAATGCATTGTTTTACTGAGTCTATCGAGGTGGCTTGGGCTGCCATCGATATGGGTTTTTTCATTTCCTTATCAGGCATCGTGACCTTCAAGAATGCCCAGCAGGTGCACGAAGTTGCGCGCGAGATTCCGCTTGAGCATCTACTTATTGAGACCGATGCACCGTTTCTTGCACCGGTACCATTTCGAGGCAAAACCAACGAGCCTGCCTATGTGGTGCATGTGGCGCAGCGTATTGCTGAGCTTAAAGGCCTCTCGGTTGATCAGGTGGCCGAGGCCACAACCCAGAACTTTTGCCGGTTCATAGGCCAGGCCGCTTAGCCAAGCCTACGCGAATCAACCAATCCTGCCGTATTTATTTCGCTCATAATGTATATTATGTTAACTCATGGAAATGAAAGAAAGGGGTCCCAGCGACCCCTATCCCCGAAGCACACCTCTCGCCGTTGCGGTCCGCAGGCAGAACCTAAAAAACTAGAGCCTCTCGAAGACCACCGCAATGCCCTGGCCACCTCCAATGCACATGGTGGCAAGTCCATACCGGCCGCCACTGCGATGCAGCTCGTGAATGCACTTGGTTGCAATGACAGCGCCCGTTGCGCCGACAGGATGACCCAGCGCAATAGCCCCGCCGTTGATATTGACCTTGGCGGGATCAAAACCAAGCACCTTGGTCACGGTTAACGCCTGGGCCGCAAAGGCCTCGTTGGATTCAATGACGTCGATCTGGTCAAGCCTAAGACCCGCGCGCTGCAGCGCGATTTTGGTGGATGGGATAGGCCCCTCCCCCATGATGTCGTTTGGAACACCCGCCACGGCATAACTAACCACCCGTGCGAGAGGCTTTGCGCCGCTCTTAGCTGCGGCCGCCGCCTCGCCAAGCACGAGAAAGGCTCCGGCATCGTTAATGCCAGAGGCATTGCCTGCGGTTACGGACCCATCCTTTTTGAAGGCGGGCTTCATTGCAGCAAGTTTCTCAAGGCTGGTTGCCCGAGGATGCTCATCGGTGTCAAAAACAATATCGCCCTTCTTCGAGCTAATGGTGATGGGCACGATCTGGTCTTTAAAACGCCCCTCGGCAATGGCCTTGGCCGCACGGTTCTGGGATTCAAGGGCGAAGGCGTCCTGCGCATCGCGTGAAAGGCTGTGTTTTGTGGCAAGGTTTTCGGCGGTAATGCCCATATGACCTACGCCAAAGGGGTCGGTCAGAGCAGCCACCATCATGTCAACGACCTTGGTGTCTCCCATGCGAGCCCCGGTTCGCATGGCTGGGCTAAGGTAGCCGCCTCGGCTCATCACCTCAACGCCCCCTCCAATGCCAAAGTCGGAGTCCCCGAGCAGAATATTTTGGGTGGTTGATACAACGGCTTGAAGGGCCGAACCGCATAGCCTGTTAATAGTGAGTGCAACCGATGTCATTGGGAGCCCTGCCTGAATGCTTGCAACACGTGCCACATAGGCAGACCGCGACTCTGTGGGAATGCAGTTGCCAACCACGGCGTACTGAATGAGTTCGGCATCCACAGCAGAACGGGCAATGGCCTCTTTCATCACCATACCGCCAAGCTCGCTGGGCTCAAGGCTTGACAGGCTGCCTCCAAATCCGCCTATGGCGGAACGTACAGCACTTAGTACGACCACTTCCCTCATATTGCTCTCCTTTGCTTAGGTTTCAATTAGTTGCGTATGTCTCTGCTCAGCCGTGGGCCCAGACGCAACCCAGATGGCCTCAAGGTCGTAGGCATCGCTCTCGACAATGTCGACCTCCGCCCATTCACCAAGCCTGACAGGCATGGCGTGCCGTGAGCTCGGGTTGGGCCAGATACGGACGATGCCGTCGATGTCGGGGGCATCTCCGGGGCCACGGGCAATGAGGCAGCCCGCCTCTTCATCCATCGCGTCAATCAGCACCCGAACCCGTCGGCCCACCCAGCGTTGGAGTCGCGCCTCAGAGATGGGCGCCTGGTGGGCCATGACCCGTTCCTGACGCTCGCGCCGGAGTTCCTCGGGAACCGGATTGGCCAATTGATTGGCGGTTGCCCCTTCCACAGGGCTGTAGGCAAAACAACCGAGGCGGTCGATCTCTGCCTCGCTAAGAAAATCAAGGAGCACCTGAAACTCCTCTTCCGTTTCCCCCGGAAAGCCTGCAATAAACGTGCTTCGGAGGGTTAGGTCGGGGCATATCTTGCGCCAGTTTTGAATTCGGGCGAGCACCTTCTCTGCAGCAGCTGGCCTTTTCATGCGCTTTAGAACATCGGGATGGCCGTGTTGAAAAGGGATGTCCAGGTAGGCAAGCAGTTTGCCCTCGGCCATGAGGCCCAGAACATCGTCAACATGAGGATAGGGATAGACGTAATGCAGCCTTACCCAGACACCGAGCTCGCTTAGTTCTTTGGCAAGTTCGTAGAAATGAGTCTTCACCGGCCGGCCATTGACAAAGTCGGTTCGGTGCCGAAGATCGACACCGTAGGCGCTGGTGTCCTGAGAGACAACCAGCAGTTCCTTGACCCCCGCCTTCACTAAGGCCTCGGCCTCACGCATCACCTCGCCGATAGGCCGCGAGACGAGATCGCCACGCATGCTTGGAATAATGCAGAAACTGCAACGGTGGTTGCAGCCTTCTGAGATCTTGAGGTAGGCGTAGTGGCTTGGCGTGAGGCGCACGCCCTGCTCAGGAACCAGGTCGGTGAATGGGTCGTGGGGCCTGGGAAGATGGGTATGAATGGCCTGCATAACCTCTGCAGTGGCATGCGGCCCAGTAACGGCAAGAACCTTGGGATGTGTTTTTTGAATGAGGTCCCTCTTGCCAAGGCAGCCCGTAACAATGACCTTGCCGTTTTCTTCAAGTGCCTCGCCAATGGCATCGAGACTTTCTTGCACCGCCTCGTCAATAAAGCCGCAGGTGTTGACAACCACAAGGTCAGCACCTGCATAGTCTGCGGAAATGGCGTAGCCCTCAGCCTTTAGCTGCGTGAGGATGCGCTCAGAGTCCACAAGTGCCTTGGGGCAGCCGAGCGAGACGAAGCCAACCGTAGGACTGGTCACGCGACGCGCACTGCCCTAGTCGTTCTTAGACTTTGAGGCCGGGCGCTCATCGCCCCTGGGAAACACAAAGGACGACATCACATTGCGCGTATTGGCCTGCATTTGTTCTTCCATCTGCAGGAAAACTTTCTGGCTCTGGTCGAGGTAACTGGACATGAGGTTTTGCATCATGGGGGCCTGACCTGCCATAAACTGTGTCCATGCCTCTTGGTTAACAAGCCCCTTGTTACTCGACATCAACGCCTCAGATTGTTTCTGAAGTTTCGTCTGCATGTCCATGAATCCTTGAATATTTTTTTCAAGGTAGGTACCCATCAAGCCCTGCATGGCATTGCCATAAAAACGAATAATCTGAGCCAGTACGTTGACCGAAAAGATGGGCATACCTGCTGACTCTTCTTCAAGAATGATCTGCATCAGAATACTTCGCGTCAGGTCCTCGGAGGACTTCGCATCTACGACCTGAAATTCTTCTTGGGCTAGGACCAGCTCTTTGACGTCCGATAAAGTGATGTAACTGCTGGTACGGGTGTCATAGAGCCGCCGATTGGGGTACTTCTTTATGAGGCGACCATCTTTTTTGGAAGAGACCATTTCGTACCTACCTAACTCATGTGCAGGCCACCGTTGAGCGAGAAGTCTGCTCCGGTCGCAAAGCCGCTGTCGTTTGAGGCAATCCAGGTCACCATAGAGCCAATCTCTTCCGGCTCGCCTAGGCGTTTAACTGGGATGGTCGCTACAATTTTTTCAAGTACCTCCGGTTTAATGGCCCGAACCATATCGGTACCAATGTAGCCCGGCGAAATGGTGTTAACGGTAACGCCCTTGGATGCAAGCTCTTGGGCAAGGGCCATGGTGAAGCCATGGATGCCAGCCTTCGCTGTGGAGTAATTGGTCTGGCCAAACTGGCCCTTTTGGCCGTTTACCGACGAAATATTAATAATACGGCCCCAGCCCTTGGCTACCATGCCCTCAACAACCTGCTTGGTGACATTAAAAAGGCTGTTTAGGTTGGTGTCGATCACAGCGCCCCACTGCTCAGGCGTCATTTTTAAAAAAATGCCGTCCTTGGTAATACCTGCATTGTTGACAAGCACGTCGGGGTTGCCATGCTCAGCCTTAACTTTCTCGAAGGCCTCTAGCGTTGACTCCCAGCTTCCGACATTGCCCACTGAAGCATAAAAGGTGTAGCCGTCCGCAGCCTGCTCGGCAATCCACTTCTGATGATCTCGGCTTGGGCCACAGCCCGCAATAACCGTAAAGCTCGCATCATGCAGCTTTCGACAGATCGAGGTACCGATACCCCCCATCCCTCCGGTCACGTACGCAACGCGTTTCTCCATAACGCCTCCTCCAGTAGTCATGTTCTATGAAATTCTTTCTATGTCGTGTCTTCTTGCCAGGCCAGCCCTAGGTTTGGTTCTCTGCCAAAAGGTCTGCTGCCTTTTCTTTAACGTAGTGGCCCGGTGCAGGCTCGAGCTGCTTATAGGCGCCGGTTTTACCGAGCCGCTTAGGCGCAACAATGTCTTTGCCCTTGTAAGGCTTCAACCACGCCGCCCAATCGTTCCACCAGCTTCCAGGATACTCCTTCGCCTGGTTAAGGAAATCCTCCGGGTTCTTGCCCATGGTCTTCGCGATGCTAAAGCTTCGTTTGTTCTTTGCGGCCGGGTTGATACTTCCCGCAATATGGCCACTGGCTCCAAGTACGAACCGTATATTGGCTCCCACTAGAGCCCTTGCTGAGGCCCAGGCCGAGGTCCAGGGCACGATGTGGTCTTCGCGTGCACCAAAGGCATAAACAGGCATTTTGATTTTTCGTAGGTCGATGCTTTGGCCGCAGACCTTGAGCTTATTGGGCTTAACAAGGTTGTTCTCTAGGTAGGTGTTGCGCAGGTACCAGGCAAAGAAAGGTCCTGGAAGGTTGGTGCTGTCCGAGTTCCAGTAAAGAATGTCAAAGGCGGGCGGGGTTTCGCCCTTCAAATAATTGCGCTCAACGTAATTCCAGACAAGGTCGTTGGGACGCAAAAACGAGAAGGTTGTGGCCAGTTCTTGGCCTGGTAAGAGTCCGCCCTGGCCAATGGTGGCCTCGCGCATAGCGACCTGGGACTCGTTAATGAAGACATCCAGTACCCCTGTTTCCGAGAAGTCGAGCAGGGTCGTCATGAGCGTAAGCGTCTGCACCGAGCTGTCGCCCTTGGCGGCAAGCACGGCCAGTGCGTTGGTGGTCATGGTGCCTCCTACGCAAAAGCCAAGCGCATTAATGGTGGGGCTGCCTGAAATGACCTTTACGGACTCGATAGCCTTAAGAATGCCCTTACCAATGTAGTCGTCCCAAGTGGCATTCGCCTGGGGCTGGCCGGGGTTTTTCCAAGAGACCAAAAACACCTGATGGCCCTGGTCAACAGCAAACTTCACCAGAGAGCTCTGTGGGCTAAGGTCCATGATGTAGAACTTATTGATACTTGGCGGCACCATAAGAAGCGGCACGCTACCCACCTTGGGTGTTGAGGGCTTGTACTGAATAAGCTGAAAAAGCTCGTTTTGGAAGACAACGGCGCCAGGTGTCGTGGCCAGATTTTCTCCAAGAGCAAAGCCTGACTCGTCCGTCTGCGAGATACGCCCCTTTTGCATGTCATGCAAAAGATTGTCAATTCCGGCACGAAGGCTCTCACCCTTGGTTTCGATGAGGCGACGTTGCGCCTCAGGGTTTGTGGCAAGAAAGTTCGTTGGTGAAAGCGCGTCAATCCATTGTTGGACGACAAACTTGAGCTTCTGCTGGGTCTTTGCATCGGCATGCACGGCATTGGTCATGGCCATGAGCGTCTGGCTATTTAAGACATACAGCGCTGCCAGGGTACTGTAGGGGCTCGATTGCTGCCAGTCGGGGGTCGTAAAACGTCTGTCTTGTGAGGCAACAGACTGGGCATTCTGGTCGGAGGTAAGAATTTGGCTAAGTTTCTGGACGTAACTGCGCTGAATTTCGGCAAGCTCGTCTGCAGAAATTGGGCTCACGTTCTGCGGCATCTAAAAGTTCTCCTTGACTATGCA
>Ga0222714_10003006_pt1 | contig 17485 bp, 25 predicted proteins | sample C33_3DmetaG_FD_165048 | JGI IMG/M metagenome (GOLD analysis project Ga0222714, IMG submission 165048) | Estuarine water microbial communities from San Francisco Bay, California, United States - C33_3D | ecosystem: Environmental > Aquatic > Marine > Unclassified | place: USA: California...
CGGATGAAATCGTGGTCGTCCGCGCCATCGGAAGCGCCACGCCAGACGCGACGCTCGACATCGCCCGCGACAAGTTCGGCGCAATCGTCGGCGAGTATCGCAACGCAGCCGGGCACGAAGATTGGCCACATGTTGATAACTTCGCAGCGGCACGACAGGCGGCATACGACCTCGCGACCGGCACTTATTGTTTTTGGTGCGACACCGACGACATCCTGTTGAGCGGCGCGGAACTCATCCGCGAGCACGCCGAGCGCGGCGCATACACCTGCTTCATGTTCCCCTACGCGATCCACGGCAAAGGGCTGGCGGTGCCGCGTGAGCGCATGATGCTGCGCGGCTCAGGCAAATGGGTTTGCCCGGTGCATGAGCATTACGAGTTCACGATTCAGCCGGTGCAAGCCATCGAGGATGAGCGCGTGGTGATTCAGCATTTGCCTCACCACGAAAAGACAGGCAGCAACGACCGGAACCTCCGCATTCTCCGCAGCATTCCAGATGCGGAAATGACGACCGGGCTGCTTTACCATTTGCACATCGAGCTTCTCGTCATCGGCGACGTCAAGGGCAGCGTGGAGGTGGCGAAGAAAGTGCTGGCCTGCGAAGACCTCGGAAGGCCGGAGCGCATGGAGCTTTTTATGAATCTCGCGCAAGTCAGCGAAGACCCGCGCCAGAAGGAGGCGCTGTATCATCAAGCCTACGCAGCAGACCCGCGCAGGCGCGAGCCGCTGCTCATGCTGTGCAACAACGCGATGAACAACTGCGAGTCGGACATTGCGCTCGCCTTCGCGCGGCAGATGATGGCCACCGACAGACCGGACGTGAAGGAATGGAACGAGCGGGCCGCGCTTTACGAATGGCTTGGTGATGACATCTACGCGCAGGCACTCCGCGCCAATCGTATGTATCCGCAGGCGGAAATCGTTCGGCAGAACCGATTCAATAAGGAGGGCGGCGCACGCATCGCGCTCATCCACGCCACGCGCGGCAGGCCAAAGCAGGCCGCGCTCGCGCGCAAGGTATGGCTAGACGCGGCGGCGCACCCAGAAAGCATCGAGCACATATTCGTTTTCGACACGGACGACACCGCTAGTCATTGCCTGCGTCGCTTCCATCATTCCGAGATGCCCGCGGGCGGCGGATGCGTGGCAGCGTGGAACCGGGGTGCTGGCGTTACACAGGCACCAGTCATCGTCCAAATGTCGGACGACTGGACGCCTCCGCACAAGTGGGACGACCTCATCATGGAGCGCATCGGCGACTGGACAGAGCCGCGCGTGCTGGCGGTGAGCGACGGGCATCGCACGGACACGCTGCTTTGCATGGCGATTTGCACGCGGAAGTTCATCACCGGCATGGATGCGTTTCTTTTTCATCCGTGGTTCACCGGAGTCTATTCGGATAACTGGTTCACGCATCGCGCATACGAGCGCGGAGCCGTCATCGAGGCGAGGGACTTGGTATTCAAGCATCATCATCCGGCGTTCGGATCGAACGAAATGGACGCGACGTATTCCGCGCAGAATGCGCCCGCGCGTTACACGGAAGGCAAAGCCATCTTTGACGAACTCATGCTCGGCAACGACTGGTCAACCGTGCCCGGATGGTTCAACTATTACAGCTTCTACGGTTCGATTGCAAAGCGCCTGCAAGACGGCGACACCATCGCGGAAGTCGGCGTGTGGATGGGGCGCTCAATCATCTTCATGGCGCAGACACTCAAGCGCATGGGCAAGCGCGTGAAGCTCATCGCGGTGGACACGTTCAAAGGCGAAGCCGGGCAGTCCGAGCACGTCGAGGCAGTAGCGGCCCAAGGCGGCAGTCTCCGCGCCGTATTCGAGGCGAATCTTGCGCGGTGCGGAGTCGCTGACATGGTGCAAATTATCGAAGGCGACAGCGCCGACAGCGCGGCCCTTGTCGCGGACGGCTCACTCGCGTTCTGCTACATCGATGCCGCGCACGAATACGAAGGCGTGAAGCGCGACATCCTCGCATGGAAGGGCAAGGTGAAGCCGGGCGGCATCTTCGCCGGTCACGACGCGCAGCATCCGCCGGTGATGAAAGCCGTGGAGGAACTGCTACCCGGCGCGGCAGTCATGCACCCTTGCTGGATTCAGCCGCTATGAAAAAGTTCATCATATTCCTATCAGCCGCGGCATTCTCGCTGTGCTCTTGCGATTCTGAATCTGCGGACAGAAGTAAATACTCTGAATGGTGCCAGAAAACAGGGAACAAAGAGCGATATGGATTTTACGCATGGCAAAGCCTGCAAGAAAAACCGAATGATAGCGGGACGGTTTTCATTCCAATTATTATTCCGATTCGATGATGCCGCTCCTTTCCATCCTGACTCCAGCCGTGCCCTCACGCATGGCTCAACTCGAAAGGCTCTGCGACGAACTCGCGCGGCAAATCGGCGGGCTTGCCGTCGAGCACTTGACCCTGCTCGACAACAAGCGCCGCACCGTGGGAGAGAAGCGCGACGCCCTCCTGCGCGCGGCACGGGGCGCATACGTCGCGTTCGTGGACGATGACGACTGGATCTCGCCGGACTACGTTGCCGAGCTTGTGAAGGCGGCGCGGGAAGGGCCGGACGTGATCACCTTCAATCAGCATTGCACAGTCAACGCGGTGCAGTTCGAGGTGCAATTCAAGCTCGGCAATCCGAATGAAGCGCCGACTGGCGCGGGCAGTCGCGATGCTCATCTCCTTGAGATTCCATACACGATTAAGCGCAACGCATGGCACGTCTGCGCGTGGCGGCGCACGCTGGCGATTCAGTCGCGATTCCCGGCGAACTCTTTTGGAGAAGATTGGGCGTTTGCTGCACCGCTCTGCGCGCTTCCCGGCCTGCGCGAAGTCCACATCTCGAAGCTTCTGCACTACTACCGGCACAGCAGCGAGACGACCGAGGCACCGCCGCCGTAGTTTGACACGGCGCGGAAAGTGTGACCTTTTCGACGCTTTCCGCAGCGGGCCTCAAGACGGCAATGCAGACCTCGCTACTCGGCGAGAGCATCACCTTGCGCGGCGACACCTACCGGGCCGTCATTGACGACGTGGTGGCGTCTGAAATGTTCGCAGCGGGCGGGGCGATACCGAGTGAGCCAATTTCCATCACGATCAAAACGCAGACTTTCCAGCCCGACCTCGGCCTTGGCGAGCGCGTGACGGCGCGCGACCGCAACTACACGGTGCGGCAGATTACGCGGGACGAAATCAGCATCACCCTCATCGCGGAGCACACGGCAAAGCGATGATGCAAGTCAGCATCAATCTGGACGACTCAGGGCTGCGAAACCTGATGGCGCGATGGATGGTGAAAAAGCGCAAGCCTATCGAAGAAGGGCTGCTAATCTCCGCGCGCACGCTTTGCAAGGCGTTTATGGATTTCAGCCTTCCGCGCAACAACATCAAGATGGAACGCGCTGTGGTAGGTGATGTTTCCCGCGCTTATGCTTCGATGTCAAAAATCTATCTCGACATCAAATCACGCGACCCGCAAGGCGCGGAGGCGTTCTGGTATTTTCAGAAAATCGGAAAGTATTCCGTGGCGCAGAAAATCATGGCGGCAGATTCGCCGACATACTCGGACTTGAAGATTCAGCCGTTCGACGGCGGAGCAGCGCACAAGGCGGCACGCGGCGCACGCGGGCATGTGCCGAAAGGCGCAAAGCCCGCATTCGTGGTGAAGAACCCCGGCAAACTTGCCAAATACATCGCAGGCAAGCAGGCCAACGTCGGCATGGTGAAGGCCGGATGGTTGGCAGCGTGGCGCGACCTTGGGCGCGTGCGCGACGTGCCGCAATGGGTTCGCCGCATCAAAGGCGGCACGCTCGGAAGCGCCAATAAACAATTTCAAGGGCAGGCCAGCCAGCACATCCTCGTTCACAACGCCGTTCGACATGCTGACGAGGCAATCGAACAGCGATACCAGAACACGATTGAAGCGGAGGCTGCGGACAGACTGGCAAAGTATTTCAAAATCCAGCTTGGACTACTTCAACCCAAATGAGCGAACCGCTAAAATACAAAGCCGAAACCGCAGTTGCCAGCTACCTCGGCACCGCCGCAGCGCAAAACGGGCACGTCATTTTCAAGGGCCAGAACCCCGGCGAACAGACGCCGCCCTGCATCGTCGTCTCAGTCGGCAGCATGGCGGAGGCGTTCGCGGACGCGCTGCCAAAGCGGATTCAGATCGCCGTTGAAATCATCTCGCCGATTGACACCGACCAAAATCAGGACGGCATCGCAGGCGCAACGAACGACCGTGCGCTGAACTGGAGCGCGCACCGCTCGACCGTGCAGGCCATCGAAGCCGCAATGCAGGACGTGGTGGCGCTGCAAACCCACGCGAACAAGGGCAACCTCTCGACCTCGCGACCCGTCACAGGCTTCTACGTTTACGACGTGGAGGAGGAAAGCCAGCAAAGCAACTACGCCGGAGCGGAGCGGATGCTTATCAGCGCACTCGGCTACGTGTTGACGGCAGAGGCGCAGGACAACTGACCGTATTTTGACACCGCTGCCTTTGCATGGCAGCAATCGCAATCACAGCCGGGAGCGTTATCCCGTCGAGTTCAGCCGTCATCAAATACGGCGTAGCCGGCGAAACGATCACGGCAGGGCAGGTGCTTTACGTCGAGCCTGTCACGCTGCTTCTCAAGCTGTGCGATGCGAACTCAACGGCGGCAATCGCCACGGCGGTTGGCATCGCCACGAACGGCGCGAGCGTCAATCAGCGTGTGTATTACTGCACCGAAGACACTGGCGGATTCGCCATCGGCGCGACGATCCTTTCCGGCGACACGCTTTGGACGAGCGGCACGGCAGGCGGCATCACTAAAACCGCCGCCGACAACGTGAACCCGGTTTATGCGACCGTGCTCGGCGTGATGACTTCAACCACTCTCGCGAAAATCAAAATCATCGGCGGCGGACTCATCGCCTAAATTTGACACCACCCATCCTATAACATGGCTGCAAAAACTCACGGCACCGCATTTTACTTTGGCATCGACGGCGCATACCTCGGCGCGAGCGCGCAGATTATGTCCATCTCGCTCTCGAAATCTGACAAGATCAACGAGTTTGTCACCAACAACTCCGGCCAAGTCGCTTCCTCAATCCACGACGACCAGACCGACACGCTGGAGGTGACGTTCACTTTTGCCAGCGGCTACACCCGCCCGGTCATCGCCGCCAAGATGACCCTCTCGGCAACCGCGCAGTTCGACGGCGATTATCGGGTGGAGAATTTCACGGAAACCAAGGCATCGAAATCCTTTGTCGAGGGCAAGGTGACTCTCGTTAAGGACGAATACCTCACGCTGTCTTAAAGATGTGGCCGAGGAACGCCTCTACCATTCCATCGTTGCCGACGCAGCCTGCGCAGCGGGCCGTCACGTCGTTTGCGGCAGGACGCTAAAGCCGTTCTGCCTTCTCCATTCGTTCCAACTTTCGCAGTTGGAGAACAAGCTGTGGACTGGCGAGGAACCGGAGCCGCACGAACTGAGCATCGCCGCTCAAATCTGCGCATCGGACGAGCCGGTGCTGGACTTCGCGGAGGATGCCGCACCTTTCGACACGGAAACGGAGCTTGCCAAGTGGCGAGCCTACATGCGCCTTTGCGCGGCCTCGCCGATGATGAAGGAGCGCATCACAGCGACCGTCACCCTCAACGACTACGGCGCGCCCGTGGAGCTTTGGTGCGCGGCGTTCCTGATGACGAAGCTGCGCATTGACGAGCGCCGGGCGTGGCGGATGCCCTACGGCCTTGCGTGGTGGTATGTGCAGACCGCGCACGAACAGGATACCGGCGAGACCTACATCCTCACCGAAGAAGAACTGGCGCACATGGACGAGCAGAGCACACCCGAAGCCCTCGCCGCGCGTGAGGAGTTCGACATCAATGCGCGCTGGATATTCGAAAACGTGAAAGACCCGGCGGCGCGCGGTGCTATGCTGAAACAACTCTCGGAAGGCACACTGTCGGGCGACTGGAGGGCTGAATATGTCTGACGTGCGCGTGACGATTGGCGCGAACTCCGCGCCACTGGAAAGCGAATTTGAGAAGGTCAAGAACTCCGCGCGCGGGCTAAAGAAAAGCGTCGGCGATGTGGGCGGGGTGCTCGAAGGAGATAGACGCGTCGAGAACAAGATGACGGCATTCGTGGAGGGTTTCAAGAGCGCGCAGAACGGCGCGGACTTGCTCGCCAACACGATGGGAAACCTTGGTGACGTGTTCAAGAGCAGCCTTGCCGTTGGCGTCGGGCTAAACGTCGGCGCAGCGTTGGTGGGCATGATTAGCGACGTCATCAAAGAATCGGACGAGCTTCGCAAATCCGCCAAAGCCGCCGGTGATGAACTGCGCGCGGCATTAACGACAGGGGATTCTGGAGCACTAGAGTCTGCCATAAAAAAGGCGAACGTGGAACTGGACAAGCTGGCGAAGAAAGCCAGCGGCATATTCACGGGCACTTCAGGAGCGGACAAAAGCAAATTGTTTGATGAGAAACTTTTAGCCGGAAGCGAACTAATCAAGCTAGCAAAGGATGAGCTAGAGATTCAGAAACTCATTGCAGCGGAAGAGTGGGACAAGGCGGACGCGCTGGCGGAAGAAGCTCGGCTTACGAAAGAGAGGGCGAAACTTAGCAGTCTCAATCTGCCGATGTTCCAATACAACGCGCGGAACGATATTTTGAATGAAGACAGCGAAATACGGCTGGAAGCAAAGCGCGACGCGCGCAGGGACGAGCGTGAGAAAAAAGAGGCGGAGTCGTCGGACAAAATCAAGAAGGCCGATGAGCAGGCGATGAAGCAGGCGATGGACGCCGCCGAAAAGTTAAGGTTGGGCTACATCAACAAAATCACCGAAGCGGAAATCACCGCGATGCGCGAGGAAGCGAAAGTGCAGAAGATGGTTGAAGACGCCACTATCAAGGCAGTTGAAGAAGCGCAGCAGGAACACCGCAAGAAGCTCGCGGACGCGGATGACAAAGTCAGAAAAGAACTTGAAGCAAAAGACAAAGCCGCACTGGAAGCCAATCAGCAAGGATTAAAGCGGGCGCAGGACATCGTCAAAAAAGGTCAGCAGGAACAGAAGCAGCGCGACGACAGGGCGGTTCAGGGACTACTAGGCGGCGAGAACATGGTTACGCAGCGCGTAAACGATAGGGCGGTAGAACTCGCACGCGAGAAGGCGGCAGGCATCGCTGCGCGCGACGAAGTGCGGCGCAAGTATGGCGGAGACGCAATGAAGATGTCGAGAGCGGAAATCGAAGCCGTCAAAAAACGGATGCTAGGGGAAAAGCCGCTGACCCAAAAGGAAATCGCCGCCGCCGCAAAAGCTATGCTAAAAATGCAAGCTGCTATGGACAAGCTTGTGGCTAAACTAGGAGTCAAATGAGCGCAACCACACACGGCAGTTCAGCACTTTATTCGCTGGTCGAGCAGCCCGGCTCATCGTTTACCACGACGCGCGCAGGATTCGACACGGGCCGGAGGACGTTCAAGTGCTGGCAGTCTGTTGCTGGCACGCTGGAGCCGTTGCGCGGTTCCGCGGACACCACCTATTTTGGCATGAAGGTGGACACGGTAGAAGTCACGTTCGACACGGCGGGCGTCGCAACGATGCAGGTGTCATATCTGGGAATCAAAAACCAGAGCCAGACAAAGGAGGATGAGTTCCAGTATTCGGTCACGGATGAGACGCCTGAGATTTACGAGCCGACTTTTGACTGGGAAGCATCAATCCCTAAACCGCAAGTCACGCGCACATATATCACGGACAAACTTCCGACTACCAAAATTGGAAGGTTTGATGTGCCGTTGAAGTATGCTGATATGGTTCCAGCCGACACAGTTTACTATGAAGAAGTCCCGGCTCTTTGGACTTACACTTTTTGGTTTAAGGCGTGGAGATTGATCGGGCGAACAATCAAAAACGTCGGTGATTTATACGAAATCACGGAAACGCACCAGTGGGATTTTGAAGTCAGATCAATTGCGAGAACATGAACCCGCGACTAAAGGAACTTATCAACAACGCAGACGATGGAGTGTCTGACGCGCTTACGCTTTCACCGCGCACGCTGAAAGCTATCTTGCAAGAGTTGGAGAAAATGTGCCATTCGTCCGACTCAATCCTTTGTGAACCTGTGCCGGGCGGGGCGGGCTTCAAGATTAGCGTAAAGAACGATGGACGTTTCAAGCGCGAGTTTCGCGAGTTTCACATTGAACCAGCGGGTGCCTCCACCGTCGCGATTTACAACGGCACTCTGTTCGGAAGCCTGCCCACCGGCTTCTCAGTGAATGACAGCCCGATTGCGACACTGGCCGTCGCTAACGGGGATAAGATTTACGCCAAGGTGACGTGGGACAGGACTGTGGGGGCTTACGGGACTTTCAGCAGCACTATCACGACGCGCACAATCGAAGCGGCAGCGGCGGTGCCAGCGAATAACACGCTGACGGCAACGCGACACTACCAGCTTGCGACTGTCGCTGTCACGGACGGTGGGACAGTGAGCGTGAGTCAGACCCGATGGGGGCCGATTGGCGACCTTCCGGGCACGGCAGTTAGCAATTACTGGATGCCGCCTGATTACGGCGTCACCACGGCGGAAACGGATTACTACGATTTACTCCTTACTAGCAAGGGAAAAGACACCTCGGCAGTTGATCTCGCGCCCACTTACGACTCGATCCAGATGAACAACACCGGGTTTGTCCGCATCAAAAAAGACGGAAGCAAGCTCATGATTTTCCTGCGCGAAGTCACGATCAACTCCATCGGACAAATCACCTACATCGGCGCGGAAGAACTCGTTTTTGACGAAACCGTTATTTGACACCACCCTAAAAATCATGGCGACGCTCCGAAAAATCACTCTCAACTGGGAAATCCGCACGGGCGCAATCACCTGCGACACGGGCTACATAAAGCGGCAGGAGCTTTGCGACGTTGACCTTTACGTGACGGTGGACGGCACAGCCTACGCGCTCGACACGTCATGGGCGCTCAACCTGTCCATCAAGCCCGCGCTGCTCGGCGACAACGCCGCGCTCATCGCCGTGACGACGTGGACGGCATCTGCGACGACCGGGCTTTATCAGGCAACCGCGCAGACGATGGGCGGCACCGCGCTCGACACCTACCTCGCGGCGAACAATGCCGACACCACGGACGACGAGGGCAACAAGCTAGTTGACCTCGACGTTTATTACACCATCAGCACGGCGGTAAAGTCGAAGTCTGACACCGTGACGGTGATTCTAAAGCCGGACGTGGGGCGGGCAGACGACACCGTGCCGGCCACCATTATCGCTCGCAACGATTTCCTCGTCACGAACGGCACCGGCCTGCTCGTCAACGTCGCAGCGGGCTACGCGGCCAACGGCGCATTCGTGGCAGCGCAGGCTTCGCTGGCAATCACGAACGCGACGAACTACATCGAGGTGACAGCGGCAGGCGTGGCATCGGTGAACACCACCGCATTCACGGCAGGCAGCTACCCGCTGGCAACGGTTGTCGCGAGCGCGGGCGCAATCACCAGCAACACCGATTTGAGGGCGTGGATTACGCCGAAGCCCGGCGCGGCAGGCGGAGTAACCTCCATCACCGGCACAGCGAACGAAATCACAGTGACCGGCACGACGACGCCGACGCTCTCGCTGCCCACGGCGCTGACATTCACGGGAAAGACGGTGACGGGCGGGACGTTCACAGGCGGCGCATTCAACGGCACCGTGGGCGCGACCACGCCGAGCACTGTTGCGGGGACGACGGGGACGTTTAGCGGGACACTGACGGTAAACAATATCACGTACGCTAACAACTCTATAGTTGTTTCGAATCCATCCACCGCGACGATTGGAATAGACATAAACCCATACAACGCCCCGTCGCAAGTGACGGCTGGCCATCCGTGGATGCGTATCGGCGGGGGTTCGTCCGATTACCTGATGATCAACGCTGGGTTGACCGGAGGTTATGTGGATTTCTGCACGGACCTTGGCTCCGGCGTGCGCGTCTGGGACGGCACCGGGGGTCATAAGACCTACCTTACTTCGCCAGCAGACGGCACGCTGCGAGTCACGACGAACGGCAGCACGCTCGGCACTGTTGACGCTGCGACATTCACGGGGAATGCCGCAACCGTCACGACCAACGCGAACCTGACCGGCCATGTGACTTCGACCGGCAACGCAGTCGTGCTTGGCAGCTTCACCATGGCGCAGCTGTCCACCGCAGTGAGCGACGGCGATCCCGCGTATGTCGGCGCGGCGAATACGTTCACGACCGGGCAGACCATTTCCGCGACCACCAGCCTCCTCCTCGGCACCGCAGGCAGCGCCGTGGGCGACATCGGCTTCCGCAACGCCACATCGGGCACCACGACGCTAGCGCCTGCGACTGGCGCGCTCGGCACGGGCACGGTTACTCTGCCGCTGAGTGGCACGCTGGCGACGCTGGAGGGGGCGAATACGTTCACGGCGGAGAACATCAACAGTAAGAGCGGCGCGGCTTCCGTGACCGCGATGAAGTTCACGGGCGTCCCGTTCGCAGGCACCGGCACGACCAGCTTCCCGCTTGTCTATATTACCGACGCAAACGCGACGGCCAGCTCGACGCTGAATACGGCTGGCACATACTTCGGCGTCAATGGCGACGGCACGCAGGACTTGATGAATCTGATGGCCGATGGAGTCAGCAAGGTCAGAGTGAAAAGCACGGGGGAGATTACGGTCGGAATACCTACTGGTAGTGGAGGTTCAATGGGAATGGCGCTGCAAGGCCCTTTGGTTACAGGTTCGACCTCAACTTCTGGGTTTTACCTTGCTGGCTCTGTCATTCAAGGGCATGCGACGGCCACGATAGGCTTCACGCAATGGGGACGCGGGGACGTTGGCTCAAATGACGTTGCGTTTTCCAGAACGACGAGCACGGCTAACAGTATGTCGTTAGGGAATGGCACGGCGGGCAATACGTCAGGAACGCTCCTGCTCGCGAACCTGACCGCCAGCGGCACCCTCGCCGTGACCGGCGCGACGACGCTCACGGGCAACCTGACCAGCAACGGGGCGCTCATTTCCACGCCGCAGGCACTCAGCGGCAATGGTGCCGTGGCAGCGGTCAATCTCACGACGCTCACGACCACCATTGCCAACACCGGCACAGCCAACACGACGACAACGCTGGCAGCTGGAACCAATGGGCAAACAAAAATCATATCATTCATTACCGATGGCGGGTTTGACGCCGTGGTGACGGTGACGAATCCAGCATGGGGCGGCGCTGGCACCATCACAATGAACGACGCGCTCGATAACGTCATGCTGATTTACCTGAACAGCGTGTGGCAGGTATTCATCAACAACGGCTGCACATTAGCTTAACCACAACCCACACAAACCCATGAAATCACTATTCGACATCCAAACCGAATCCGGCCAACTCTGGTTGGACATCTCCGCGCAACTCGAATCCATCCGCAAGGAAGGCGCGGACGCGCTCGCAGCGGCACAGGCCACGGCGAAAGAAGCCGCTGACAAAGCAGCCGCCGAACTCGCCGACGCCAAGGCCGAGAGCGACGCAGCCCTCGCCACGGCCAACGCAGCGCGCGACAAGGCCGCATCGGAACTCGCCGCAATGACCGCGCAAGACCAGAAGCACGCCGCCGCATTGCTCGCCGCGCTGGATTGGCAGGCGATTGACTCGGAGTATGCCGACTTGCAATCCAAGTTCGCCGCGAACTCCGCGAAGTATGACGCCGCACGCGCGAAGCTGGAAGACCTCGCCGCCGCCATCAACGCGCCGTTTGCCGAGCGCGAAGCCGCAGCCAAGGCCGCGCGCGTGAAGGAGCTTGAGGCGCAACTCGCCGCTGCGAAATGAAGCACGAAGTCCCGGATTGGCTGGCTGAATCACTCGCGCTCATCGGCGCGTTCATCCTTACCGTCACGCAGGCCAAACGCATCTGGGGCTGGGTACGCATCCTCGGGGCTTGGTGGCAGCGCAGGGCCAACGCTATCTCCGACCTTGCTATTCACGTCGGCGAAATCGCGCACTCGCTGCAAGAAATCGTGAGGGTGAACGAGGCGCGATTCAGTCACGTTGAAAGCAAGGTGAAGGAGCTACATTGCCGGGCAATCGTGAACCACCAGCAAACGATGATGATGCTCGACGAATCGCCCATTCCACAGTGGCAATGCCGATTGCCGGAAGGTTCGTGCGAATGGGTGAACCCGGCGTGCGCGGAGCTTTTCCGCATGGAGTCTCACGCGATGCTGGTGTGGGGCTGGCTCGCCGCAATCCACGCGGACGACCTTGCACGAACGCAGAATGACTTCCTCGAAACCATCCGCAACGGCAGGCCATATAAGGTGCGTTACCGCGTCATGCAAGACGGCCAGCCTCTTACCGTTGAAGCTACTGGCAGAATCGTCAAAAACGATGACGGCACGCCGCTCGCGCTCATCGGCAAAGTAATCCCTGTCCCTATCCATCTATGAACACAAAACTCAAAGTAATCCTCGCATCCAGCGGCACCGGCATTTTTGGCTTCGTGAACTGGCTGGCAACCGTCCCGCCGGAGCAGCAAAGCGGATGGCTCGCCGCGCTGGTTGAACTCACGCCGCTTCACTGGAGGCCCAACGTGGGCCTGTTCACGCGATTCCTGACCCTGCTCCTTGGCATTTACGCGACCTATCTGGCAGCGCGTAGCGGGCCAACGCCGCCCCCGCCCGCCGAGCCCGAAAAGGGGGACGATTGGAAGACTCCGCTTTTCGGCTTCGCCCCGAAGCCACGCGACCAGCCAATGGACGATGGAGAGAAACCGTTTTTCCGCTTCGACCCAAAGCCTCGCGACTAACCAAACTCAACCCATGAAAAAGCAACTCCTCATCCTCGCCGCAATCGCAACCATCCTCACAGCCCTGACCGGATGCGCTAACACCAACTGGCCAGCCGTGCGCCGTGACGCGGCAGCCATCCTCGGTAAAGTAGCCGTGGCACAACTCCGCACGCTTGTCGCTGGCAACCTCGGCAGCGACTACGGGCACGCCGCAGCGCAGGCCGCGTGGGGCGCTGTGGACGTGGCCGACATTGGCCAGCTTGTGCGTAGCGCGACGGGGCATCCCGCGGCTGCGCGCGCCGTGGAGAGCATCGCAGCGGAGGCTCTGGCGAAGGGCAGCGTGAGCAAGGGCACCGTGATCAATGCTGTGGCATCGGCACTCAGCGAGGCGGCGTTTGCCGGGGCGAAGTGAGCTACGCCAACACCGGAAAATCGTGGAATCGCGCCGAGCTTCGCGCCTATCTTGCGACCCTCGCACGCCCGAAGTGGGCCAAGGGCGTGACGTGTCACCACACCGCCACGCCGGATCTCGCCATGCGTCCGCGCGGATGGAATGCGCAGCTCATAAAGAACGTCGAGTATGGCTACACGCACGAACGCGGATGGGATCGCGGGCCGCACTTTTTCCCGGATGATTCGCGAGTCTGGGGACTCACACCGCCCGACGTGCAAGGCATCCACGCGGTGGCCTTCAATCGCACTCACCTCGGCATCGAGGTGCTTGGAGACTACGATGGACGTGACGACGCCAAGACGGGGCGCGGGCTGGCCTGCTGGCAGACCGCATTCTGGACGATAGCGGAGATCCTGCGATGGCTCGGCCTGCAACCCGACGCCGGCACGATCAACTTCCACCGTGACGACCCGAAAACGAACAAGACATGCCCCGGCAAAAGCATCACATCGGCATGGGTGCTGGCAGGCGTGCGCGGTGTGACAGGGTGGCTGGGGGGCGAGTTGCCGCCGTCACCGCCCGCGCCCGCCGACGAGCGCGTGGCAATCTCCGCCTGGCTGCGTGCGACCGGCAAATCATTCCGCATCACCCGCAACACAAGCGGGCAGGTGCTAGTCGGCGGCATGTGGATCGAGTCGGCACGCTACGACCGCACCACGGAGACGACAACCGCTCTACGCTCAGAGCTTGAAGCAGACCTAGGGAAATGAGCCTCGCACTCGGCATCGCCGTCGTGCTCATCCTCGCTGGTATCGTCGTGATTTGCGCGGGCTTTGGCGGGAGGCGATAATTGTTTCCGCCGCTAGGCTGCGATTCGTAAGCGTTTTTCTCGCGCCGTAATTGAAAATTCGCTAAACTCGAAGCGGACGATACACTGGCCAAGTTTAGCGTCCGCGTGGAACAATTCGGCAGGAAATGCTGATGAAAAAGGCTTTCCGTTCGGGACAGAAAGCCCCCGTTGCCGAGAGCTTCTGAATGCTGAAAAAGGAATCCATCCGGTATCAGGGTTCGCGCAGACAATCGGGCGGCAGTAATCCAACGACATGCCCTGCCCTTGTCGCGGGCGGTCTGCGCAGCTTGTCTTGCCTGAGCACGGGCCGGGCATTGTTCGGATGATGTTCGCTCGGCTCTGTGGGCACGTGCAAGGTGCTTCGCGACTTTGGGGGACGCTTTGACTTGGTGCGGCTCCCTTTCGAGGAGTTGCTCCGCCCCACCACAGAATCGAAAGAACATCAACCCCGGCGCGTGTCTTTGAAACCCTCGCCGGAACTGCTTCGCTGCCGAGCCGGAGCAATACCGGATGAGCAGCGGGACGGTTCGCTGCCAGTCAAGCTCGTTGCCGTTGCCGAAGCATCGGGGCAAAGAAAAACCCGCAGGCGCGGCAACGCACTGCGGGCTTCCCTGTGGAAAGTTTTGCATCGCATTGCCGTGCGAACGTGTGGAGCATCGGCCAAGCGCGTGCACTTGGCAAGCGAAATTATTCCGGCGCGTGGCCTGCCTTGCGCCATTCTTGCGGCGACCTGTCGGCAAGCCGGAACTGCACAGGCCGCGCAGCGCGCGAGCAGGTGCGGCACTTCTTCGCCCGCTTGTCCACCACGCCCGTAGCGCCGTGGGCAGCGTAGCCGCACGGGATGATGAGCATCGGGCCGCTCATGCCGGTGACTACGTGCGCCTTTTCTCCTGCTCGAAAGCGAAGCCAGTTCGGTGTGCTCATTGTAATACCGTGCGCGCAATCGACGCGATTTTCTTTAGCGCGGACTCCGCGCGCCAGCTTGCATCCGCGATGCGCTTTGTGTCGGCGTTCGCCGCGCGGAGCAGCTCGTTGTCCGCGTGCAGTTTCCGGCAACGCTCAACTAATTCATCCTGCATCAGCTTCCCTTTCGGGTCGCCCACGGCTGCGCGGATGTCGGCCAAGAGGCCCAGCAATGCACTTTGGCGGTCAGTTTTCGACGGTTGTTTTCTCATGGCCCGCACGTTGCATCGCCTCGCACGCGCTGGCAAGTAGAAAAATTTAATTTGACACGGGCACGGTGGTGATTTATTGGTGCGCCAATGCGCACTCCCGAAACAAAATGACGAAACCTATGGATAACAGAATCAAATGTTCAGTATGCCAGCAATGGCGAGAGTTTGGAGAGTTCCATGACTGCTCCATCGAAACGGCGCAGGACGGCGCGAAGCTGTTCGCTGCACTGCCGGGTTCGGTGTCTGAGGGCCAAGCGTGGATCGTAGAATACCTATGCGCACTGCGCCCGTGGCTGCGTAAGGCTACATGGGAAGATCTGTGCGCGAAGATGCGCGACCATGCGCCGGACATCTATGCACTATTGAGCGCACGGGTGAAGACACCGAACGGTGAGCACAGCAACACGCCGACACAAAACCCATGAGCACGACGCCTGACCTAATCACTCCGCGCGAAAGCACATCGACAGGCGTGTTTGCTGATGCGGCTGGTTATCTTTCCGCCGTTGAAATTCACGACCCTGCCACGAAGCAGAGTGCATCTTGGAGCGGGGGGTGTTTTTTTCTTCATTTTCCTGTTGACGATACGCAACCGCTTGCGTAGGCTCTACTCAAGATGAAAACCAAACTCGATAAAGTCACAGCGGAAATCGTGAAAATTGATCGCTCGCTGGAGCGGTTCAACGCGGCGGAAATCGCGGCTTATTTGCTCGCAAAAGCGGGCAATCTACGCGACGCAATCGCGCTCGCCCGCGCACCGTATCGCATCAACGGAAAGGCGGTGTGGTGATGATCTCGCGCTTGCTCCGATGGCTTTTGCGCGACTGGTGGAAGCCAGTCACCGATGGAAAGACATGGGGGATCTACCACCCCACGAAGCGCCACGTTTGGCGCTACGGGCTGACGAAAGAAGATGCCCGCCGTGAATGTCGGCGCAGAAACTCAAAGTGGGAATACGAGTGCTGCGAAAAGTGCGGCTACACCTACGCCTCGCACAAATCTGGACTGACCGGAGGAATCGAATGCCCATGACTCACAAGCAAATGAGCAGCAAGGGCGGGAAGGCTGGCACTGGAGCGGCGAAGGCCCGAACCTCGGAGCAAGCTCGGGCGGCAGTTGAGGCACGCTGGGCAAAAGCGAAACGTGCGCGTTCGAGGAATGCGCGTCCGGGCGTCCGCAAGGGTGAAACCGTCGCCCCGGAAGGAAGGAAAGATAACGCAAAGCTCTGCAACTCGCCGGAAGCGGCGCGTCAATCCAAAAATGTAATGGTGACTCCCGGCGCGGCCTTGTCATAGCTGCGCGAGGATTGCGCGGGCCAAAGTAGCGTGTCGTCAGCTACCACACCAGCCCGTTCAAGCGCGTGCCACAGCGCATCGCAGATTGCCGGGAAGTCGCGCCGCCGCCTATCCTCGGCAACGTAGTCAATCCGCACGTTGCACGGCACCGCGATTGGCTCGCCGTGGAACTGAGTCTTGATTTGCCGGATGGCCTCCGCGCGCCAGTCCGCAAACGCTTTCTTCGGGAAGCTCTTGCCCGTCTTGGTGCGCCCCATGTTATTTTTGCCTCCTCGCACCTGCCCTGTCAGCCGCAAGACGAGCCTCGGCACGTCCGCCTTACGCGGCGCAACCGGGGCCGCTGGCGGGGCCGCTGGCGGGGCGCTGGCGTGCGCAGGCGGGCACTTCGGGCACGCGCGGCCAATGAAGTGTTGCGCGCATCGGTGGCACAGGCGGGCGTTGGCGGGGAGCGCAGTCATTTCGCGAGTGCTTTCATTTGCTCCCACGCGTCGGGATACGCGCCATCCATGCCACACGCCTCGCCGCAATCTACCGCGAGGGCGATCAGTGCCTTCATCGCGGCAAGCTCGCGCTCCAGCGCAGTGCATAGCACAAGGCTTTCCGCGATGCACTTCACAGTGTCCACTGACAGCGAAGTCGCAAGCGGCTGCAACCGCTCGCGCAGCGCATCGGTGCGGGGCGTGCTCACAGCAGCCCCTCCCATGCTGCAATGATTGCGTCGCCGAGAACCGCAGCCCCTCGCGCGCCCATGCCGTCCAGCGCGGCAATCGCCGCGAGCGTCGTGCGCCACCCTGCGGCAGTTTTCAGCCCCGCATTCTGCGCGAGCAACTCGCGGCACTTATCCGCGATGGCATCCAGTTTTTCGGTGGTGTTCATTCTTGACAAATACACCGCGCCGGAATTAAAGTCAAAACATG
>Ga0222714_10003009_pt1 | contig 17475 bp, 14 predicted proteins | sample C33_3DmetaG_FD_165048 | JGI IMG/M metagenome (GOLD analysis project Ga0222714, IMG submission 165048) | Estuarine water microbial communities from San Francisco Bay, California, United States - C33_3D | ecosystem: Environmental > Aquatic > Marine > Unclassified | place: USA: California...
CGCTAGACCGCTTAGAAGATCAATTCAAAGATTATTGGAAGATCCGTTATCAGAAGAACTGCTTTTGGGTAAATATAAAGCAGGATCAACTATAGTTGTCTCATTAAGTGAAGATAAAAAATTAGTTTTTGAAAATGTAGAAGCTCCTGATGAACCACAAGTTGACTTTGCTAATTCTGAATCTTAAATAAATTAGATTACCCAATCTTTTTTTACTTGTTATAAAAATTACATTTTTTTTCAAACTACCATAACAAATAAATGTTATTCTCTTAGATAGAAGTTAACAAGGAGGGTCTTTGAAAATTAATAATTCAAAGTCATTAAATCTATTAATTATATTAGCTTTGCTACTCACCTTTTGTGGTGGTTCAGCAGATGATGCAGTTGAAGAATCAGATTTTACATTCACAATTGTATACCCAGGTCCTCTGGGTGATAAATCATTTGCGGACTCAGCACATAGAGGAGTTGTAAGGGCAATTGAAGAATTAGGAGTGACTGGTGTTGAAATTGAAACTCAATCCATAGCTGAACACGAAACAGCAATGAGAGGTGCTATTTCAGGTAATCCTGATTTAGTTTTACCACTAGCAATTGATGCACAGCTTATTTTAGATTTAGCAACAGAGTATCCTGATTTATTATTTGGAGCACCAAGTGACGTTTTTGCAGATGAGCTACCTGAAAATGTAGCAGCATTTACAATTAATGTTCACGAGTCTAGCTTTTTAACAGGACTTATTGCTGGATCACTAACTAAAACAAAAATTGTTGGAGCAGCAGTTGGTGGTGAAGCACCGGCTCTAAATCAATTTTTCTATGGATACAAGCAAGGTGTTTTAGAAGTTTGTTCTGATTGTGAAGTTTTAGTTACCTATATGGGTTTCAACTTTAATGACCCAGCTTTAGGTCTAGAAACTGCACTTGATCAATATGAAAGAGGAGCAGACATAGTTTATCAAGTTGCTGGTAGAACCGGTGAAGGCGTACTACAAGCAGCAGCTCAAACAGGCAATTATGCAATAGGTGTTGATTCAAATCAAGACTGGGTACAACCAGGAAGTGTTATAGTATCAATGATTAAGAGAGTTGATGTTACAACATACAAATTAATTGAATCTGCATTAAATGGAACATTTGAAGGTGGTTTCTTTGAATTAGGAATGTCTGATGGAGCAGCAGGAATTTCTTGGGATGAGGGATCTACCACATTTGAAGAAAATGGACCTGCTGATATGGTTGATAAAATTCCAGCAATTAAAGAATTAGTTGAACAATATCGTAGTGAAATTTTGGCGGGTAATTATGTAGTGTGTAATGCTTTAGTCGATGCCGGATTAGAAACTGAAGAATGTTCAGCTCTTAAATAAAAGTAGCTTATTAACTCCACGATATTGAAACAATATCGTGGAGTTATACTTTGGATAAATAAAAATGAAAAAAATATTAGAAGTTAAGAATTTATCAAAATATTTTGAAACAACTAATGTCAAAGCAAATAGCGATGTTAATTTAACACTTTCCAGAGGAGAGATACATGCGATTATAGGTGAAAATGGTGCTGGAAAAACAACTCTAATGAATATGTTATACGGCTTAGTATCTCCAGACTCCGGCACAATAATAATTAATGATAATGAAGTTCAAATTACTCATCCAAATGATGCAATAAAATTAGGAATTGGCATGGTTCATCAACATTTTAAGTTGGTGCCTTCATATTCAGTTGCTGAGAATATTTCACTTGGTATGGAACCAGTAAAAAATAAATTTTTCATCGATAAAAATCTAGAAATCCAAAATATTAAAAATTTATCTGAAAGTATGGGTTTAGAAATTCAACCGGAAAGTTTAATAAAAAATCTATCGGTTGGCATGCAACAAAGAGTTGAAATACTTAAAGTACTTTATAGAAATGCTGAAATATTAATCTTTGATGAACCAACTGCAGTATTAACACCACAAGAAGTAAAAGAGTTACTAAATGTTTTAAAAAATCTTTCAGAAAAAGGCAAAACGATTTTATTTATTACTCACAAACTAGGTGAAGTTATGCAATTAGCAGATACAGTAACTGTTATGAGACTAGGAAAAGTTGTTGGAACAAGAAGTATTAATAACACTAATACTAAAGAACTCGCAAGCATGATGGTTGGAAGGGATATAGAATTTTCTAGAAAATTAAATCCAAATGAAACAGGAGAGGAAATATTAGATGTAAAAAATATAATGGTTTTGAATGAAGTTGGAGTACCAGCAGTCAAAGGTGTTTCATTTAAAGTAAACAAAAATCAAATTGTTGGTATAGCTGGTGTCAGTGGCAATGGTCAAACAGAATTAGTTGAAGCTATTGTAGGCATGAAAAATATTGAATTTGGAGAATTAATTTTTGAAGGAAAAAATATTAATAAATCAAATGTTGGCAAAAGAAGGGATTTAGGAATTTCTCATATTCCTGAAGATAGAATTCAAACAGGTTTAAACATGCAAGCTAATATTGAAGATAATTTAATTTTAAGTCAATATTCATCTGATCAATTTTCTCGATTTGGAATTTTATTAAAAAGCGAAATGCAAAAATTTTCTAGAGAAGTAATTCAAAAATTTTCAGTAGCATCTGCATCTCCAGGAGGTGGTGTTTCTATGCTTTCAGGAGGTAATATGCAGAAAGTTGTTCTTGGAAGGGAGTTATTTGGAAATCCTAAGTTAATTATAGCAAATCAACCAACCAGAGGACTAGATGTTGGATCAATTGAATTTGTTCATGAAACTTTATTATCATATAGAGATGCTGGATCAGGAATTCTATTAGTTTCAGTAGAGCTTGAAGAAATTATAAATTTATCAGATATAGTAGTAGTAATGTTTGATGGATTGGTTTCCGGAATTGTAAACCCAGATAATGTATCTATCGAAGAAATAGGATTATTAATGGCTGGAGAAAAAATCAACCCAGAAAATTTAATTAAACAAGGTTAGCATGGGTAATCAAAATAGAAAAAGATTAATCAGACAATTTACAATTCCTTTATTAGCTATTATTTGCGGCCTTTTACTTGCAGCAGTATTATTATTATTAGCTGACAAGTCACCGTCTGCTGCAATACAATCAATTTTTAGAGATGCATTTTCTTGCAGTTCATTTAACAATTGCAATTTATTTACAACATTTTCTTTAGCCACTCCGTTATTGTTAACTGGTTTGAGTGCAGTTGTTGCATTTAGGTCAGGAATATTTAGTATTGGTCAAGAAGGGCAAATGATGTTAGGCGCAATAACTGCTGCATATCTTGGTTACTGGGTCTCTTTACCAGATAATGTTCATTCCATCGTAATCGCTATTGGAGCAATTATTGTAGGGGGTATTTATGGCTGGTTTGCTGGCTGGTTAAAAATAAGACTAGGCATTAATGAAATTATTTCAACAATTATTCTTTCCGAAATTGCAATTTTATTACTGTTGTATTTAGTTAACTTTCCTATGAGAGCTGACCAAGGCGCTACAGCATATTCACCAAAAATACATGATACTGCTATGTTGACAGTCTTTGCTCCAGGTTCGAAGTTTGGAACTGGCTTTGTTATAGCTGTTTCAGCAGTTGTGTTAGTTTATATATATTTATGGAAGTCTGGAAAAGGATATGAACAGAGAATGTCAGGTGAAGCTCCTAGATTTGCTTTTTTTGGAGGTATAAAAAGTGAAAAAGCAGCGTTAAGAGGAATGTTCATTTCTGGTGGATTGGCAGGTTTAGCAGGAGCAATTGAGGTAATGGGTGTTCATTATAGAGTAGTTAGTTTGCCAATTGTATTCGACGGTTTACTTATATCATATTTATCACTTCTGAATCCAATAATTTTAATGTTTAATTCTGTACTGATAGCAGGTTTAAGAAACGGTTTTCAACTTTCATTTCAATATAACTTAGGCATAAATAGGGAAATAGGTTCCATATTTTTAATAATAGTTATGCTTTTAATTGTAAAAAATAATTACTTTAAATCGAAGTAATTTCCTTTATTGAAACAGTACCTTCTCTTACTCCAATCCCAAAAGTGCCAATGAAAAAATCTGAGAGATTTTTTTTTGATAAATTAACAGTGATTAAACCTTCATCATGGTTGTAATTAATTATTTTCTTTAGATTTAATTCTCTAAATATTTTATTATTTTTGATTGCAAAAAATTTATTATCTTGAAATCTTATCTCATTAAATGATTTAATACTTCTAAAATTAAATAAAAGAGAAAAGCTTTTACAGTTTGTGTAACCTACTTTTATTTTTAAATTAATAGTGTTTTTTTGAAAATTAGAAAAATTAATAAAACCAAAACCAAAATTATTTGAAATTTCTAAAAAGCTTTTTGAAAAAATATTTACGTTATCTAAATTGTTTATGCTGTAATTCTTATTTATAAGTGCTTCTGTAAACTGAGAATTATAAATAAATTTTGGGTTATTCTTAATTTTGAATTTGGACAATTTAATAATTTTTTCATTAGAAAATATTTTTAACTCTAGTTTTTTGATTTTATTGTTATAACCAACTGGAAGTTGAAAACTGAGGGATATATTTTTACTATTAAAAGACACCTTTAGAGGGTTTAAAACTTTTTTTTCATTTTCATAAAATAAATTTAATTGAGAAAATTTATATCCTTTATCTAATATATCAAAGACTAATTTTTGACCAAATTCAATTATTGGAAGGCTATAAGCTTTATATGAGTTTAGTTTTACCTCATCATCATAAAAATGATTAAATATTTCGATCGCAACTTCACCATTTTTGTTCTCAATAAAAAGTCCCTTGCGATCATCTGGCAAAAAATTACCTTTTTTTATTTTGAAGTTGTGTGTTGAGTATCGATAGTCAAAATTAAATTCATTTTTAGAAGTACTTATTTTATCTTTTAATTGGATACTTAAAATTTTGTTTGTAAGTTCGGTTATTGATGTTATTGAATTTTCAATATTAATACTACTGACAATTACTCTATCATTTAATTTATTAATTATGTTGAATTGTTTAAGAACTTCATCAGGATTATATACGCCAATTGCACAGCCTAAGTTTCCAGCGTTTGAATCTGTATCTTCACCAAGATCAATTAAATACTCTAAAGATTTGATGAGCTTTCCATTACCACAAATTAAACTCATAAATAATCTAACATCATTAGGATATATATGGCAATGACCTTGTTTAGAAAGACTTAACTCTTTTTTAAATTCATATTTAATTTGATCAAAGCTGTACTTATTTTCTTTTAAATTTATCATTTTGTTTATTTCATTTTTTAGATAAAAACTAAAGCCAATTGTTTTTAAGCTATTTTTTAAACCATCTATAATAGTTTTTTCATTAATTGAATTCGCTAAAAAATAGCTCCAAAAAATTCCTGACTCTAAAGCTAATTTGTCATGAGTTATTCTTGAATATCTTTTTGCAACTAATTTTGCAATATTTGGATTGTTTAAGTAAATTAAACCCCATATATCATTAAAAATTCTTCCGCCAATTTGATTTGAAACAACACTTCCATTTAATTTTTCACTTCCACTTAATGGTGGCTTTACCCCATTGATAAGATTTATAACGGCTGTATTTTCTGTTGAATTATTTAATCCACCCCACCAAAAGGTAGTTTTATTTATGATAATATTTTCAAGCAAGTTTTTAGATATACTTAAACTTGATCTTGTTGTATTTTTATTAAAGTTATTTAAATGAATAAATGTTCCAGAAATATCATCATCAACGCCGTAAAAATTATTTTTATTTTTTATTGTTGATTCAATGTATTTACTTGAACTACCATATTGTTCATAAATATCATTTACATCTAGATTTTCTGCATTTTTACCAATATGAACACCAATTACTTTTCCATAAATGCCAGCATATATTTTGTGCTTAACTTTATCATTTTTTGATTGAGTCATATTAAATTTCATTTTAATATTAAATTATGGATCCATGGCAAAATGTTAAAACTGTAAATGATTTCAATGCAGATGAAATTATATCTGCTCTCCAGAAAGAGATTAGAAGAGGAGAAGAGGAAAATGCTATATTTTTAGCATTAGAAATGGTAAAAACTAGCGATTCTTTAGAAAAATATTTATGGCAAAGATTGATTATAATTTCAGTTGAAGATGTTGGATTTGGTGATGTATTTGCTCCTGTTCTTATTAAAACTTTAAAGGATACAGTAGAAGCTTTAGATTCAAAAAATTTAGAACGGGAGCTTTTTGCGGTTCATGCTGTCAGATATCTATCAGCTTGTAAAAAAGATAGAACAACTGACGAAATGTTAAATTTATTAAATAGATTTACTGAACAAACTGATAAATTACCTTCAATTCCTAATTATGCAATTGATATGCATACAAAAAAAGGAATTCAAGAAGGAAAAGATTTTAATCATTTTTTAAATGAAGGAGCAACTATTTTAAATGTTTCAGATCAATATAACGAAAAATATAAACAAAAAATTATAGAAATTCTGAATAAAATATAAATTCGTGAAAAATTTTATAATTATATTTAATGATGATCACGGACAATGGGCTTTACCTTCATATGGTAATTGTGATATTCTATCTCCCAACATTAATTTTTTATCCTCAAATGGCATTACTTTTTTAAATTCTTTTACTCCTACACCAGTTTGCTCTCCTGCAAGAGCAAACTTTTTCACAGGATTAAGAACTTCAGACCATGGTGTTCATGATTTCATAGGAGAACCAGGTAAAGATAAAGATTGGCTGTCTGAGTTTGTTACTTTACCTGAAATTTTACAGAAATTTTATAGTTTTAATACCTCAATATTCGGCAAATGGCACCTTGGAAAGGACAATGAAAAAAAACAATATTTTGATCATTGGTTTGTTGAGGTTGGTCAATATCCTTTTACTCATAAAATGGAGCACAAATTTATGGAAAATAGCAATCCTAAAACTATATATGGATATAGAGACCAAATAATAACTGATTATTTTATAAATTGGATAAAAGAATATGATGCAAGTAAACCATTTTTTTCTTTTATTGGTTTCAATGGAACTCACAGTCCTTGGGAAGGCCACCCAAAAAGACTTGTTGAATATTACAAAAATAAAAAAATTAACAATAAAGATCAAAAAAATATTTTAGGAATGAAGCAAGTATTAGAATCTGAAACTTATCGACCACAGGTAAATAATGATGCCTCTCTAGAAGAATATTATGCTTCCATAACGCATATCGATGAAAAAGTAGGAAGAATTCTCGATATACTTGAAATCAAGAATCTACTTGAAGAAACTCTCATTATTTATACTTCTGATCATGGATTATGTTGTGGACAACATGGTGTTTGGGGAAAATCTAACGGTACTATTCCATCTAATTTATTTGAAGAGTCAATACGTATACCTCTTATATTATTTTCGGGTGAAAATTTAGTTAGGAAAAAAAGTAATATTTTAGTAGACCATCTAGATACATATGCAACCATTATTGATTTAGTTGATGAAAACTATGAATTGAAAGATAATTACTTTGGAAAATCTTATAAAAATTATTTATTTTCACTTGAAGAAGAAGATGTATTTAAAGAAATTCAGATAATTGAATATGGTAATTTAATTGCTTTAAAAAATCATGAATATAAATTTATTTATGATTTTTCAAATAATCAAAAAAAATTAATTAATCCCACTTTGGATAAATCAGAGAGTAATAATTTAATTGGCAAACCAGAATTTGAATCTACTGTAAATTATTTTAATTTTAAATTAGGCGAATATTTAAAATCAGTATCAAATTCAAAATACTCTGTTATAAATTATCAAGAACAAATAAATATAAGTGGTGTTGAACCATGGATTGATTTATAAACATAATTTTTTGAAATGTTTAGAATTTGAATAATGAAATTTATAATTGACACTGATCCAGGGACTGATGATGCAGTTGCAATTTTAATAGCTTTAGCAAATTTTAGCGATGATGAATTGCTTGGTATAACAACTGTTGCAGGAAATGTTGCAGTTGAAACTGGTACTACAAACGCATTAAGAATTCTTGAACATGCAAATAGAAATAATATACCAGTGTTTAAAGGTGAATCGAAACCATTAAATAGGGATTTACTGACTGCAGAATGGGTTCATGGTACAGATGGACTAAATGGAGTTAATTTCCCAATACCAACTAAAAGTCATGAAGAAATTGGAGCAGTCGATTTCATTATTGATACCTTACATAATTCTTCGGAAAAAATTACTTTGTGTGTTCTTGGGCCAATGACAAATATTGCTAAAGCAATTTTAGAAAAACCAGAGATAACTTCAAAAATTGAACAGATAATTTTTATGGGAGGAAGTGCTAAACACGGAAACACTACTCCTGTTGCAGAATTTAATATTTTAGTTGACCCCGAAGCAGCAAAAATAGTTCTAGATTCAGGAACAAATCTTATTATGATGGGTTTGGATGTCACACATCAAGCAGTTTCAACTCGAGAAAGATTAGAAAATATTTTAAATACAAATACTAAAACTGGAGAATTCATGGTGGGTTTGATGGGCTCACTCGCTGAATTAGAAATAGTTAAAAAGAAGTTTCCAGAGGGTACACCCGTTCATGATGCATTTGTTACAGCTTACTTAGTAGATAATTCATTAACTTCTGGGGAGTTAGTAAATGTAGAAGTAGAAACTGATTCATTGTTAACACTTGGACAGACTGTTGTAGATATCAATAACATCTCAGGTAGGAAAAAAAATGTTTTATGGATGAATAAAGTGAATGACGAAAAGTTGTTTGAAATCGTTACTACTTCTGCAAAACAACTACCTTAAACATTAAAATATAATTTATCCAATACGACACAATTTAAGAATTAGTATACAATTATTTGAATCATTATTTAAATAATGAAGGAGTAAAAATAAATGATTACAAGAAAAAAATCCGTTATTTTACTTCTGTCGTTAATGTTAATTCTTTCCGCCTGTGGTGGAGGAACTGACGCAACAACTGATGAAGCTGCTGAGCCAGCTGCTGAAGAATCTGTTGATTCTCCTGCAACAACTGCTGCTCAAGCTGAATCAGAGCCAGAAGTAGAAAAACTGAAAGTCGGAATTGTACTAGGTGCGCTTGGTGACCGATCTTTTATGGATTCAGCCAAAAGAGGATTTGATGAAGCAGTTGCTAATCTTCCTATTGAAGGTGACTTTATAGAAGCAGAGGAAACTGAACGAGCAGCAGCTTATCAAAACTTTATTGCAGATGGAAAAGATTTAATTATTGGAATTAGCTTTTCTGAAGCAGAGAGAATTAAGGAAGCTGCTTTAGCAAATCCAGATATTCAATTCGCTATTGTCGATATGGTTGTAACTGATGATGATGGTAATCTTTTGCCAAACGTTGCAAATATCGTATTTAAAGAGCACGAAGGATCTTTTGAGGTTGGTTATATAGCTGCAAAACTTTCTGAAACAGGAAAAGTAGCTTTCATGGGTGGAATGGATGTTCCAATTATTAGAAAGTTCCAAACTGGTTGGGAAGAAGGCGCTAAATATGCTAATCCTAATGTAGAATTTTGTTCTGGCTATGCCGGAAGCTGGGGTGACCCTGCAAAAGGTAAAGAAATTGGTCTAAGTTGTTTTGAACAAGGAGCAGATGTTATCTTTGCTGCTGGTGGAGCAACTGGTGATGGAGCTTATGAAGCAGCAGCCGAAACAGGAAACTATGCTGTTGGTGTAGACTCTAACCAAGACTATATACAACCAGGAACAATGATTACTTCAATGATGAAAGGTGTTGACAAATCAGTTTACAAAGTAATTCAAGATACATTAGCTGCAAATGGACAAGTATTTAGTTCAATTGACAGTTATGGATTAGCTGAAAACTTTGTTGGGTCAACTTGGTTAGTTGACGGTACAAATTTATTCAAAGAAGAAAATCCAGACTTGGCTGCTAAAATTGATGCAATTCTCGAAGAGGTTGCTGAAGTTAGAGCAAAAATTATTTCTGGCGAAATTGTAGTTACTGACGTAACAGCTGGTGGCTAAATAAATTTATTTCTAGCCCAAGGAGACTTGGGCTAGAAACTTTAAAGTCTATATGGTTAAAACTCAAAAAGAAATTGCAATAGAATTAAAAGGTATAACAAAAACTTACCCAGGTGTAGTTGCAAACGACAATGTAGATTTTAAAGTTTACAAAGGTGAGATACACGCATTAGTTGGTGAAAATGGTGCGGGTAAGTCAACCTTAGTTAAAATTTTATACGGAATAGAACAACCAGACTCAGGTGATATTTATGTCGAAGGTACAAATGTAAAAATTAATAAAGTTGAAAAGGCTATAGAGCTTGGGATTGGAATGGTCCATCAAGAGTTTCATTTAGTTCCTTCTTTTACTGCTGCAGAAAATATTGGACTAGGAGATGAACCAAAAACAAAAAGCGGATTTATAGACTGGGAGAAACTCAATCAAGACGTTTCTGAAATAGCTAATAAATATGGATTAGATTTAGATCCAACTTTAAAAATGATTGATGCTTCAGTTGGCACCCAACAGAGAACTGAAATATTAAAGACACTTTATAGGAATGCAAATATATTGATCCTTGATGAACCAACAGCAGTTTTAACACCCCAGGAGACTGATGAATTATTTGAAGTTATTAGAAGTCTTGTCAACGAAGGAAAAACTGTAATATTTATAACACATAAATTAAGAGAAGTAATGGAAATTTCTGATCGTGTAACTGTCATGAGAGATGGTAAAGTCCAAGGTGTAACTGAAACAAAACAAACTTCACCAGCTGAACTTGCAAAGCTAATGGTTGGAAGAGAGGTATTTTTAAAAGTTGATAAAACTGACTCTGATCCTAAAGATGTGGTTTTAGAACTAAAAAATTTATGGGTTCATGACTCCAGAGGCTTAATTGCAATCAAAAATTTTAATATGGAAGTTAAAAGAGGAGAAATTGTTGGTATCGCTGGGGTAGATGGTAATGGACAAACAGAACTTGTAGAGGCATTAGCTGGATTAAGATCAACTAGTAAAGGCGAAATTATTTTTGAAAACAAGAATATTGAAAAATTATCACCACGAAAAAGAAGAAGATTGGGACTAGCACATATACCTGAAGATCGAGCAAGCACTGGACTTAACTTAAGACTAGACATTTGGGAAAATCTTATTGGTACTTCGTACTTTCGTAAACCATTATCAATAAGCGGAATTATTAGCATGAAAAATATTGTTAAACATAGTAAAGATTTAAAAGAAAGATATGATATTAGAACTCCTGGTGTTTTTATTAAAGTTCAATCATTATCAGGAGGAAATCAACAAAAAGTTGTAATCGCTAGAGAACTTTCTGAAGATCCAACACTAACTATAGCTTCGCAGCCTACTAGAGGTGTTGATATTGGAAATATTGAAGCAATACATAAAAAATTAGTTGAAATTAGAGATGATGGTAAAGCTGTATTACTTATTTCAGCAGAGCTTGATGAAGTAATGTCCGTTGCGGACAGAGTAGCTGTTATTTACGAAGGAGAAATTGTTGCTTGGGTTAATCCAAGAGAAGTAAATCAGGAGCAAATGGGCTTGTATATGGCTGGTATTAAGGATTAATAATGGATAAATTTTCTTTTAAAGATGTTTTAATACTCATAGCAGGCGTAATCATAACTCTTGGTATAGCTTGGGTAATTCTTACAGTTACTGGTTTTATACCTGGAGAAATAGCAAAACTATTTTATGAAGGTGCTGTTGTTGGTCAAAGAAATATTGTAAACACATTAAATATAGCTACACCATATATTTTAACTTCAATAGCAACGGTGATTTCATTCAGGGTAGGAATGTTTAATATTGGTATCAATGGCTCTATGTATGTTGGCGGACTATATGCAGCTTGGGCAGGATATAAATTTACAAACCTCGGTCATATCTCACATGTATCTTTAGCTTTAGCAATCTCAATAATTTGTGGTAGCTTATGGATGCTTTTGCCTGCTTTGCTCAAAGTTTATGCTGGTGTAAGTGAAATAATTTCTACAATTATTCTTAATTTTGTAGCTGTGTTGTTTGTATCCTATATGGCCAATGGTCCTTTCAGAGCTGATCCAATTGCACCTGCTACACCAAGAATATTAGAAACTGCAGAGCTAAAACAATATTTTCCTAATTCCCAATTTAATACAGGATTTTTTATTGCAGTGACTGTAGCATTTTTTACTTATTTTATTCTTAAAAAAACTACTTTTGGTTATGAGTTAAGGTCTGGTGGAGATGGATTAGTTGGTTCATATCCTTCGAGGTACAGTTCTTATCTTGGAATACCTACTGACAGATCGGCTATAACAGGTATGTTAATTTCAGGAGGACTTGGAGGACTAGCTGGTGGAATTGAAATATTAGGGAATGCTAGATATTTTTACCAAGAACTAGCATTTAATCAAGGTTTTGATGGTATTTTGATTGCAATAGTCGGCAAGTTAGAACCATTAGGTGGTTTAATAGCTTCATTATTTTGGAGTGCTTTAAAAAACGGCGGTTTATTTGTTGATTATAAAACAGATGTATCACGTGAAATTGTTGTAATTCTTTTATCAATTTTAATATTCTTTGTTAGCGCTCAAAAACTAGTTTCTGCACTCGAGAAATTCAGCTTTGTTAGAAAGCTAGATTCAATATTTTCAAGGAGAATTAAATAATGGAATGGTTAGAGATTTTTGATATCTCTTTATTTAGAAGCTTAATTAGAAGTGCAACCCCAATTGCATTAATAGGATTTGGTGCTGCTATGTGTTCTGCAGCCGGGGTTTTAAATATTGGGCTTGAAGGAAAAATGTTAAATGCCGCTTTTGTAGGTGTTGCTGCAAGTTATTACTCAGGTAGTGCTTTGACAGGATTCATCTGGGGTGTTTCAGCAGGAGTGATAACAGCAATTTTATTCGGTGTGCTAAGTTTTAATTTAGGAGCAGATGAAGTTTTAGCAGGACTAGCTATTAATATCTTTGCATTAGCATTAACAAGATATCTATTAGAAACATTGTTTAAAAGAAGAGGTTTTTTCTCAGATCCATCAATTCAAGGAATAGACCCTATTGAGTTTGAGTTTTTAAAAGACACCCCATTTGAAAAAATATTATCTGGCTATACACCTTCAGTCTATTTAGTTTTTTTATTAGCTTTTTTACTATATCTTGTTTATTACAAAACTAGATTAGGTACGGCTATACGTGCTACTGGTGAAAATCCAGAGGCAGCTAAAGATGCAGGAATCAACACTTTAAGGATGAAATGGTTAGTTGTGATTTTTTCAGGAGTTTTAGCTGGTATTGGAGGAACTTTTCTTTCTCTTGAAAATATGACTTTATTCACAGAAGGAATGTCGGCAGGAAAAGGCTATATTGGTTTGGTAGCTTCTTCTTTTGGCAACAATACCCCGTTAGGTGTTTTTGGTGCAAGTTTATTTTTTGGATTAGGTGACGCAATAGGCATTAGACTACAAGGTGTTTATGAACTAGACTCTCGGCTGATACTTATGATTCCATATGCATTAACTGTTATTGTACTGATACTTATTGGTATAAGGCAGAGACTTAGAGTTAGACCAGTTCCTATTAACGAAGACTAGATTACTATTAAAAAGTATTATAAATCTGATTACATTATTGAAAACAAAGACGTTATTCATAACAATTCAGTATTAGTAATAGGTAATTCTCATGTCGAAAAGATTGTTACATATGAAAGCTTATCAAACGAAGAAAAAAATACCGTTATAGATTTTGGAAATAAAATTATTTCGCCTGGGTTTACCAATGCCCATTCTCATGTTGGATTAGTTTCAGTTAAAGGTCTAGGGTATGCTTCAGCAAGCGCATTATATGATGTTATGTGGGGAGTTGAGCCTTCTTTAACAAGTGATTATGTCTTTAAAATATCGCTTCTTGGAATGATGGATGCTTTAAAATCTGGTACTACCTCAATTAATGACCACTACTTTTTTGCTGATAATGTTGCGCAAGCTGCATTGCAAATTGGAATTAGAGGATTCATTGGGCACACCATAATGACCGAATACGGACCTTGGGTTGGCAGTGAACAAATCGATTATGCAAAAAATTTTATTGACAAATGGGAAAGTGCTGAAACAATTCACCCGATTTTAGCTCCACATGAAACTTCTACTGTAGATCCAAAAACATTAATTGAGTTAAGTGAGTATGCTAAAGAAAAAAACTTAACGACGCATATACATTTATCTCAAACCCAAAAAGAGATGGATTATATAAAAAGTAAATATAATAAGTCACCAATTGAACATGTTTTTAGCCTAGGAATTTTAGATAAAAATGTTATTGCTGCACATTGTAATGTTGTTGACGAAAACGATTTAGAAATTTTAGCTCAAACAGGTGTATTTCCAGTCTTTTGTCCCACAACTCATGGTTTAGGTGGAAAAGTATTAGATACACATAGATTAAATCAACTTGGTTTAAATTGGGGGATAGGTTCTGACTGTTCAGGTGGAAACGATGATTACGATATGCTAGAAGAAATGAGAGCAACACTTATTTTACATAATTCAAAAAATCAAAATAACAAAATTACACCAAAAGATGTTTATCAGATTGCAACTTCTAAGAATATAAACAGGATTACACAAGGCAAGCAAAATGGAACTTTAGAATATGGACAAAATGCAGATTTTATTGTAATCGATTGTTTAAACTCTAAAATGCAACCTTTACATGATTTAGTTAACAACATAGTAACTTGTGCTAGTAATAATGAAGTAACGGATGTGTTTGTTAATGGTAAAGAAGTTATCAAGAATTCAAAATTTGTTAATGTTGATGAAAATGAAATAATCGAAGATTCAATTTTAGCAATTAATGAATTAATGAGCAAAGCAGGTTTCAAAGAAAAAATAGAAAATGGGGAATTTAAGTAATGGCTTACACTTCTTTACATGATCATCTCGACGGTGGTTTGAGGGTAAATACAATTATCGAAATTGCAAATAAGAAGAATATTCCCCTTCCTTCTCAAAATGAAGATGTATTAAAAAATTGGTTCTTTGAAAATATCTCTACAGAAAAGAACCAAGTATTTAAAAAATTTGAACTAACAATTTCCGTTATGCAGGATGAAGATTCTATTGAAAGGATTACTTACGAGTCAGTTCAAGATTTGCGTGAGGATAATGTTGAGTATGCTGAGTTAAGATATGCACCATTGCAACATATTTATCAAAACTTGATGCCACAACAAGTAGTTGAAGCTGTAAATAGAGGATTAATAAATGCTGAACAAGATTTTGGTGGAGAATTTTATAGTATTTTATGTGCAATGCGACAAAATAATGATTCAGAGCAAGTAGCGGAACTCGCTATAAATAATATAAACTCAAAGGTAATAGGATTTGATTTGGCTGGACCAGAATTTATGAATCCTCCTTCAAAACACTTAAAAGCTACTAATTTAATTAATAATTCTGAAATTGGATTAACAATTCATGCAGGTGAAGCTGCTGATTTAAGTTATATTGAGGATGCAATTTTTAATTGTAAAGCACAAAGAATTGGACATGGTTGGCAAATAATTGAAGGATGTGAGGAAATAGATAATATTTATTACCCGAAGAGCAAAATAGCTGAATATATAATTGCTAATCAAATTCCTCTTGAAATATGTATAAGTTCAAACGCAAAATCTGGAGCAAGCAGCGTTACATTTGAAAATCACCCTGCAGTAAAACTTTTAAGATCTGGATTCAATGTAACTTTAAATTCTGACAACAGATTAATGGCAAAAACAAAACTTTCTAATGAGTTTAAAATTGCTAAGAATAATGGACTTACAGATGAAGAAGAAGTTCAGCTACTCAAAAATAGTGTTAAGGCTAGATTTACAAACTTAGATTAAAGATCTAAAATTGTTGAAGCAATAAGCACACTTCCAGTTTCAATAGAACTAATTGCTCTATCTGTAATTGTTGCATCAGCAAATTCAGGTTGATGGTTTACAATTTTTCCATCATCCTCAACAATTTGTAAGAAAGCATGCAAAGAAGGAACAATTTTTGAAATATTACCAAAATCAGTGGAACCATTTTTTGTTTGATCAAAATGTTGATTTGTTCTCATATCTATTCCAAGTTTCATAGCGTTCTCTAAGAATTTATTTTTCAGTTTAGAATTCGTTACTAAATTTTCATAGGTACCATTTCCATTTATAACTTTTAATTTGCATCCTGTTGCATTAGCAGCACCTTTAAAGCAATTTAAGAGTTTTTTTTCAAGCTTGAATAAGTCTTTAGTTTTTTGAGATCTAATCATCCAACTTGATCTTGTATATTCCGGAATTATATTTGGTGAATAACCTCCATCTGTAATAATTCCATGAACTTTTTCAGTTGGTTCAAGCTGCTGTCTAAGAACGCTTACAGAATTATATGCAATAATCTGAGCATCCAGAGCATTTTTACCGATGTAAGCTGACCCAGAAGCATGAGCTGCTTTTCCATGAAATTCTATATCTAGTTGTTTAACAGCTATCATTAATGGGTCAACTTCGTTTCTTGTTGCTGGATGAATCATCAGTGCAAAATCTGAATTATCAAATACTCCTTTTTCTATTAATTTTATTTTTCCTCCTCCACCTCCGTTTGGGTAGGTCAGAGGGATTATTTCTTCAGCAGGGCAACCAACAAGCTCAATTGAAAAATTTAATTTGTCGAGATGCTTAGAAAGTAAGTAAAAAGCTCCAATACCGATTGAAGTAATTAAATTATGACCACATGCATGGCCAACTGCTGGTAAAGCATCATATTCAATACAAATTGAAACTTTATTTTTATATTTGTTATTAAGAGAGGTGGTGAATGCAGTGGGGATATCTTTGTAATGTTTAAAATTCAAATTTTTAATTTTTTTATTTAAAACAGCTTTTATTTTTTTAACAGATTCAAATTCAACATAGCCAAGCTCAGGGTTCTGATATAAAGACTTGTTAAGTTTTATAAGATCATTTTTAATAGACTGATAATCTGTTTTTAAATTTGCAAGATTTTCCAAATTATCCTCTTCCATAAAAAGTAATCTCTTGAATTGCACACTCTGTGAAAGCTGGTGCACCATTTAATTCCTCTCCAGGAAAAGCGCTTAGAATTTGAATAGTTATTTTTGAAGTAGTAGTGTTTAAATCTATCCATTGTGTTGAAGAGTTTTGATTTTCAAGTTCTTTTTCAACTGAAAATTCAGGCTCATCAGAGGTAATTAGGATATCCCTTGCTTTGAAGTTTCGACTAAATGCCTTTGTGTCATCCAAGTTTTCAAAAGTTAAAAACTCAACATAAATTTCTTTTGCAAACAAAAACTCTAATGTCGCATCTTGACACTTGAGGCTTTTATCTTGCCATGATGACGGCTCTCTATCATATAG
>Ga0222714_10003011_pt1 | contig 17469 bp, 15 predicted proteins | sample C33_3DmetaG_FD_165048 | JGI IMG/M metagenome (GOLD analysis project Ga0222714, IMG submission 165048) | Estuarine water microbial communities from San Francisco Bay, California, United States - C33_3D | ecosystem: Environmental > Aquatic > Marine > Unclassified | place: USA: California...
GGTCGACCATGGTCACAATCCACCGATCACGACCCCGCGCACGAGTCCCCCCCGCCCAAAAAAAACGCAGGGGCCCTCGGAATATGCGTGCACGCGGTCGGGGGATATGGACGCATACAGAGCTCCCTTGGAGCGCTATGTGTGTGCGACGCGCGCGCGTGTGTGACACGACGACGTACATGGGAATATTCCGTGATACAGTACGCGCGTGTGGGCGTGCGCGGACCGACCGGTTGACCGACCGACCGACCGGTTGACCGACCGACCGGTTGACCGGTGGAATGCGTCGCGGCGGCGCCCTGGTCGTCGTCGTCGTCGTCGTCGTCGTCGTCGTCGTGTGTGTGCGACGCACACATGACGACGCCGGCGATGCCGCGGTGGGTGTGCCCCGGGGACGTCGTGCTCGACGCCGCCGCCGCACGCGCCGCGACGACGACGGGCGTGACGCCGGGCGCGGGGTGCGCGGTGTGCGAGGTCTCGGGCGCGGTGCGCGCGACGGTGTGCGGGGCGCCAAAGTGCGCGACCGTCGACGACGACAAAGCGGGCGCGGGCGCGGTCGTGGTCGTGGTCGAACGCGATGGCGTCGAGCCCGTGGTGCCGCGCGTGGGGGATGAGGTGTTCGGGCGCGTGTCGCGCGTGGATGAGCGGCAGGCGCGCGTGGATGTCGTGGCGGTGAATGGACGCGCGCCCACGGGTGGGGATTTCGCGGGCGTCATACGAAAGCAGGATGTGCGCGCGACGGAGATTGATAAGGTGGAGCTTGAGGGGTGTTTTAGGGCGGGTGATGTGGTGCGGGCCAAGGTGCTGTCGCTCGGGGATGCGCGGAGTTTTTACTTGACCACGGCGAGCGACGCGTTGGGGGTGGTGCAAGCGCGGCATCGCGCGTCTCGAGAGGTGATGCTGCCGATTTCGTGGACCGAGGTGCAGTGTCCGGTGACTGGGGAGATTGAGGAACGCAAAGTGGCATCACAAGTGGCATCACAAGTGGCGATTACGGATTCGTAGTCGTTTCGGTCTCGTAGTACAGTACATGTAACAATACATCCGTGGCGCGCGTGCGCGACGAAGAATAATCTATCTAAAAGTGCAGCTCTGCTAGTCGTAGGAATGAATGACGCGATGATTAAAGGTTGTCCAATGACGCCGTCGCGCGCGACGGCGGTAAACGAACAAACGCGGCGTTGGAGCTCTCGGCTTCATCAAGCGTGCGTGGCGTGCGAGGTGCCTCTGACGTCAAATACTCTGAAAAGTCTGCGTACGCCTCGTGGTCGGACATCATGTCGTAATAGTCGTCGTCGTGTTCGTCAATGAGCGTCTCACCTTCGTCCTCCGCGTCACCCACGTGACGTTTAATCCAACGCACGAAAGGATTAGTATCGCTGAGTCGCCGCCAAGACTCATCGCCGCCCTCGTCTCTGTGCGTCAGTCTCTGAACGCGTACGATGCCATCCGCCGTGGCGCCCGCGACGTGCGTCCGAGCATACCGCCAGAAATCGCCCAACTCCTCGCGCAACGACGTCGACCGCCCTTCGTCACCGTCGTCGTCCCCGGCAGCGCTGTGTTCGTCGTAAAACAACGCCACGTAACACGCTCCGAGCGCGCACGCCACGCTCAACGCGCTAAACACCAACACCGCGACGCCGTTCGCGGCTCGCTTCGTCGCCGGCGGCGAATCACCCGTCGCGGGCGCGAGCGGCGGCGGCGGCGACGATGTCGACATCGGCGCTGGTGGCGGTGGAGGCTCCACCGTCGCGTTTCCATCCCCGAATGCGCCTCGCGCGCGCGCCGCGAGTTGGTGATGATGATTAATCAGCTCCTTCATCGCTCCTTCATCGCCTCCCGCGCGCGCGTCGACACCGCGCGCCACGCACGCCACGGCAAACGCCACGGCGACGCCACGCGTCGTCGCCGATCGTCGTCCCGTGCGCGCCATCGTGCTCACGCGATCATCACCGCGCGAGCTGCGCGACACACAGTGACGCCAACCATGGTGACGAAAGCCGAATTTGACGCCGCCGCGGAAGCCATCAAAGCCGTCACCTCGGTACGCGCGCGATGCGATGCGAACGCTCGGTCGATGCAACGTCCCGCGCGCGCGAACACACGACGAGAACGCTCGAGAAGGCTCGATAAAAGACACTAACCACGCATCGATCGACATGTGCGTATCTCACTTCGCGCGCAGACGACGAACGAGGAGATGCTCGAACTCTACGCCCTGTTCAAGCAAGCCAACGTGGGTGACGTCAACACCGCGCGTCCGGGAATGATGGATTTCAAGGGCAAGGCTAAATGGGACGCGTGGAAGAAGGTTGAAGGCATGTCCAAGGAGGACGCCATGGACAAGTACGTGGAGTTGGTCAAGTCCTTGCAAGCATTGCATTCGATGCAATAACGCGTCGCGGCGTCACTCGTGTGGTAATACATTCAGTGCATTATTCTTTTCAATGCGTCTGTTGCGCATCGCGCGCGACATCGGGCGCGTTGCGCGTCATAAAGCGATTCATAGAGCGCGACGCGCGACGCGATGACTAGACACCCACGCGAACCGCAACACCAACGTCATAACGCACCGCACGCCTCGCGCGCCGGTTGTCCGCTCCCGTGCGCACGCGTCAAGCGTATCGCGCGTCGTCATCGTTCGTCGCGCGACGCGCGGATTGACGTCGTCTCGCGCGGCGCCGAGTCGGTATCGCGGAGGGTTTGCGCGCACCGCCATTCACGCGTTTTCTTCGCGCGCGCGACGAGGGCGACGACGCGCGACGACATGCGCTCGAGCGTGAGCACAGATACGGATATGGTGCGTATTTTCGTTCGCGATGCGCGCGACGCGACGCGACACGCGCGCGACGTGCGCGGAGGTTTAAGAGGGTTCAAAAGCGCACGCATTTGAATTCTCGTTTGACATTTGACAAGACACTAACGACGCGTACCGCACGCACGAATCGTAGGATGAGGTCGCGGATGGCACGAATAGGGCGTATTCACCGAGTTTGCGAAGCGGCGAGCACGGTGAGGTGGGATGCCGCGAAGATATGGAGGATGCGACGGTGCTGGATGACAACGTCCCGGTGGCGGGCACGAGCGAACCGGTGGCGTTTTACGGCGTATTTGATGGACACGGAGGACGCGCGGCAGCGCTTTTCTTGAGAGATAATCTGATGAAGAATGTAGTGGGGAATGAGAATTTTGTGAGCGATCCCGAGCGCGCGCTGAAAGAGGCGTTCTTTAGGACAGATCAAGACTTTTACGACGCCGCCGAGCCTGGGGAATCGAGTGGAAGCACGGGACTGGCGGCGTGCGTCATCGGAGGTAAATTATACATCGCCAACGCTGGGGATTGTCGTGCGGTATTGAGTCGAAAAGGGCGTGCGGTTGATTTATCGATTGATCAGAAACCTGAATCCGAAGGAGAGATGGCGAGAATCAAACGCGCTGGTGGATTTGTTGAGGACGGTTACGTAAACGGGTTGCTCGGCGTGTCACGAGCGTTTGGAGACTGGCACATCGAAGGATTGAAAGGTCGTGGTGGGCAAGTCGGGCCATTGACGGTCGATCCAGAGATTGAAAAGACACGTTTGACGGAAGAGGACGAGTTCTTGATTCTTGCATGTGACGGGTTGTGGGACGTCTTTAGCTCGCAAAATGCCATCGATGTGGCGCGCGCGAGCTTGCGTGAACACAACGATCCAAAGAGAACAGCCCGTGATCTCGCAACAGAAGCGTTACGAAGAAATAGCTCAGATAACGTTTCAGTGGTGTGCGTGTGCCTGACTGAACAAATGCCTGAAAAGGAGACGTTCATACGCAAGGCGCCGAGTCTTTTGCGCTCGCTCTCCATCGACGCGCTTTCCATGGTTTCAAAAGCCATCACGGAAGACGCGGCAACGCCAATACCAGTCGATCACGCGTTTGCGCCGAAACGTGTGCAAAGTATTCGAAACTTTGATGCCACTTCTCAACCAGCAGATCCGATATCAGGGGTGAACGTCGTGGCGCCATCCGCTGAGCAAGTGTCGAGCGTCTTGGATAGCATCGCCGCCTTCAATGTACAAAACAAGGTATCCACGGGAGCTCTAGGGCTCGAGCGGCGCGATAGCGCGCCACTCGATCAGTCGATGGAATCGCCGCTCGACACACTGGAAGAAGAAGAGGAATAAGCTTTTCTTTTTTACAAGACTTTGTAATAAACGGACAGGTAAACAAGCGAGTGACTTCTTCACGCACCAGCGTTCTCTACGATGACATCAACCGCTTCGAAATATAATTCCCCGAGTCGGCGAACGATTGGCATAGACTGTTCGCCTTCGCGCATCAAACTTACGCGAAGATTAATGATACTGTCGATAAATCTACCCGGCCGCAAGTCCTTGACGTCAAATCCGCGCGCATTATTACCGCTACTTTCCACGCGCGGTTGGAATCCGCGCGTAGTGGGTTTGAGTTTAACCTTTCCAGACGTGTCCAATTCTTTCTCAAGCTCATCTCGTGTGCTATCGAATGTTTTTGCAATCAGTGCACGACGTCGAGCGACTTCATTCACGACGACGAGCTCTTTAATAAGCGCCGCCTCCGCCTTTGGAAGCTCAGAAGGCGCGAAAGATCCAGAAACTACAGTCTCGCTGTACACCCCATTCGCGTCAGCTAATTTAGACAATTGTCGCGCGGTCTCACGCACGACGATCACTTGATACAACAAATCCCAATTTGGAATCTGCTCTTGGAGCTCCAACTCGTCGATGAGTTGCGCAGCGGCTCGTTCTACGTTCTCCACACTCGCCGCCGGAACATCTATATCTCCAAGCACTCGCCCACCGCCACTATGCGCCACACGAATGACCTCAAATCGTTCTTCATTACTAGATAAACGCGCCACGAGCTGCACGACTTGCATCTCATCCGTCAACGCGTCGGTTACCGTCGCCAACGTTTCCTCCTTAATCGCGTTGAGCAGCGACACCAATTGTAAATCTCCACTCGTCTCCGACGCCCGCACGTACGCCCCGAGCGCGGCCAAAAACGTCCCATCAAGTTTCTCAAAGTGCCCACGAACGACGCCTCGCAATATCTTACGCTTATCCACCTCCATCGGCTCGCGCGCATCCGCGTCGCTCGCCTCGTTGAACACCTCCGTCGCCGCCTCTTCGATGAATATCGCCTCCACCGTCTCTCGTATGATGGTATCCAACACCGCCGCCGCCGCGTCAATCCTCGCATTCGTGTCATCCACCTCGCCGTCGTCCTCGCCGCCAACCGCGCGCCGAGACCGTCGTCGTCCTCGCGCGACGCTCGCCGCCGCCGGTCCGCGTCCTCGCGCACCGAACGCCCCAGGCTTCGCGCGACACGCCCCCGCGCGAGACGCCACCGACGCCAAACGCGACGAACACGACGACAACATCATCGTCGCGCGCGCGCGCGCGTCTTGGTCGTCGCGTCGCGTCGCACAGTGTCGCCACCCGCGGATTTCGCCGCCAATGTCCTCGCGCAACATGCTTTGACCAATCGCGACCAGTGGATCGAGTCCCCACACAAAAAACCAGTCAATGATTGGTGGTCACCAAAATATGGTGGATCCATGAAGCGGTTTTTCCGACAGTGCCGACGTCCGCTCGCCAGACCCCGGCGCGGGTGGGTAGCGGTCGACGCGACGCCGACGCGGCTCACGTCGCGCGCGCAGCGTCGTCCATTTTTTGTCCCTCATTTTTTCACCCGCGCATCAGCGGTGCGCGACGCGGCGTCGCTCGCGCGCGGATATCCAATTGCCGAGATTCGCCTCTATCGCAACCGCTGGCGTGTGCGTCGATCGATCGCGTTCCATTCGTTGTTTGCTGACGACGGCGTCGACGACGGCGTGAAGTCGTCGCGCGCGGGTTGATTCGCGTGCGTATCGCGCGGTCGCGTACGCTCGCGTGCGGTCGCGGGCGAGGTGGCGACGCGGCGCGCGCGCGCGCAGAGGCGTCGAGGCGGGGTGTGGGTGCCTAGTCAGCCTACGAGAGAGAGAGAGACGCGGGACAGCGCCGTGACGAGCGCGGACGACGCGGTTCGACGCGAACGCACTCGCTAGAGGACATAGAGAGTAAGGGTTTGGTGATCATGAAGGGGGACGGGGTGTTGGCGATCGCGACGCCGGCGCAAAATACGCCGGCGAAGGTCGCGCTCGGGTTTAACGTCGCGCGAACGTCCGACGGGAAGAGCGCGGTTGGCGCGCAGTCGTCGCCGACGGCGTTGGTGAACGCAGCGAGAGATGTGTTTAGAGATGTTGGGGGAGAGGAAGATGGATCGGGGTCGTCGACGAGTTTGCTAAATGCGAATGAGTTGACGGTGCCGAACCACGATATTCGCGTCATGCTCGCAAACGGGGCGTCGAAACCCGTGGAGGTTTTGCGCTCGCACGTGGTGACGTCATTGACGTTGAGTATGAAGCCAGAGTGGTTTACGAAGAATCGACACGTGTTTACGCGATCGTCGCGTTTGTTGCTCGGTGAGTCTTCGCTTCCAGACCACGTCACGCGCGAAGAGGTGCACAGCAAGTTGGATGACCCAGACGAGTATCGCGAAGTCGTAATGCGACTCGCCGACTTGCAATACATCCGCGTCAAGGCGGTGGTAAACGTAAATGAAGCAGGGGATATCGATGAACGCGAGTATTGGTTGCCTTTGAATAAATCGCAAACTATTGGAGAGATTAAGCGCTTGGTGGCGACCGCCGATGACTTGGAGTCAGCTAAGGAGCGACTGTTGAGCGACGTGGACACCGCGTCAGGGATGAGTATGGTTTTGCGCGGCAAGGAGTTATCGAACTCATCGACGATTGAAAGCGAGGGGTTAGAGCACAATGCGCTCGTACACTTGTACGTAAAGCGCGATGCCAATGTAAATGTGGCGTTGAGAAGCAATAGTGAATTGGAGATTCGCCTCAACGTCGATCAAACTGCCGATAGCTTCCGCAGCAAGCTCAACGTCGTCAAGGCGGGATCGTTAGATAGTTCACGATTTCACACTCGCAGTGGAAGCATGAGCATGTATAATGCCACTGGGAGTCTACGAAGCGGGCCTTTGAGCTCGTACGGAGGGCGAGGCGATGGCGGGGCGCTGGAGTTACGCCCTCACGTGCCGCGCTCGTCTCCTCGAGCAGGCACGAATTCTATGGCGATACCGTCGCCGCATGCGCATTCATTTGGGGCGAGTTCATTTGGTGGTCGAAGTTTGATGCATTCGTCATGGGCTGCTCGCGCGTCGCTCAACTCTTACAAATCACAACGTAGCGGCACGAGCAACGATTCAGTCTCGCCGCCGAGCGCGCCTATCACGCCTTTTGGCAGTCCTGGAACATTAGCCCACTCGTTTGATTTGGCTCGTGAAGGTTTGCTCATGGGCAACGCCCCGCAGCTTTCGCAAGGCGGTAACGGTGGAGCGTACTTTTTGAAGGGAGTGGATGGAAAGACGGCGGCTGTGTTCAAGCCGGCGGATGAAGAGCCTTTTGCTCCAAACAACCCTCGTGGTCATCGAACGAGCCACAACGGTGAGGGGATGCGTAAAGGTACGAAAGCGGGTGAAGGTGCGGCGCGTGAGGTCGCGGCGTACCTGCTCGACCATGGAGGCTTCGCAGGTGTTCCCGCGACGTCCCTGGCAAATTTGACGGATTCCGTGGAAGACGACGGTAAACTCGGCTCACTTCAAGAGTACGTCGAGAATACCGCTGAAGCTGAGGAATTCGGACCCAGTATGTTTCCGTGCGAAGAAGTACATAAGATCACCATTCTTGACATTCGATTGGCTAACACCGATCGTAACGCTGGGAACATCCTTGTACAAAGCGACGAGGATGGCAAAATTGTACGTTTGATTCCAATTGATCATGGATATGCGCTTCCGCATACGCTCGAAGATGTATGCTTTGAGTGGGAATTCTGGCCGCAAGCTAACATGCCGTACAGTGACGATGTGAAAGAGTACGTCGCCATGCTTGATGCGGATGAAGACATTGCGTACTTGCGCGAAAATGACATTGAACTCGACGCGGCACCCGAGCGAGTGCTTCGCGTGTGCACAGCTCTGTTAAAGGAGGCTGTTCCGCGAAACTTTCGTGCGGCTGATATCGCTTCGATGTTGAACCGTAAGATGCCAAACAGAAAATCGGACATTGAAAAGATTGCGGCGCAAGCGGCGTCCACCGCCATCGCTGAAGGTCGCTCTGAGCGCGGTCTCCTGGTGCACAAATCACCGGAGAATGGCTCGTTCTGGAACGATTTAGCAGGCGATGAAGTCGCCGAGAAACGATTCATGTCACGATTCACAAGGCTGTTGATTGACTACCTGGACAACATGGTCCCCGAGCACGAACTCGCGGCCAAGTGACCGAGACAAGTCGACTGACGAACGCCTTTGTGTGTACCAACGACAACGATACCAACCAACTTTTTCATCACGCGTCCACATCGGTCGCCGATGAAGTACGCAAATTGTGTAATTATATTGTATGATGCCCTATGTTATTCATTCATCATTGTCACCGTCAAACGTCCGCGTGATATCACGCCACCAACGCGTGCGGAAAAGTATATCCCTCATTAAGCGACCCCGACGCGCGCGCGCAACGCGCCTGCATCGCGCCTACGTCACGTCGCCATCCCAAGATGGCGCCATCATTCGATGATATGTTCACCGCATCTCCCGCGAGCTTATCCAAGCTTCGTACCGCGCGCGACGGCGTGTCCCCGGTGAAGTTTTCGTCGTTTGGCTCACCCGCCGCGGACGCCGTCACCGATGCGTTCGCGGACATGTTCACTGCGTCACCCATGGCGCTAAAGAAGCTCCGCGTCGGAAATGCGGGTGCGAGCACGCATAAATCATCCCCGAGCGCGGCGACGATGGCGCACCATGTCGCGAGCGGAGGGGACGGGAGCGATCGGGGCGCGGCGTTTGCAGCCATGTTCTCGGCGTCCCCTGGCGAGTTGGCAAAGATGCGTGCGCAGTCGATGGCGACGACGAGCAGCGGGGTACGTTATGCGAATAAGGGTCAAGAGACGCGCACGTTAGCGGTGCCGGATTTCTCTGCCATGTTCTCGAGTTCGCCGGCGGATTTGAAAAAGATGGCGAGCGCGTCGAAGCGGGCGACGCTCGGGAAGGAGACGGATAGGTTCGAAGTGACGTACCTCTTGGTCGCCGCGAACGAGTCCGCGGCGAGGGAGAAAGTTTTAGAAATTTGTTTGGAGCAGACGGTAGAGTTACCGGCGAGTTTGGTGCCGGAAGGGACCTGGATTCGCGAACACGTCGTCGGACGTTTGGAATGTCTGCGTCATCCGCAAAGCGGACCGCACGCGCACAAATCGGATGCGTGGCACGCGGTGGTGAGTTATCACGCCGATACCGCTGGGGGCGAATTGACGCAATTGGTGAATGTCATTTTCGGTAACACAAGCATGAAGGAAAACGTCATGGTGGTCGATGTTGATTTACCAGAGTGCGTGCTTCGCGACTACCCTGGGCCTCGTTTCGGCGTCGCGGGTCTCAGACGTTTACTCCGCGTTCCGGAAGGACCGCTCGTGATGACGGCGCTCAAACCCATGGGACTATCGAGTGAAGAGCTAGCTGAGATCGCCTACGGCTTCGCCAAGGGTGGAATCGATATCATTAAAGACGACCATGGTCTTGCGGATCAACCGTACGCGCCGTTTGACGAACGCGTGCGACTGTGCGCCGCCGCGGTGGCCCGTGCCAACGCAGAAACCGGGCGAAACGTTTTGTATGCGCCATGCTTGAACGCCCCTGCGCATCTTATAATTTCACGTGCGCATACCGCGCGTCAAGCCGGTGCGGGAGCGGTATTAATGATTCCCGGCATTACAGGCTTGGACGCGATGCGAGAGCTCGCAGGCGATGGTTCGTTCAACCTCCCCATCATCGCTCATCCCGCGTTGATTGGGTGCATGCTTGGCGGTGGGAGCACGAATAGAATAGCAGGGTTTAGTCACGAAGTATTACTCGGTATCTTGCCCCGACTCGCGGGTGCAGACGCGACGGTGTTCCCTTCTTTTGGTGGTCGATTTGGATTTAGCGTGGAGGAGTGCCAAGCGATTAACGCGGGGTGTACGCGACCGATGGGTAATTATCCAGCGATTTTGCCATCGCCAGGCGGCGGAATGACACTCGAACGCATCGCGCAAATGCGTGAGGTGTATGGTCCGGATTTGTTGCTCCTCATTGGAGGTTCGTTGTACGCGCACAGCGACAACTTGGTCGACGGCGCTCGACACTTCATGAAACTCGCGGGACGCAAAGAGCTCTACGGCCCGCTCGAGCACGCGCCGCATGGCTATAGATCGCACCACATGTGATGATGTAACACTGCTCTTATATTACTAAATAAATTCATTGCCAAACGTCGTCGCTCAGCAACTGCTTCTTTTTCGCCCAACCGATTGCGGGCGAAACCAACGTCGCCAACATGTGCACCCCTAACAACGGCTGAAACAAAAACGGCCACAAAAACAACCACGTTCCTAAAAACGGTTCATCAAACGATAACCCATTACCCTTACTCAACCTCACACACACGCCGACGATTAACCACGCCAATATGAACAGAATCACAAAAAAGTCATACAACAAAAACGTATCAATCGCCTCCTTCACCCCGCCCATGGCTTTCTCCCCGGTGCTCTCCACGACCACGCTCGACGCGGCGTCATCTTCCGCCTTTTTCGCCGCGTATTTCGCGATATCCGCCTCGAGCTCGTCGTTCAAGTTGAACTCTAAGCGCTTGCTCAAATCATCGTCATCGTCATCTCTCGCGCTCGCGCGTCGGCGCACGTCGCGTACAAGACGCCCCGTCGCGACGAGCGGCGTGGAGTTCGAACGCAATCGCGATCGCGCGCCGCTCGACGGCGTCCGCGCGCGCGCGCGGGTGATGACGTTCGGTACCACGAGCGACATGATGTGAAGGATATCGTTACTTCCACGCGCGTCGTCGTCGTCGTGCGCGATGTTGACGACGACGACGACGACGGCGGCGGCGGCGGCGGCGGCCAGACTGAGGGCGACACCAGGTCGCACCACCGCATCACCACGCCCGTCGTCCTCGTCCGTCATCGCGCGGGGCGCGCGATGCGGGGCGAGCGCGAACGTCCGCAGCACCGAACGCATCGACATCGCCCTCGGTGGACGCCGCGCCGCGCGATATCCAGCGCGCGCACCGCGCGCGATCGACCCAGCATTCGTAGACGCGTTTGGCGTGCGCGCGTCCGAGTGGGAACAAATCGAAGGCGCGCTGTTCGGCGCGTCGTTGGCGCCGTATCTGGTGTTTCTTTACTTTTTGCAAAAGGATGCGAGCGCGGCGCCTCGGGGCGTGGTGTTCGGCTTTAAATTTCTATTGGCGTTTGTGTTTGGCACGATACCGTTTGCGATATATGCAAAGGTGGAGTATGATGAGATATTAGCGAATTGTGACGTGATACATGGGGTGGCGGAGAGTTTGTTGACGCTGACGAATGTGTTCATCGTGCTCGGATTTCGACAAGGCTTGCGGGAGGCGCACGGCGATGGTGGGCGGAAAATGAAGACATCGATGGGGGATATTGGTGCGGCGTTGTTTTGTGCGCTCGTGGCGTCGAATGCGGTGTTTGGAGGTGCGAGTGAGGTGATGGCGGCGAACCCAGACGGCGTCGTCGCGGCGTGGGATTCGCAGTGGCCGCGTCTGGAGCCGGCGAATGCGCTCAGTCTGCCGACGTGGGTGATTCACGTCTCGAGCTTGGTCGAATGGCTCATTGCTATGGGATTAGCGTGGGAGTACGCCGAGGTAGTCAAGCGCCCGGCGTGGAAGGGGCTCACCTGGGGTATGGTTCCGTGCCACGCGTCTGGCATTGCGGCTTGTACATTTCACTTATTCTACAACGCTCCGGCGTTGAACAGCGTCGTCGCCATGCAAGCGCTTTTAACAGTCATAGGCAACTCAACGTGTGCGATCGCAGCCTATCGCATCTGCGAGGAGGGAGAGCGCTTGCAAGGTGAAGTTGTGGCCGCCGGTGAAGCCGAAGAAGCCGACGACATCCAATCCGCGCGGGACGAAACGTTGGAAATCTCCATGGGCTCAGAGTCCATGAAAGGTTGGGAAGACTTATCAGCCACGTGGGCATCAGATTCAGACGCCGTGCTCTTACTCAAGCTCGCGCTCGTGTCCACGGCGGTGTCAGCATTTGTGAAGTGGGGCTCGCTTGCCGTCGATTTCCCATTCGAGCCAAACGTAGCGCTCGCGTTTGGCATCATTTTCATCCCGACATTATTGAATTGCGCCAAATGGGCCGAACTTTCGAAGAATGAGTCTGCATAGCACGAATGATATAGAGCCACCGCGCGTGTGCGCACGCACGCGCATTGTAATAAAAGCAGCAACACCAACACTACCGAAGTCGCCTCACACGCAGACGCGCGTCGAATGTCACCAGAAGCTCCATCCACGAGCGCTATCGCCGATGAGCGATCGATCGACACTTTACTAGAATCCATAGGTGATGAATCACTCGACGCCGAAGAAGACTCCGTCGTCATTGCCCTTCGTTCGGCGCTCGGGGCTTGCGCAAACGATGCTCGACTGTCGCGCTGGCTCAACCTCATCGGCATTAACGACGTCGATTTCTCGAGCGCGAGCGATAGAAAACGATTCGAGCCGAACACCGAGTACGTCAATTACCGCCAGCACGGCGTGAGCTTGTGCTTTGAAGCTGGCGTGTTGGACACGGTGCACTTTTACCGCTCTGGCGTGGACGGTTACCAGAAGACGTTCGCGAGCCCTCTGCCGCTCAAGTTATCCATGTCGCACAAAGGTGTGGACATCGTGCGCGCGCTCGGCGAGCCCACGTCTAAGGGTGGCGCTGGGCGCATGATTTGGTTGTCGTACGACCATCTCGGGTTGAAATTCGACTTGGCGAGCGCCACGTTTGACGAACCAGACTCGTCCATCACGTGCGTCGCGGTTTGGAACGCCGGCGATTAGCCCGCTATCGTTCAAATGATGCATAGTGTTGTTGTACTAATATATCTACGTGTAGTCTTTACAATGTCGTCGTCGTCATCATTTCTTACGACGCTTACGCCCACCTTCAGAACGTTTGCGTTGCGGGAGGTTGTTACCATCCTTGTCCTTTTTCGGCTCCTCTTTGCGCTGCGCTCGCTCGACGAGCTTTTGCGCGTGATTCTTGATGTAAATTGGATCCTTCGATACGGGCATTTCTTTTTTGGGAATGTACACCGGCTCGCGCTCTTCGGACTCGGAATCATCGGAACTACTGCTACTGGAACTACTGCTGCTGGAATTCGACGACGAGCCGCCGTCGCCGTCTTTATCGTCGTCATCGAGGAAGAAGTCGTCGTCGTCATCGTCGCCTGCACCATCTTCTGCACCAGCTGCGACGGCAGCGCCGCCTTCATTCTCATCACCAAGCGCCGCCGCCGCGGCCAAGTTGGCCTTGACTAACTTGCGCAGACGCGCGCGTTCCTTGGTCGCGTGCTCGGTATCGCCCTCCTTCACCAACACGCTCACATACTTTTCTCCACGCGGGAAGTTCATGACGTACTCTAAATCCTCCTTCAACGACGCCAATTCGTCTTGCTCCACGCCCGATAAATTGTCTGCATTCTTCTCCAACTGTTCGATGCGTCGCGTCAACTTGACCCGCTCGAAAAACTTCACCTTGTGATACTTTGTAGACAACCTTTTCTCGCGCTCGATGCGCTTGTTTTCTTTGCCCGCATCGGTGAGTTTCTCCAACTCGCGTTCTTTCTCTTCGCGTAACTTTGGCGGGATGTTCTCGCGCTTGAGTAACCGTTCGATGCTTCGTATTTGATTCTTTACGCTTTGCTTCTTGGCGCCGACAGGTTTGGCGTGTTTACCGCCTTGACGCTTGACCCATTTGCGTTTGATCCCACCCTCGGTGCGCGGATGTTCGGGTTTCATCGCCGTCGATCACCGTGTGGCGGCGTGCCGTACGGCGTGCTCGCGAGAGGGTCGAACGAGCGCGCGTGCGCGATTGTGTGGGAGCTTGCTGCTGCAGGCGGCGACGGCTGCTGCGTTGGTGAGGCGGCGAGTTCATATTGACAATCAAGGGTGTGTGAGGGAACTGGGGATGTGCTAAGTAATACTATGTGTACTCGCGATGCGTGGTGTGTGCCACTACGCACGCGTGCGGGCGCGCGAACGTCGTTCATGTGTCTCAATCGAACAACGCTTGCGGCTTTAAGATTTGCGACGACTGCCGACTGCCCCGGGACATGCGCGGCGAAGCGTTCATTTCCATGTGTAATCGCAACGCCAACGCCTCGTCGGACAACTCTTTGGGTTCACCTCGCGTGGAGTCATCGTCGTCATCGCTCGAGCGCGCATGCGACGTCTTTTTCTTCTTCTTATCCGTCGTTTGCGTCGTCAAGTCGCTCGCGCTCGCGTTGGAGTGCGTCCGCTTCTTCTTCTTCGCGTCGTCACCAGTGCCAGCGGTGGTGATGTCGTCGTACGACCCTGACCGACCAGACGTCGTCAATCCCTCACTCACCGCGGTCGACCTTTCAGAAATCACGAGCGCCTTCCCGAGCAACCGCGGGTCCCGAAGCGCCAAGCGCACGTACGCCTCGCCCGCGATGCGTCCCTTCTTACTCCCTAAATCCGTCGGCGAATGCGCCACGTCACGCATAATTGCCGCCAACCGTTTCCGCGGCGGAAGCGTGTGCACCTCTGCCGACGCATAATACATGAAATCCGCCATGTTCGCGATGCGTCCACGATGCGCACGCGAGCGAATCAAACAATCAATCAATCAATCAATCAATCAATCAATCAATTCGAGAGCGAATTCTTCCCTCTCCTCCAATGCGTCGATCGCGACGCGCGCGCACGACGACGACGCTCGCGTGTGTGTACACGAACGAACGCGCGAAAACGTCGATGGTTGACGAATTCGATTCGCGAGATGCGTGATCGTCGACGCGAGATCGTCGACGCGCGACGCGGTGTGCCGCCGACCGCGCGCGCGATCGTCGGGGTGACGTCGCGCGCCGCCACGCGTCCGTGGGCGATATCATCATTTCTACCCATAACTTTTCCCACGTCACCTCATCGCGTCGCAAGGCGATCAAGATTTACGCGCTTCGGTATATTGCTCGATGCAACGCTATCACGCGACGCACGCGCCTATGGTTTAGTGGTAAAATATTCGTTTCCCACACCAGTTTCTCGTACTTTAGACGAGATAAGGCAATAACGAAAGTCCCGGGTTCGATTCCCGGTGGGCGCAGCATACTTTAGCTTTTTTAAGCCTATCATTATATTTATCAACATAAAAAAGTTAATAGGTGTTCTACATGTGATAGATGTTTTTTGTCTACGATACGACATATAGGGGTATCCAGCATTCGAATGTGTTCACTATGCGACCTTTCGCCACCGCGACCTCTTCGGGCTTTTTCGTTCGGGGAGACGCTTGAGGTCGCGCGCGACGGGCGACGACACTCGTCGCTGTCGTTCAAACGACGACGACGATGATGACGATGGCGACGACGACGATGAAAGGTGCGGTGATGATGAAATCGCCGACCGTGCGCGCCCGCGCGCCGCGCGCGACGGCGGCGGCGGCGGCGACGACGACGACGACGACGACGACGACGACGACGACGACGACGGTGACCCCGAGACCTTTTGCCGCAGGCGCGCGGCGCGGCGCGGTGTGCGTTCCGCGCTCGACCGCGGGCGATGCGTTGCCACCGCCCGCGGTGTTCGATGCGGCGTGCGCGGCGAGCGAGAAGAAGAGCGCGCAGGCGCCGGCGACGACGCTTACGCTGTCGTTCACCGCGGGCGCGCTCATCGGGTTGGGCGCGATGCTCATGACGGCGGTCGGCGGGTCGTCGCCCGCGCTCGCGAGCGCCAATCCTGGGTTGAGTTCGTTTTTGAAGGGTGCTATTGGTTTACCCGCTGGATTGACGATGGTGATTCTCACCGGCGCGGAGTTGTTTACGGGGAACGTCTTCGTGATGACGAGCGGGTTGTTGAAGGGGGCGGTGGACGCGTCGGCGCTCGCGCGGTCGTGGGCGTTGTCGTACGTGGGGAATTTTGCCGGTTCGGTGTTCATGGCGTGGTTGGCGTATACGGCGTTGACGGCGGCGGCGCCGGCGACGACGGCAGCGGCGATTGGGATCGCCACGGCCAAGGCATCCTTGCCGTTTAGCGCGGCGTTCGCCAAGGGCGTGTTGTGCAACTGGCTCGTGTGTCTCGCCGTGTGGGGCACGATGGCGACGACGTCGGTGGCGGGGAAGATTCTCGCCATCTTCTGGCCGATTACAATGTTTGTCACGCTCGGCTTTGAGCACAGCGTGGCGAACATGTTCTTGATTCCGCACGGCATGATGCTCGGCGCAAACGTCACGTGGGCGCAAATGATGACTGGGAACATCATCCCGGTGACGCTCGGGAACATTGTCGGCGCCGCGGTGTTCGTCGCCGGCGCGCACTACATCGCGTACGGGAAGAAGTGAAGAAGTAAAAGTGTTGTGTGTTTTGGCGTATTCGATGCATGCGTCGGATCGCGGGTGTGAGCACCGTACTATTTGTCATTTTATTTATCAACATCCACCTGAGTTTCGCGCGTTCCTAAAACGCCAGCGCTCACACCTTCACGCGCGCATTCGTTCAATCCGTGGCGACGGAACCCACGCATAGCAAAAGCATGACATTCATCGACAAAACCATACACTTTTTCAAAACAACGCACGACGAGGCGCTCGTGGCGGTGCAAAAGCCCATCGGCGTCCTCGCCATGGTATTGAACGTTTTGCTCCCAGGAACGGGGACCCTCGTGGCGTGCATCGTCGCCGGAAAAATCAAAGAGGGTATCGTGTGCTTTGCAATGATGTGGCTCATGACATTCGTGTTCCTAGCCGGCTGGGTGTGGTCCGTCGTTCACGGCGTCATGATTTTCCTGAAGTCAATCCGCGCCATGAGTTGATTTAACGGCGCGCTGTTCGCACCTAGATTGATGAAACGTGTTTACCGACGTGTGTAATGAGGACAGTGATTAATTTACACTTGTTGTAGCTAGTTGTTAAGTGTGATGATTCGCGTCGTCGCGCTAAATTAATCTAGTATCGGATAATAGACTCTTTCGGGTACCCAAGCTTTTCCAACGCCGGAATGCACGTGTCCTCCTCAAACGCGGGAGGACCGCACATGATGGCGACGTGAGAGGAGCCATTGGACGCGAACCCATGCTTTTCGATGATAGGCAAGCTAATGCGACCATATGTAATTCTATCCGAGCTCCATTCCGCGCCCGTCTTCTTCTCGGCTGGCCAAGTCTCTTTGGAAATCATGTAGTGCACCTTGAATCGTCCGGCGTGCTCGCACTCGAGCCGATCGAGCGTGTATTTCAATAGCACATCATCCTCCGTTTTATTTGCATAAATAAATGAAAGTTCCGTGTCGTCGTTTTCATC